>MDTE01112170.1_pt1 | contig 13136 bp, 12 predicted proteins | sample 811231 | NCBI WGS metagenome assembly MDTE01 (sample SAMN05326651, study PRJNA326480) | marine metagenome | isolation source: seawater | place: Indian Ocean: Red Sea | collected 2010
AGCTGGCGCAGGAGGACCAGCGGTTGTCGGACCGGCTGGACGAGGAGACCGGCCAGCGCCACGGCGAACAACAATCCACCCAGCGACGCGAAGGGGAAACCGCCTCCGCGTTCGAGAAAGGCCGGAGCGATGGCGATTACCGCACAGACGGTCCCGGCGCCCAGGCCACCGAACAGCAGCAGGCCGTTCTCGACCAGCACCATGCGTGACACCGCGCCGGCGTCGTAGCCCACCGCCCGCAGCAGCGCCAGCTCTCGTCTCCGCTCGAGCACGTTCCGGAGCAGCACGGCGCCGAGGCCAAGCGTCCCCAGCAGCAGACCGAGCGCGCCCAGGGTCTGGAAGGTGGCCAGATAGGTGTTCTCCACCCGGTGGAAGGCCGCGAGCCGCTCGGAGGCCGAGGTGATGTCGAAGCCGTAGTCGGAGAGTCGATCCTCGAGCGCCGCGGTCACCTCGGCGCTCTGGTCGGCCGGCGCATCGACCAGGAAGAACCGGTAGCCCTCGTACTCCGGGAACTCGCGGAGGAAGGCGGCCTCGCCGATCAGCAGCTCTCCCTGGAAGATGCTGTCGGTCAACGCGGCCACGATCCGCAGCGTGATCGGGTTGTCCCCGTCACGATTGAGCACGAAGTCGTCGCCCACCGACAGATGAAGCGCATACGCCAGCGAGGTCGCGTCGGCGATGGCCGGAATCGCGCCGTCGGCGAACTCGCGCTCGAGCAGCAGCCACGGGTTCGCCTCTTCCTCGGCGGTCTCGGCCAGCGAGGCGCCAAACCCGAACCGCCCCTCGGCCACGAACGCCGGGTCGGGCGCCAGCAGCTTCGGGTTCTTGGCCTGATAGAGGTTCAGGCAGCTGGCGTCTTCTCCGGGTCGCACGCGGAATCTGGCGAACGTCGCCGCGCCGAAGATCTCGTCGTCAAAGCTCGAGATGCCGAGCTCGGTGCGGCCGTCCTCGCTCGACAGGTCGTGGACCACCGGCAGCAGCGCGTTGGCCAGCAGCGGATATCCACCGGTGCCCGACTTCGGGTCGGCGGTGCCATGACCACCGTCACGTCGGAACGCGTCCACCGCCACGATGATGAAGGCGGCAAAGGCGATCAAGGTGATGCAGAGCACCGAACGCCCGGGTCGCGCGGTGGCATTGCGGAGCCCGACGCGCGACACCGACCACCCCGGAGCCATCGCGGCCGCGTGTTCCGACTGGGCCGCCAGGAGCACCCACGACAGGGTGAGCATCGCGGCCAGCAGCAACAGACCGGCGCTGAAGAACCCGGCGGTGTCACCGATGAGCTCCGCCAGCGTGGCCCCGAGCGCGGCCAGACCGAGGAGCCCCAGCAGCGCCGGGGCGCGACGGACCAGCGTCGAGGGCCCTCCCCCACCACGCGAGGTCTCGGGAAGCGACCCGCTGATCAGCGCGCGTGGCGTGGCCGCCTCGACCGACCGCAGCGTCCACGCTATCGAGCCCACCGCGGCCAGCATGCCGCCGGCCAGCCCCGCGAGGAGCGACAGCGGCGAGACGTGCAGCATCAGCCGGGTGGTACCGACCGCGTCCACCCACCAGGTGCGGAGTCCCCACATGATGAGGTCGGCGTAGGCCACGGCCCCGGCCATCCCGAGCAGACTGCCGGCGAAGGACAGGATGATGGCCTCACCCCAGAACAGCCGTCGGACGCCCCGTCGATCGAACCCCAGCGCCTGCAAGGCGCCGACCTCGCGCAGCCGCTGTTCCACCCCGAGCCGGAAGAACAGGCTGGCCAGCAACAACGCCGACACGACGAGGAAGAGGCTGAAATAAGTGAAGTACTCACCGAAGTCGGTCACCCCGGCCGAGGCTTCGAGCGCCAGACTCCGGGCCGGGAAGACGACGAAGCTGGTCGCCAGCGGGTCCAGAGCCGACCGGAAAGCGGCGCGATACGCCGCGGCGTCCGTCTCGTCAACCGGCGACGGTTCGGCGCCGGCCGCGGCGATACGCAGTGACGTGACCCGTCCCCAACGCGACTCCCACAAGGCCTGACCGGCCTCGAGGGTGACAAAGCCCTTGGCGGCCGTCCGATGGTCGTCCCAGTACTCCTCGTCCTTGTCCCGGACCAGCTGGAGGTCGATGGGGAAGGGCGGATCCCAGTCCGACACGTCGGTGGCCCCGGTGATGCCGGGATAGTCGGGGGCGAAGTCCTGGTCGGCGGCCAGTCCCTCGATCGGCACGATCGCGGCCACCTCGAACTCGGCCACTTCGGTGAGCAACGCGCCCGCTTCCTCCCAGAGGAAGTACTCGACCTCGATCCGGTCACCGATCTCCGCGGCCAGATCCTCGGCGGTCCAGTCGTTGATCACGATGGGCGGCACCGCGCCACCTGCCGGCGGGTCGACTCCGAGGGCGCCCAGATCCAGCCCGGTCACCAGCGAGTAGGGCGTCACCCGGTCGCCCATCCGGATCTCGTTGGCCAGATAGGTCAAGACCGACTGGTCGACCATGCCAGCCTCGGCGGCGGCCGTCCGGGCGGCGTCCACCGTGTCATCGTCGAGCAACCCGGCGGCCGACTCGACCACCAGCACGCCCTGCTCGTCGAGCGAGCGCACCCGCAACCCGAGATCTTCGAGCCGGGTCGTGGCACGCAGCGCCTCTTCGACGACCCCGATCGACGCCGTCGCATCCTCGATGCGGTTGCCAGCCAGCAACAGCGTGTTCGCCTGCGTGTCGATCTCCAGCTCGCGCTGCATCCGGCCCAGCTGCACGAAGACCGCGCGCGCCACCCCCTGCTGCGGCCGGAACGAGAAGGTCCCCAGCTCCTCCGGGCCGAGCACCGCCTGCACGCGCAGCCGCATCGTCTGGCCCAGATCGTCCCGCCGTCCATGGAGCGAGCTCACCGGGATCGACGACGGCTTCTGCACGCGAACCAGCAGCGTCTCGTCGGTCGACACCCCCAGCTCGCGGGCCAGGCCCTCCGAGACCAGCACCTCGCCCGCCTCGGGCACGCGCTCCCCCGGGTCCAGGCCGTGGAACTCCCAGAACCGCGCATCGACGCCGTAGACCTGGATGCCCCCGGCCCGGCTCCCGCTCTCCTGGTGTGTGGCGAACCCCTCGATGGCGATCAGGGGGGCCGCCTCGGAGGCCGCGTCCCCGAGCGCCCCCGACGCAACCAGCTCGTCGGCCAGCGCCTCGCGGAAGAAGAGGCCGGAGGTGACGACATGGTCGACCCGGCCCAGCCGCTCGAGCGCCAGGTCGCGCAGGCTGGCACGCACCGAGCTGCCCACCAGAAACGCGCCGGCCAGCACCGACACCGCCACCGCCACCCCGGCCAGCACGGCCAGATTCGTGCGCCAGAAGTGGCTCAGGCTCCGACGAAGTACGGTGGAGAAGGTCATTGGTCCGTCCGCTCGAGACGTTGGCCGCGCAACTCGAACCGGATGGGACACCGGGCCGCCAAACCCGTGTTGTGGGTGACCACGAGCAGCACGGTCTCCTGCTGCTGATGCAGGTCGAAGAGCATCGCGGCGACCGTGTCGCCAGCGGCCCCGTCGAGGTTGCCCGTCGGCTCGTCACACAGCAGCAGCGGTGGCTGGCGAATCAAGGCCCGGGCCAGCGCCACCCGCTGACGTTCGCCGCCCGACAGCTCGGCCGGACGGTGGTCCATCCGATCCGCCAGACCAACCCGTTCGAGCAAGCCGCGAGCCCGGTCAGAGGCTTCGTCGTCCCCCGGGCCGACCAGCGTCGGCACCAGGACGTTCTCGAGCACCGTGCACTGCGGCAGCAGCAGATGGTCCTGGAACACGAACCCCACCCGCTGATTGCGAAACACGGCGAGCTCGGCCGGAGCCAGGGTGAACGGGTCGACACCGTCGAGCGACACGGTGCCGGTGGTCGGAGGCTCGAGCGCCCCCAGGATGTAGAGGAGCGTGCTCTTGCCGCTTCCCGACGGCCCGACGATGGAGGCCGCCTCGCCGGGCGCCAGAGAAAAGGTGAGGTCCTTGAGGATCTCCAGCGCCCCCCGCGGGGTCGGATACGACTTGGCGAGGTCGGCGACTTCGAGCAAGGTCGCTGCCTTCAGCCGGCCTGCTGGAACGCGCGCGGCCGGAACAGGAAGTCGACGATGTTGCCCTCGTGGGGCTGCAGCCAGTTGAGCTTGATGGTCGGCACCGGACCGATGTTCAGCCGGTCGATGTTCCGCGCATCGAGCAACGCCCGCGTGAACGCGGGGTCCTCGGTCAGACCGGTCGCCACCAGTGTGGTCCCGATGGCCTTGATCATCTGCTCCTGGGGGCACTCGACCACCGTGACGAAGGGGTACATGTACTCCTTCTTCGACATCGCCACTTCGGGCGAGGCGCAGTGCATGACCGTGGGCCGGATGTAGTCGCAATGCTCCTGCGAGACCAGCCGACCGCCGTCCTGGAACTTCGCCGACACCTCCTCGACGCCGTCTTCCTTCAGCGCGTTGTCGATGTCGCCAGAGATGGCCGTGGCCTGGCCCGGCACGGTGAAGGCCGCCAGCGCCGCCTCGGGATCCTCGGGTGGCAACGGCGCAATCGGTCCGATCCGCTCGGCCACCGCCTGAGCAATCTCGCGGGTGTGGCGGGACGCCCAGATGCCGGAGCAGTTGATACAACCGCGACCGCTGTTGGTGAGCACGCTGTCGACCATCAGGTCGACATACTGCTCCCAGTTGTCGACCACGTCGTCACCGAGCAGGATCTTGCTGAACCCGGGGCCGTGGACCTGCACGCCAGGGTTCCCCGCATACTGCTCGACGGTGGCGGTGCCACCGAAGATCAGGCTGCGGTGTGTGTTGTTGAGCACCGCCGCGCCCACTTCGCCCATCCCCGGGTAGAGCGCGATCGCCTCCTTGGGTATCCCGGCCTGGAAGAACGCCTGGGCCATCCGCCAGGGGGTCCAGGGCTCCTGGGGACCCGGCTTCAACACCAGGCCGATCTGCAACGGGATGATCGGTAGCCAGAGGCTGTGCACCCCCGGTGAGTTCGACGGCAACACCATGCCCAGCACCGGCGTCGTGGCCTGGTAGCTGCGCATGACCCCGTCTTCTTCCCCGTAACCGCGGGTCAGGATGTCGTAGTCGAGCTTCCGGGTGAGCGAGGTGAGCACCTCGTCCAGATGACTGAGGACATACTCGAGCTTGCCCATGTTCATCCGGCACATGTGCTCGGGCAGCCCGGTGGTCGCCGACTGCTGCCGAACGAAATCGTCCGGTGTCTGCACCCCGTCGCCCAGCGGGAGGTCGGCGGTCTTGAAGAGCTCGCCCCCCTTCTTGACCATGGCGAGCAGATCCGAGCAGGGGATCTCGCGCAAGGCGTCACGCGCCCGCTCCGACCCCTTGCGGAGATCGCGGGCCACAATGCCTGGATTGGCCTGGCTGACCTCGGCCACCGGCTCGCCGGTCGAGAAGTGGCTCACCTCGGTGGTCTCGAGGCTCTGATACGGCTCGCCCCACCGCAGTACTGGGAAATGAATCACGGCGCGACTCCTACTCGACGTTGATGGTGATGGTGGTGCACAGACCGTCCTGGGTGCGATGCTCGTCGTCACCCAGCTGCAAGGTCAGGGTGTGCTCGCCCGGCTCGAGCATGGTCTCGAACGTCGTCGACCCGTCACCAAAGTGGACCCAGGGGTCGCCCTGCGGCACGATCTCGCCAACCGGCAGGCACTCGGTGTCGATCCCCACGTGGTGGTGCCCCATGCCGTCCCGTGGGGTCTCCACTTCCTCGGGCACCGGGGAGATGTCGTAGTTCGAGATGGCGAACTCCATCGAGACCGGACTCGACACGGTCGCGCCATCGGCCGGCGACGCGAAGCTGACGCTCGGGTTCATCGCCGGCGCTTCCTCGGCGGGCGCGGGAGCTTCCTCCATCGGCTCTTCGGCCGGCATCGGCTCTTCGCCACCACCTCCGCACGCCACGGCGCCCATCATCAGGAAGGCCATCACCGTCATCCACCGCCGTCGGTCGCGCATCTGCACCACTGTTGTGTCCTCTCTTTTGACTCCCGCCGCGGGAGCAACGTCCCGGGCAGCTAGTAGACGCCGACTGTCGTCGCCGACGCCAGCCGACTGAACGGTCGGACCCCGCTGACACCGTCCCAGGGGTATTGCTCGCAGGGCGGCTCTCGCTCCCCCTCGTCACGTTCCTGGAAACGAGGCACGAAGAACTCCTTGGTCAGCGTCGTCAACATCACCCGTCCCGTCTCGCCGTATCCAACCACCTTCTCGGCGTCGTCGGGATCCACCACCTGGATGACCGCTCGGGGCTGGGGCGCGTAGTAGGTGATCTTGTAGCCGTTCTCGGGGCCGCTCGGCGGACTGGCCGCCAGGCCCATCAGGGTGTTGCCATAGGTCGGGGTCATGTAGATCCCGTCCAGCAACTCCTCGTGGGCGAACCGGTTCCACTGGGGCGTGAACTCGGTGCCGCCTGCGAAGATGCCCTGGATGCCGGTCTCCTTGAGACTCGACCCGTTCTCCTCGAGACGGTTGGCCAATGCCTCGAGCAGCTTCGGCGTCGAGAACATGCACTTGATGTCGTGGCCAGCCGAGAGCACCGTGACCGCCTGGTCGATCACGTGGTCCTGATACGCCTTCAGGTGCTCGTGCCAGCCCTTCTTGATCAGCTTGATGACCCACCGCGGATCAAGGTCGACACAGAAGCAGATGCCGCCCCGGTGCTGGGCCAGATGCTCGACCGCGAGCCGGAGCCGACGGGGACCGCTCGGCCCCAGCATCAGCCAGTTGCTGCCGCGGGGGAAGCGCTCTTCCGGCAACGTGTCCGAGAACAGCTCGTAGTCGATCCGGAAGTCTTCCTGGGCCACCCGGCTCTTGGGGATCCCGGTCGTGCCCCCGGTCTCGAACACGAACGTCGGGCGGTCGGCGTAGGCCTTGGGCACCCAGCGCCGCACCGGGCCGCCCCGCAGCCACTCGTCCTCGAAATGGGGAAACTTCTTGAGATCGTCGAACCCGCCAACCTCCTGCCGCGGATCCCAGCCCGCCTTCGCGGCCCAGTCGAGCCAGAAGGGGCACCCGGTCTCGGGGTTGAAGTGCCACTCGATGATCTCGCGTACCCACGCGTCGAGCGCCGTACGCGCCCCGCCTGCCTTGCCGTCTGTCACCGCACTCTCCGTACTCATGAACCAGTGATCTTACCACTTGGGCGGTCTAGGCTCGGCGCCCCCGGGGCTTTAGGCTTTAGGCTCTTGGCTTTGGCATGGGCAAGGTAGAAGCCATGGTCGGACGCCTGGATCACATCTGGATCAAGCGGGCTCGGCGGGGGCCGATGGACGCGGTGGAAACCGCGGAGCTCGCGGCGGGACGCGGCATCGTGGGCAATGCCGACCAGGGTGGCTGGCGTCAGGTCACGCTGATCGGGGCTGCCGCCTGGGACGCCGTGGTGGAGACGATGTCCGAGCCGATCGACCCCGTTCTCCGGCGGGCCAACCTCCTGGTGTCGGGGGTGGAGCTTCCCGCCACTCGCGGCCGGATCCTGCGAATCGGCTCGTGCCGACTGCAGATCAGGGGAGAAACGCGCCCCTGCGCCCTGATGGACCAGGCCGCCCCGGGTCTTCAGGCGGCACTGGATCCGGCCTGGCGCGGCGGCGTGTTCGCCCAGGTGCTCGACGGTGGGTCGATCAGCGTCGGCGACCCAGTCGAGTGGGTCGACGGCTGAAATCAGAAGCCGCCAGGAGACCTAGCGGAGCGCGTCGCACTTGGCAGCGAAGACAAAGTCGCTTTCGGTCAGCCCGTCGATCTTGTGGGTCCAGATGGTGACCTTCACCACCCCCCACGCCAGATAGATGTCCGGATGATGGCCCTGTTCCTCGGCCATCTCTCCCACCTTGTTCGTGTAGTCGAGCGCCTGCCGGAAATCCTCGAACTCGTAGGTCTTCTCGAGGTGATGTTCCTCGATCACCTGCCAGCCCCCACCAAGCTGCGTCTGGTAGGTCACCAGCTCGTCGCCCTGGAGCGGCGGCACTCCGCCACGACACGGGACACATTCCTTCGACGCGAGATCGCTCACCACAGCCCTCCCTGTTCGGCTACTGTCGGCGTGGCTGCACTATAGTGGCCACGAGACTCGATCATACCGACTGCGTCCCGCCGAGGTGGGATCCGGCATCCAAGGAGACCTGATGGCTGACCACTCTGGACAGAACTTTAGCAACCACGCGAAGTGGGTACCTGGGTTTCACTACTTCGTGCTGCCGACGTTCCTCATCAACGCGCTGTATGCGATCTACAGCGTGGTCGGCATCTGGACGTTCGATGCGGTCCTGAACGCGATTGTCGGGGTCGCTCTCTTCTTCACGGCCGTGTTCGGCCGCGTGTTCGCGCTCGGGGCGCAGGATCGGGTCATCAGGCTCGAGATGCGGTTGCGGATGAAGGAGCTGCTGCCCGACGACCTGCAAGGACGGATCAACGAGTTCAGCCCGCAGCAGATGGTCGGGTTGCGCTTCGCCAGCGACGCCGAGCTTCCGGACCTGGCGCGCAAGGTGCTCGACGAGCAGATCACGGCAGCCACCCCGATCAAGAAAGAGATCAAGGACTGGCAGGGCGACTACTACAGAGTTTGAGCTGAGGTCTGGCGGCGGAGCTCACATTCCACCGCCACCTCTTCGTGGCCCTCCGGGTCGACGTTGTGCATGACCATCTCGACCCGGTCAGGTTCGGGACAGCCCAGCGCAATCCGCCAGCCCCAGTCGGGACCGGTGCCGGCCGAGTAGCTGCCACGCACATCGATTGACCCGTCGGGCCCGGCCGTGCCCTGGCACAGCATGACGCTTTCCGACATATGCCAGGAGTCGATCCAGTGCACCGTGACGATGGCGCGGTCGGATTGATATCCGATCAGGAGCGACCCCGCCTGGTCGGCCCCCTGGTAGACCCAGGTGTAGTCGAGACGGAGGAAACGGCCGCCAAGCAGCACGGAGAGGTCGGCGCCAGCGGCCGTATCCTCCGGCTGACCGGTGTGCGGATCATGCAGCCGGTTGGACCCTTCCCATCGCCCCGCGCAGGCGGCCAGGCGCTCGAGCGTCGTGGCCGCGGTCATGACGCTCCTCCCAGGAGCAGGCGCCAGAACTCGGGGTTGAAGTCGGCGCCAGGCGCGTCCCCGAGCCGGGTGACGACCAGCTTGCGGCTGGGGACGATGTAGAGCATGCGGCCGAGCGCGCCGAGGGCCGCATAGAGATCGTCGGGCGCGGTGGGAATGAAGCCGCCCGCGAACTCCTGCCCGTTCGCTCGCAGGCCTGAAGCCTGACCGTTCAGCCACCACAGATAGCCGTAGGCCTCGTTCAGTGTCTGGCTTGGCGAGGTGGACCGTCCGATGTAGCCGACGTTGCCCAGCAGGTCGTCGCCCTCCCACCGGCCGGCGCGTTGCAGCATGAGCCCGAATCGGGCGAGATCGCGGGCGGTGGTCGAGAACCCGACGGCGTTCGCGTCCTCATTCGCAACCCACGGGCGGGGAGTCCAGCTCGAATCAGACATGCCGGTCGGTTCGGTCAGCCACTGGCGGGTGTACTCGTCGGTGGAAAGCCCCGTGGACGCCTCGAGCACGCCCAGCATCCGTGAATAGACGCGGGTGTTGTATTGCCAGCGCTCGCCGGGAGGCACCTCGTAGCTCCCGTCGATGGCCAGTCCGCTGGTCATCGCCAGCAAGTGCTCGACAGTGACGGCCTGCTCCTTGTCCGGCGGGGCCGCAGACCAGCCCTCGCCCAGATACCGGCTCACCGGCGCGTCGAGCTCCAGCAGGCCTTTCCCTTCGGCCACGCCCACCAGAAACGACACCACGCTCTTCTGCACCGAGGCCACATCTTCGACCGACTGCCCGCCACCGGTCTGACCGGTAGCCATGCGACCGTAGCGGGCGGTCGGTTCGCCGACCTCCCAGTGCGCCTCGGCCACGATTCGGCCGTCGTGGAGGACCACGACGCCGCTCGAGCCGGCCTCACGAGCGAAGGTCATGGCGGCATCGATGGCCGCAGCGTCCAGGCCCGCCTCCTCGGCCGACGTCCGCTCCCAGGTCCCACCCTCATCGAGCGGCGGGAAATAGTGCTCCGGCGGCTGAGGCGGCACCTCCGCTTCGGGCTCGGGCGTCGGCGCCGCACCGCAGGCCGCGAGCGCGACCGCCGTCAGGGTCATCACGAGCTCACGGGTAATCCGCAACATGTGTCGCTCCTGGAGGATTTCGTCTCTACGCTTCGCTCGACACAGGCCGCACCCCGCGGAACAGCTCATAGGACCCGGGATCGAGCTCCGAGTGATCGAACACAATCGCCTCGGGTACGAACCCGACGTCGGTCATCAGATTGAGCCAGAGCGCCCGCGGGAACAGCCCCTCGACCTGCCGCTCGTGCAGCACCCGAACCGCCCCATCTCGCTCCCTGAGCAAGAAGGCATAGTCGACCGTGCAGACGCTGTCGGACGGATCGGGGTCCCACGACCACTCGAGAAAACGAATGGCCCGGCCGTCACCGTCTTCACCCCCATCGTCGGTGCCAGGTCGGAAGTTCTCCTTCACGTGGTCGGGCGCGACAAGCACCCCGCCCCCGGGCCGGGTGTGGAGATACGCCGTCTCGAGCGCGGCCCGGAGATCCGCCTCGGTGGTCATGAAGCAGATGGCGTCGTGAATGAAGACCCGGTCGAACTGCCGCGCGAGACGACAGGTCCGCATGTCGCCTTCGACGTGCTCGCACTCGGGATTCAGGCGACGGCTGACCTCCAGCATGCCGGGGGCCGGATCGACCAGCGTCATCCGGAAACGCCGCTTCAGGAACGAGGCGTTGTTCCCGCCACCGCTTCCCAGCTCGAGCAGGGTCGCGGCCGGGGCGTCGCCGGCTTCCAGCAACCGATCGCCGTAGAACGCCGCCTCTTCCTCGTAGTCGGCTGGACTCGAAAACAGCGGCCACCACTCGGCCAGCTCGCTATACAGCTTCACCGGTGCCCCCACTCCGCCGCCCACGTCGCGAGCGTCCGCGGCATGCCTACGGCTCCCGCACGCGGGTGCTCTGCGCCGACACGCACTGCCACCGACCGTCCCGCATCACCCACACATCGGTGTAGTTCATGACGATCTCGATGAGCTCACCCCGACGGTAGCCTTCGAGGCGGAGCGTGAACCAGACCACCGCCGTCTCTCCATACACCCGGACCGTGAAGTTCTCCTGGGTGGCCGATTCGACCGCCTGATTGAATCCCGCGATCAGCTCGAGCTCGCGCGTCCGGTCCGCCCGGGTCCCGTCGTCGTAGGTGACCACGAACTCCTCGGCCAGCAGGTTGTCGACGTAGTCGGCGTCTTGCCGGTAGACCGCGTCGTTCCAGCCGCGCTCCAGTTCGATCAGCACATCCGCGACCGACGGCTCCTGCGCCGCCAACGGCCCCATTCCGGCGCCCACCACGATTCCGACGATCGTCAGGATCTTCCGCATCACTACTCCTCACCCGGTGGCGCCGCGAATGGACTCCGCCCCGCGCTCAGCCACAGCCCTCCGTCGACCACCAACGTGTGCCCGCTAACATACGACGCCGCCTCGGAACACAGAAACAGGGACGCCGATGCGACGTCGTCAATCAACCCCAGCCGGCGCAGCGGCGTAGCCTCGATCGCCCGCTCGGTCGACGCCTCGTCGAGCAACCGACGCACCCCTTCGGTGTCGGCGATGGGCCCCGGCGCGATGCCGTTCACCCGGATCCCGTAGGGCCCCCACTCGACGGCCAGCACCCGGGTCAGCGCATCCACACCCGCCTTGGCCGAAGACACGTGGAGCTGGGCCGGCGTCCCGACGTAGTGCAAGGTGGCGCTGATGTTGAGCACCGTACCACGATGGCGCTTCAGATGCGGGAGCGCCGCCTTCGCACAATGAAACGTCCCCTTGAGATCGATGTCGACGACCGTGCCAAACCCGTTTGGTGAGAGCTGTTCGGCCAGGCAGAGGAAGTTCCCCGCCGCTCCGTTTACCAGGATGTCGAGCCGGCCAAGGTCGGCCACGGTCTGCTCGACCGCCGCCTCGACGGCGCCCGGGTCGCGAACGTCGGCGACCACGGCGAGCCCTTTCCGCCCGGTGGCGCGGATCTCCTCGGCCGTGGGCTCGAGATGGTCGGCCGACCGGCTGGTGATGGCCACGTCGCAACCATGCTCGGCCAGCGCGAGCGCAATCCCGCGACAGATACCGGTCCCACCGCCGGTGACCAGCGCCGCCCGACCGGCCAGCAAATCAGGCTGAAAGCTCATCCTCGTCCCCCAAATGGCCCGACGTACAATGCGCCGGTCTTGCGCATTGTGTCCCTGTTGACCTCGGCGTTCCCAGCCTGGGTGCTGGTCTGCAGCGTGCTCGCGCTGGCGCGCCCGGAACTGTTCACCTGGTTCAGCGGGCCGCTCATCACGCTGGGCCTGGGCGTGATCATGCTCAGCATGGGGATGACGCTCGGATTCGACGACTTCAGACGGGTCGCGAAAGAGCGCGGCCGGGTCCTGCCAGGCGTGTTGCTGCAGTACACGGTGATGCCGGCCCTCGGGTGGAGCATCGGCTACCTCCTGGCGCTGCCGACCCCATTCGCCGTCGGGCTCGTCCTCGTCTCCTGTTGCCCCGGGGGCACCGCGTCGAACGTCATCTCGTATCTCGCCAGGGCCGACGTGGCGCTGTCGGTGACGATGACCGCGCTGTCGACGTTGCTGGCGGCGCTGATGACGCCGACCCTGACGGCGCTCCTGGCCGGCAATCGCATCGAGGTGTCGGCGCTCGGTCTCTTCCTGGACACCGTGCAGGTCGTGATCCTCCCGGTGGCGGGCGGCGCGTTGTTGAAGTGGAAGTTCCCGCGTCTCATCGCCCCGGTGCTGCCGATCGCGCCGCTGGTGGCGGTGCTGACGATCACGCTCATCGTCGCCTCGGTGATCGGCGCCAGCCGGGAACAGATCTTCGATGCCGGCGCCCGACTGCTCCTGGCGATCTTTCTGCTGCACGCCCTGGGCTTCGTGTTCGGCTACCTGGCGGGGAAGGCGATGCTCCGGCGGGAGACGGCCGCCCGGACGGTGGCGATTGAGGTGGGCATGCAGAACTCGGGGCTGGGCGTGGTCCTGGCCCGGGGCAACTTCACCAACCCGCTCGTGGCGGTGCCGAGCGCCATCTCGACGGTCTTCCACTCGCTGATCGGA
>MDTE01154146.1_pt1 | contig 13132 bp, 16 predicted proteins | sample 811231 | NCBI WGS metagenome assembly MDTE01 (sample SAMN05326651, study PRJNA326480) | marine metagenome | isolation source: seawater | place: Indian Ocean: Red Sea | collected 2010
AACTCACTAAACGTCGAGATATGACCGTGCTGCTTGAAACTGCGGGGCGTCAGGTTGGCAACCCCGTCGGTGATCCGGTTGTACGACGTTCTCAGGTCGGCCAGCAGCAGCTTCGCGTCAATCTCCAAAACCTCCTCGGGCTCGCCGGGATTTTGGCCGATCTTCTCTTTGAAGTTAGCAACGATCGCGTTGCCGATTTTGATCCGACTGGACTGAATCGTGTACAGGCCGTTGACGGCACTCTTCAGGATTTGGCTTTCGACATTCATTCTTTGCTCCATATGATTGTGGGTGTTGCTACGGGCTAACCCCCGTCAGCCTAGCTGGTACGGGGGTTGGGTGGATAAGGTGGTTGGGGCCCCCGACCCGAAAGCCGGGGGCGGTTGGTTTTCTACTTCGACATCTCGCCAAGCTCGATGTCTTCGATCTGATCGGTCATCCATTCCAAGCAATCACCGTGCTCTTCGTTGAAGTCCCCCTTGGCCACCGGCCTGATGCTGCGGCCGGTGACGGTGAAAAGGCCGATGGGCACTGGCGGGTTGCCAAGCTTCCAGCCATAGCCCCCGTGGTGCCCGACGCGGAGTTCGTCATATTTGCCGAACACGACGTAAATCGCGTTCTTCTTTCCACCAGCATCGCGGTGAGCGTTTCGGGCCGCCGTCACTGGATCAGTGGCTTTGGCCCAAACACCTCGATCACTGGACGTGACCGCAAGAAACGTGAAGCCGTTAGGCAGGGCGTAGCTTGGTATTTCTTTCATATCTCTCTCCTTGTGATGTTTCATGTGGAACACCGGCCGGCACACATCCGACAGGTGCTTTGCACACTATACCACATCCCGTGTCGTTGTGCAACTACCTGCAAAGGCGAGTAAACAAGGGATCATGAGGCCGGGGCGTGGTACAGTTACCGAGTCGGCTGCCTATGGCCGACATGCCGGCCTCCCCCGCAAGGCCGGCTCCTCGGGGCGCCGGGGATTCCTCCTGTTCTCCCCCAACCCAGAGCAGGCCCGGCGCCCCGCTTCTCCGAAGCGGCGTCTGGAAAAGGGCCGTTGTGATTTTTTGGGGATTGAGTGCGCCAAACTCAGCTATAGCTACGCGCAGCGGCCGCGTCGCGCTCAAGGGGGTGCCCACCCTCCCCACCTAGTCGCCGTACAGCTCGATTTTCTGGACCCATAGAGACCCATTGCTTTGGTCGCAACGGCGCTCAGGGGCGCTCAGGGGCGCTCAGAGGCCGCGTTTGGCCCTCTGGCTGGCCCCGTGCTCACGGGGGAGCGGCTTTGGGCGCCCAAATCACGCCAAAAACGGTCGAAAAGGCCACAATTTGGCCATTTTGACCAAAATTTGGCTTTTTTTGAGATTTTTAGGCCCCCGGGGAAAGAGACCCCCTCTTTCCGCCTCCCAGCGCACCTAACACCGTCTATCGCTGCCTCAGATCGACCCAGATCGACTCCAGCGACCTCAGCGATCTTTAGGGCTCAGTTCTGCCTGCACGCCGAGCAATTCGTTGAGCCGAGCCTTAATATCGTCGCGATCCATGCGTTGCAAGTCGGCGTTGATATTCAGGTTTTGCGAGCGATGGACGGTCAGGCCGGCGAGCTGGTTCAGTTCCTTCACCGCACTGACTGCGGCGTTGTACGCGCCTGCCTCAAAGGCTGTCTCTGCGATGTTCCAGAGCATCGATCCTGTCTTCTCCGGGGTGACCGCGTATTTCTCCCTCAGCTCGTCTTGCTTGATCCTGATCGCTCTCGTCACATTTGGGGCGTTGACCCCATTCAGCAGCTTGGTTGCACTCGCCGCTGGAAAGCTATAGCCAGCCTTCCTTGCGGCTTCAGTCTGGCCGCAGGCGCCCTCGGTGTAGAACCAGACGAACGCGGCCTGCATCTCAGTGAGGTCATGCTCTGGATCAGCCTCGAACTTGATTGGCACGTTGACCAGTTTGGGATGATCTTTCTTTGGCCGACCGCGCTTTTTTTGTGCTGCCTCGCCCACGGGCTCGCTCCTGAGTTAACCGACAGGGCAATCATACGCCGGAAGCGACAAAAATCAGAGGGGGTGGCAGGGGGGGTAGAGTGAGGGGTTTCCTAGGAAGGCTAAATAGAGGGGGTTATAGGGGCTATATACCCTTTAGAAAATATATATATATAACTAGATATTACTCTACCCCACCCTGCCCCCGTCTACACACCACGTAAAATGGGGGCTACAGCGAATGGGGTAGTGGGGGGTGTGGGGTAGAGGTGATACCCCACCCTAGAACGCGTCCCATGATTTATGGGGTGAGGGGGCAGGGAGGGGGGTATAATCCACATCCCAAAGCTTCTTGCCGTGGCTCTTGCGGGGTCGCAGGCCCTTCTCGTGCAGGATGCGACTCGCCTCTTTGTAGTCGCCCATCCTCGGGTTGGCCACGCCGAGGTCGGCCAGTAGCTGCACCATCTGCACCGGCTTGGTGTTTGTGCCGTCAAAGTTCACCTGCTGCAGCAGCACGTCCTCCACCGCTGATTGGGTGCGCGAGACCTCGTTGCTGACCTGCAGTCGCTCACGCTCATCCCCGTCGAGGAACCACGTTTGTTTGCCGGCCAGCACCTCGTCCCAGACCTCAGCCCAGACCTGCTGCATGTCGATGCCGTGGTCGAAGTTGATGCGGTTGACCCTGACCACCCAGAACCGTCTGTTGCCGGTCGGATCGACCAAGAACTCACGCTCGTTTACCGAGCCATAGAAGGCCGTGCGTCTCTGGTATTTCGACCACGCCCGTCCGTAGGGCAGGCGAATCTCGTCCTTGGATTTGGTCAAAAATGCTTTGAGCTGATCAACGTCGGCCTTGCGGAACGTACTGCCCAGCTCGCCCAGTTCAACAATCCAGTGGCTGACGCAGACCTTGACCGAATCTTTGTCGCTCGGGTTCAGCGTCGCACCCTCCAACAGCCAGCTCGGGTCAGGCGCCAGCTTCTTGAACCACTGGGTCTTGCCCAGCGCCTGTCGGCCCACGAGGATCAGCACACCCTCTTGGTTGGCGCCCTCGGCACCGCAGGCAGCGGCCGCGCATCCGGCGAGCCATTTCCGCATCAGCAGGTCCTTGAGATCGTTGTCGTCTGAATCGATCGTCGTCAACAAATCACCGACCCGGTGTTTGCCATCCCAAGGCTTCGACTCGATCCAGTCCTTGACCGGGTTGTGCTCCCGGGCGAGCAGGGGCAGGTTCTTTGCCAAGCGCGCTTCGCCGAGCGCGTCCTTTATACATAGGTTTTCGATGTGGCCGAACTCCGCGTCTTCGCGCAGGTCGTTTATGAATGATTTGCACGGGATCGTGATCTCCATCTCTTTTTTAATCACGTTGTAGCGTATGTCGATCTCGTGTTTTTTCAGCAGCGCCTCGTAGTTCTCCTGTACCTGCAGGATGCGTCCGGTCGATGGACTGCGCTGATACTCGACGGGCAGCGTGCTGGTTGCGCTCGGGATCAGCTCCCCCTCCAACAGGCCTTCGCTCGCCACGTCGTTGAAGTCCTGACCGACCTCGCCCGGCATCAGAATCTCGGCCTCGGCACCTGCTAGGCGCGCCGCGTTGGCGCCTTTTTCAGCCGCCTTCTGCCCCGCCCCGCTCTCATCGTTGTCGGCGATGAACACATGGGTCGCGCCCGGGAACCAGCCGGCGAAAAGCTTGGGCACGTCCGCCATGCCGCTTGTGTCGCCGGTAACGATCACCGGCTCGCTGTCGTTGATGTACTCGTACCAGCTCGCACCGGTGGCGTAGCCCTCAACGTAATTGATTCGCTCGGGCGTGGTTCGCAAATGTTCTGCGCCAATCAGCGCGTAGGTGCTGCGTCGCTTTGCGCCTTTGTGCCACCATTTGTCTTTGCCGTCAGGGCTGATGTAGCTCAGCGTAACGATCTGCTTGGACTCGTCTCGGTAGGGCACCACCAGATAGCCGGCGAAGTCAGGGCCGCAGCTCTCTCTGAGCCCGTGTCCTTTTACATTCTTCAATGTCAGATATGGGTGGTCCGTGATGGGCTTGCACGAATCCCAGAACTCCCGGCAGGTTTGAGCAACCTCAGCCTGCTCGGCTGCCAGCCGCTTATGGTATTCGTCCCTCGCTATGCGAATCGCTTCGCGCTCTTTTTGTCGCTGGATCGGCGTGAGAGAGTCGTGGCCATTGGGTCGCCAGCGCGCGATCGGCTGATCGCCCTCCCGCCAGTCAAACGCTGCGCCAAACGGATTCTCTTGGTCTAGGAACAGCAGATACCAGCCCTTCAGCTTTCTGCTGTGGCCATTGGCTTCGCTGTAGGCCCTGCCCCTGCCGTGTTCGATCAGGCCCTCCTTGGGGTCAGGCTCAAGCCCGTGTTCAGCGAGGAACGAAACAAAATCGTCTCGGGCGCTACCGCTCAATGGCTGACTGAAATTCTTGCTGGTGCCCTTCACATTTCTGATTTTCATTCGTTCTTCTATTGCATGCTGGGAAGTGAGGTGTGTAAGATAGTGCAACTTATTACACAAAGGCAAGAAGGAATTATGGCTTTAACAGCAAGCACAAGCGGCGGCGCCGCTTTTGAACAAGTCCCAGCCGGAACGCATAGCGCAGTCTGTTTCCGATTGGTTGACGGTGGGACGGTGATGGAGGAGTACGGCGGCGAGAGCAATAAGCGACACTCGGTCTTCATATGGTGGGAACTTCCTGAAGCTTTGATGAGTGATGGCCGGCCGCTAACCATATTCCAAAAATACACTTTGTCGCTACATGAACAGGCCAAATTGCGTCAGCACCTGCAGGCGTGGCGCAATAAACCTTTCAGCGAAGAGGAGTTGGGCGGGTTTGATTTGACCAAAATTCTTGGCACGACCTGCAACCTGCAGGTTGACTGGAACCAGTCGAACACCCGCACCACGGTTAAGGGTGTGTTCGCTGCCGATGGTGGCGCCAAGCGTGTGGACACCAAGAACGAGCAGCAGGTCTTCGACCTTGACGACTACTGCAAAGAGTTCTCTGGTCAGCAGGATGCCGAGAGCCAAAAGGCTTGCGACATCCTCGATGAACTGCCGCGTTTTATTCGTCAGCGCATCACCGGCGACGAGCAGGCCGGCATTGAGCCCTGCTTTGAGGTGCAGACCGCCGTGCAGATGGGGGACGCGCCAAAAGCTCAGGACATCGGCGATGAGGACATTCCGTTTTGAGTGATCCGGTAAATCACCCCGCCCACTACACGGGCGGGGCCATCGAATGCATCGATGCGATCGAGGCGGCAGTTGCGAGTCTTCCGGGACCGCAGGCCGTCTCGACCGGCGCTGCCATCAAATACCTGTGGCGATGGAAGGCCAAGGGGGGCGTGGAAGACCTACGCAAAGCCCGCTGGTACATCGACCATTTGATTGAAAACGAGGTGGGGAAGGAATGATCTCATTTAAAGAGTTGAAGGAGGACGTGCTGCATTTTCTCCAGTGGGCGTCGGTCAGCCGATACACATGGTGGAGCATGGTCCTGTCATTTATTGCGGGCTATGTCGCGGGGTCAATTCTTGGATTTTGAGCCGGGGGTATACGAGGGGCTCGACTACGAGACCTATGCATCGATCGAGGCTTGGAGGTCTCATGACCTGACGAGCTTGATAAGGTGCGGGTTTACGTGGAAGAACGAGTCTCCGATGAAGGAGACTCCGGCTCTGATGGAAGGTCGGGTTCAGCACACTGTGTTCTTGGAACATCACAAGTTTGCAGAAGATTTTGCGATTGAGCCTAACGTGGACCGACGAACGAAAGTCGGTAAGGCAGAGTACGCAGACTGGAAGGAAACTTTGAACGGTCGATCACCAATCAAGCAGGACATGTATGACATTTGCATGGAGCGACGCGAGGTGGTTAAGCGGTTTATTCCGGGGCCTGACGACCGGGCTGAGCTGACCGTCTGTTTTATCTGGCACGGCGAGCCATGCAAGGCTAGGTACGACTGGTACACGGGCACCGACGTTTGGGACCTGAAGACCTGTCGTGATGCATCGCCGCGCGGGTTTAAGACTGCGATCAACTCGTTCAGATATTACCAGCAGGCTGCGTTTTATCTGGCGGCTGCTCGCCATTCAGGTTTGCGAGCTGACCGGTTTATGTTTCTTGCACAGGAGAAGGCGCACCCATTTCCGTTTGCTGTATACACGCTGAGCCCGGAGGCAATCCGCTACGGTGATGTCCGCAATGAGCAGGCGCTGGCGCTGGGGAAACAAATTGTCTCCGGTGCAGTTGAACCTCAGCCATTCAATGGAGACGGCGAGATGGTCGAGTTTGACGCGGACGATTTGTGGTGAGCCTGCGATCGATGATGACCCCGGAGGAGTTAGCTCGCGAGCAAGAGTGGGCCGACAACATCAAATACCACGCCGCCCGATATGTCTGGCTGAAGCGCCGGCAGCGCACGCCTGACGGCAGGATGAGCTGGGCGCAGTGGTTTGAAAAAAAGTTCGGCGAGCCGCTAAACGATTACGCAAAGCGCATGGCTGAGAAAAAAAGACACGGAAAAACATGATATGGATCGGGTTGACGGAATGCTGTTCTACTGGTCGCTACGGATAAACGGCTGCATCCAGTGCCGGAAGGCGCAGGCCTCGCAGTCGTCCGAGAAAACTTCCCCGCAGTTGAGACACTCGGGTCGATCCACACAATCCTCGTAGCCTGACCCTAGACAGGTCGGGCAGTCTTCGTGGTCCATGAACCGGGACCACCCCGACCCTTTGCAGTCGGGGCAATCGATCCCGAAATCAACTTCGCTCATGGTTGAGGCGCCTCTTAAAACGGCTTAGCAGATCACGCCTTTGGCGGGCCGCTTGAAAAAGCCGAACTTGCGGTCATCGCCTGACGGCGTCACTGTCGCTGTGAACGCAACGTGAGAGCCCGTATCAGCGTCCTCTAAAGAGGCAGGCAACGTGCCCCAAAGCTTGAACCCCCGGTCATCACGAACCAGCATTTTGACCACTCGGCCGTAGAAGCCGTCGTCTACTCGCGTGCTGACGATCACGCCTGCGATCTCCACGCGGCCCTCGGGGACATCCTCGGCGGCGTCGTGCTCAGCCTGCCGGATGGCCTCGCGCTCCGCCGCAGCGGCCTTCTGAGGCGCCTCGACGTGGTCCGTGATCATGGTCACAACGGCCTTGCAGGCGGTGTCCACGTAGAGGTGACAGGCCTGTCCGTCGCGGCCGTCGAAGATGCTGCCGTGCCCAATGGACAGATCGTCTTGCAACGCCTCGACAATCTCCTGCGCCAGCTCAGCGGGTACGTAGGCAATGCGGCTGGTGTTAGAGCCGACGCGGCCCGACTGGGGCTCGCCGGTGGGCAAAAACTCGCCGCCCATTGCGACGGTTTCGTGCTCGCTCACGACGAAGCCGCTATTGTCGGTGACAGACCACACCCAGTTGTAGTGATCGTGCGGGGCGTGCAGGCGGCCATCGATGCCAACGACTGGCTCGACGCCGTCATTGAGATCGCTTGCGCGGGCCATGAGCCGAGTCCGCCGACCCTTACGGGTAGACTCAGCTTGCGCCAAATAGTCGCGGTAGCGATTGCGGACGCTCTCGATCAGTGCTTCGGTGGTGTTGTTCATTGTTCCTTCTCTCCGGTAGGGAGGTGCGTTGTGCCCCTCAACAAGACCCATTATCCATATTCCGTGTCCATGTGCAAGTGTTTGCACACAAATAATTGCAAATAATTACAAAAGATTTTGTTGGTTCTCGACCAGCCGGTTGCGGTCGTAAAGCCAGAACACCAACAGGTAGCGATCGCCGGACTCGACAGGTAGGCCGCGATGCAGATTGGGGAAGCTCGGGAATATCAGCGCGTGCCCAGATGGCAGCGGCTTGAGCACCCCGTGCCCGTGAAACTCCGTGCCGCCACCCTTGTAGTCTCCCGTGTTGAGCGGGACAACAACGCTCACGTCTGCGCTCTCGTCGTGGTGCCACGCCCCCTCTACCTTCTCTGTGAGGTTGTAGTTTGCGATTTGCACTGACGCGATCTGCGCGCAATCCCGCTGGAACAGGCACCAGAAGATCGGGTTGAGGACGTTTTTCACAACAAAATACATCGACCGATACAGCTCTGGGACATTTTCTTTCAACACGATCTCGGGTATCTGCCGCAGCACGTCTTCGCCCCCGTTTGGCTGAAACCCGATTTCCTGTTCCATCGTCGCGATCTCTTCCACCAGCAACTTGCAAAACTCTCGGCGGAACAGGGGTGCCCTCCAGATGCCGGGGAACACTCTTTTGCAGTGCCGCATCAACGGTGTTTTCCGCAGATTCTCGACCCCATCTCGGCCCCGGAATCTGGCGATCGCCGGCATCGATTCCTGTATCGATTCGTACAGCGGTTGGTTCACCATCCAGTGGCTGGGGATTGAGAGCAGGTAGTTTTTTAGCTCATACATTGTTTGTGCAATCGCTTACAAGTTTGTACAATTGAGATTGTAACATCTTGAATCACGAGGACATCATGGCTGCGGAGTCAGAAAACGATCGGCGCAGAAAGTCGTTGGCGGTCGATCAGGAGACCTACGACTTGCTGCAAGACATTTGTTTTGAACGAGGGCATACCCGCATTGAGGCGCTCAAGCGAATGATTCGCGACGAGCATGCGCGGTTGTTTGGGGGTGAAAAATAGTGTTGTTTGGGAAGCGCCGGTCCCGGCCCGTTCCTCAGTCGTATCGCCCGGTGATGGAAGCCAGCGAGGTCATCGACCTGTTTAGCAGGCTGACGTTGCATCAGCAGGCTGCGTTGCTCCGGCTTATTTCCCGCAACCTGTCCATCGCCATCGATGATGACGAGGTCTACATGGGTTATGAGTTCGACTGGGACGTGGACGGCGCCATGATCGTGGCGCGTCCGTCTATACCAGAGCCCCAATCCCTCCCGGCCGGCGAGCCTGTTGCTGACGCATAGCCAGCTCCCGGTCTTCTGCGCTCGGCAGGATTGTCGGCGACAGCGCCGGGTTTAGGCTGGTGAATCCACCACCGGATTCAATTGTCCGAAGGCTCGGAAGAAGCGGGAATCGGCTGGCCTCAGTTTCTTCTTGAGCCTTTTTAAGACGATCAAGGTCTTTTTTCAGCTCAACATTTGCCGGCGCGCTGAATGGTTTTCGCGAAGAACGCATGCCCCTTTCATCCTTTCTGACCGGTGGGGTTTCAAGGTCGGAAGGGTCTGGCTTGGCTAAAGTTTGGTAGCCACCTCGCATCGCAGACTGAGTAACAAACTGCAAGGGCAAGCTAATGGCGCCCAGCGCCTCCGCCAACTGGGCGGCACTTTTTCCGTCAATTAGCGCGTCAATCAAAACCCCTTCGTAAAACTCTTTCTGAGCCTGCACCTGTCTGGCTGCTACGTCATCAAAGCCTCGGAGCACTAGGCGCTGGGGCAGCTCTATGGCAGCTCTTACCGCCCCAGCAACGACAGAACCCAGCCCGCCCGCCTCCTTTTCTACCATGCGCGAAAGAGCCTGAAACGGTTGCGTCGGCGACCCTGCGTGGGTAGCAATAAAGCCTACGGCCTGAGTAACCCCAAGTATTTCCTTGAACGCTTCAAACTCATCCGGTTCCAAAATTTCTTGGTAGGCCGAAACAACTTGCGACTGTCGCTGTCTTCTGACGTTGGGATGAAGCGCCGTGCCTGACGAGCTTTGCGTAAATGATCTTGGAGACTGGATGCCAATGTTCTTTAGAAACTTGTTTGGGACGCCCCAAGGAGTCGTCGTGCTAGTGGCGGCTTCGCTCAGTTGCTGGCGGAGCCAATCCGCTTTCAGATTCTGCCAGACCCTTGGGTCTTACTCTTGGATCAGCCTCTTCAGCTCCCTGATCGCTTTGGGGTCTATCCCACGGTAGCTTGAGGGCTTGAACATCTGCTTGAGGGCGGCAGCCGTTCTGGTGGGGTCTCCTGCCGCCACTGCTTTCGACAACCTGCCCAAAAATCCTTTTGTATACAGTTGCAGCGGAGTGGAGTCCGCAGACCAGACTTCTCTGGCCATCGCATAGTCCGAGCTTTCAGCCTCAAGCCTTTTGGTTAATTTGCTTTTTATTTGTGCAACCGGGGCAGCTAGTCTGGCTCTTGGCATCAAAGACTCATACAAAACGCCAAGGTCTTTGACAGCTTCATCCAGAGCCTCAAGATTAGATTTAGAGAGACGCTCGCCACCCTCTTCGACGGGGTCTAGCTCCAGCTCCTTCAGAATCCTTCGGTAAACGCCTTTGCGCTTGGTCCCAATCTTGTCGTCAGCCACCTTAGAGCGAAGGTCTTGCACGATGTCTGATATGTCAATTTGGACATCCATATCTTCAGCCAAATCGAAGGCTTCCCGATACATCTTTTGTGCCCGCACTCTTCTCTTCTCAAGAAGCGTTTCAAGCGCAGAGTTGTATGCTGCCTCAAAGTCTTCAATTGCCGCGCTTTCATCAAGGGGCCCGTCTTTGTCCATCCTTGCCTTGGCGGCCCCTGTTACGAAAGTGCCACCGGAGAGCTTGTCAAAAAACACATCAAGCTCTTCTTCCATCTGCATCGCGCGATCGTTGTAAAAGTCGAATATGCGCCTTACCCCCGGCTGCGCCTGAAGGTATCTCTGGATTTGAGCTGCATTGGAATATATGCCAGAAGCTTCAGCCCGGGTCAGGGTTATTCCAAACTTGTCTTTGGCCATCCTCATGTAATCATCGGCGGAGTCTCCGCCTTCGGTGACCAGCGTTTTTAATATGCTTTGGCCCTCTGGCCCTGTGAACTTTGATCCGACTGCGCGATACGCGGACCTTATCGGAGTCATGACTCCCGACCCAAAGGGAATCGCCCCGAAAATTGCAGACATTTTTGCATCTTCAGCCATCTGCTCTCGGTCAACGATAGGGCCGTCAAGGGCGTAAGAAATGCCTGCGCGGATGTTGTCCCCAAGATACCGCCCGGCGCCAAAAGAAACTGAGCCGGCGCCAACGGTCCCCGCCGCCTGAGCAATCGGGCCAGACGGCGCCAACCCCAGCGCCGCCAAAGTTGTTCCTGTGATTCCTATCCCCGTTTCGGTAAGGAAGCTAAGCGTCTCCCCGAACGGACCAAACAAATCAGCGGCCTCAAATGGCCCAATGTCAGCAAACTCTCTTTTTATTTCGTTGTCGCTCGGGTCGTAGTAATAAAGCTCAGACCCGAACGAGTCGCCATCTCCATAAAAATAATGTTGCGAAGCGTCAACACCTTGCTCGGCAAGCAAGGGAAACCTTCTTTCAAAGAGCCATTGAACTTTCGCTGCGTCACTGTTGGTCAGCCCCGCCAAAAATCCGTCATAAAGCCCAGACGTTTGTTTTGCCTCTTCTTCTTCCCGAAAGATTCTATCTTCCCTGTTGATGTAGTCTCTCTGAAAGTCTAAAGACTGGTCCTGAAACCAATCCGCATCAGACTGCCTTTCAAATGTAACATCCACGGTATCGCCGAATTCTGTTTCGACGGGGACAATTATTGTTTCCTCTGCCATTGAAAAACCTTTTTTAGTCGCCGCGTCTGGGGCCGCGTACAGTGCGGTTGCCGCTACCCGCGCCGGTATTGAGTTTGTTCCGGGCCTCATTGTACAGGCTGTCCGCCACGCTCAGCCTCTTGCTTTTTTCTGCTTCGCTAAGGTCGTTCCACTCACTGTTAGCAAAGGGGCTATTCCCGCCCGCAGCCATTTGAGTCCAATCACCCCTGTCAAATGGCAAAGCGTTGTTGGCTCGCCAATTCCTTTTCCATTGATTGACAGCATTATTTTTTTGAAAAATATTATATTCCGAGCGATCGGCTTCAATTATTGCTTGGAGTTCGTCATCCGCCAAAAAGTCTTCGTAAAACTTTTGTTGATAGTTCGCCATCCTCCTCATGTACGCAATTTGCAACCTGAACCCTTCCGGGCTTGTTCCAAGCCCCGGCATGCCTCTGATAAAAAGTTTCATCTCCGAGTCAGAGATTGGACCTTTTGTCATGGCGATAAGAGATAGGGCAAGCCTTACATTTATGGAATTAATAAGTTCTTGCTCGCCAATATCTGGGTCAAAGCGGAACCCCAATGCCTGCCCCCATGAACGAAGCGACAAAGTCTTGTCTTGAAGCGTGCCTATATTGTAGTCGATCCTTTTTGCTGCATTCTCCAAGGCATTCAAGTTGTCTTGTAATAAGTTTGCCTCTGCGGCGGTGACATTGAACCCCTCCAACCGCGCTGCAAGGTCAATGGCAACCTTATTCGCAAGGGGGTCGGCCCCGCTGATATTGCTTACGCTTACTTGGTTTTCCGGGGTTGTTACAAGCTTTGCGTCCGGCAAAGATTGAACAAAGGTCACCTCGGCGGGGTTGTTTTGATTCACGTCGATAGACGACATTTCGCCGGTCTCAGGATTACGGTAGGAGAACGTAACCAGATCAAGCGGTTTGTTTGCCGCCTCAATGCGCTTGAGGTTCATCTCGCTGATGTAATCGCTCGCCTTTTGCTCGTCGTCTCTCGCAAGCTCAAGGGCTTTCATGCCGACTTGCTGGTTAAGGGCTATACGAGAATCCCTGATCTTCTTTGCCCTTTCGTTGAACAGAGAAAATCCTTTTCCCAGCCCCCTGTACGCCCCTGCGCTGGGGTCTTCAGACAACACGCCGGCCCCGAGGTCAGAAAGCATGTCCCAGATCGAGGGGCGCGCAGTAACGCCCCCGCCAAGGATTCCTTTCAGTTGGGCTTTGTACTTAGCAAAATCGGTATCAAAGGTTTTGGGAGTTGCGCTTATTAATGGGCTATTGCGAGCCGCCCTAAGCTCACCAAGAGCCAGCTTAATTCTTTGCTCAAGGGTAAGAGGCTCCTTCGGCCCGTCAGCTATTTCGCTAAGGGTAGCTTCATCCTGCGCCGCGCCGCCTTCGTTGTAGCCGCGAATCTGCTTTTCCATCTGGGGCCTGCCAATCGTCATTGGGTTATCTGCGCCGCGCGCGGTATCTAGCAAACGGGTCAATCGCGCCCCCGCGTCGAAACGACTCGGCGCGATCGGGCCCTATGTTGCGAATGGGGTTGCGCCTCGCATTTAAGAGACGTTCATTTGCGCCCAGCAAATCCAGCATTTGCTGAAGGGCATCCCGTTGCGGGGCCGGGATTTGCTGAGAAATCCTGCTGCCGGGCAACTCTGCCGCCCTTTCGTA
>MDTE01042046.1_pt1 | contig 13131 bp, 11 predicted proteins | sample 811231 | NCBI WGS metagenome assembly MDTE01 (sample SAMN05326651, study PRJNA326480) | marine metagenome | isolation source: seawater | place: Indian Ocean: Red Sea | collected 2010
TTAATAAGAATTAGTATATAAATTAATTAACTTTTTTTTCAAACAAATGAAAACAAGAAAAGAATTTGATAGTATCGGTGGCATAGAAGTGCCAAATGATAAATACTGGGGTGCGTCAACTCAAAGATCAAAAAAATTTTTTAATATCGGTAAGATATATGTGCCAGAATCAATCATAAGGTCTATTGCGATCATTAAGCGATGTGCTGCTATAGTTCACCAGAAAGATGGTTTGATTTCATCTAGAATTTCAAGAGCAATAATTAAAGCATCAAATGAAGTTATAAGCGGTAAAATGAACGAAAATTTTCCTTTAAAAGTTTGGCAAACAGGCTCGGGGACGCAAACAAATATGAATGTAAATGAAGTAATAGCAAATAGAGCTATAGAAATTCTAAAAGGAAAAAAGGGATCAAAAAAACCTGTTCATCCAAATGACCACGTCAATAAATCTCAGTCAACAAATGATGTTTTTCCGACTGCAATGCATATATCAGTTGCAAAAGAAACTATTGATAAACTTTTACCAAGTTTAAAATTATTAGAAAAATTGCTAGCAAAAAAAAGTAAAGAATTTAAAAAAATTGTTAAAATTGGAAGAACACATCTTCAAGATGCAACTCCTTTATCTCTTGGACAAGAATTTTCTGGATACCATGAGCAAGTTAAAAAAAGCATAGAAAGAATTAGATATTGTTTAAACGATATATATTTTTTAGCTCAAGGAGGAACTGCAGTGGGCACTGGTATAAACTCACAAAAAAATTTTGACAAAAAAATTGTAAATGAAATTAAAAAATTTTGTAAAATTAAATTCAAACCTGCTCCAAATAAATTTTCGGAGCTTGCGGCTCATGATAGTATCGTTAATTTTTCAGGATCACTTAATTCATGTGCTGTTGCTTTAATGAAAATTTCAAATGATATTAGATTTTTAGGATCTGGACCAAGAGCTGGTTACGGTGAACTTTTGTTGCCGGAGAATGAACCTGGTTCTTCTATAATGCCGGGAAAAGTAAATCCAACACAATGCGAGGCAGTGACCATGGTTTGTGCAAAAGTAATCGGTAATCATACTGGCATAACTGTAGCTGGTAGTCATGGACATTTTGAATTAAATGTGTTCAAACCTTTAATTGCTTACAACATTTTACAGTCAATCGATATCTTATCAGATAGTGTAAAAAATTTTAGTCTGTATTGTGTTAAAGGAATTAAAGCTAATAAAAAAAAAATTAAAGAACACTTGGATAATTCATTGATGCTAGTAACTGCTTTAGCTCCAAAAATAGGTTATGACAATGCAGCCAAGATAGCGAAAAAAGCATTAAAAAATGGAACAAAGTTAAAAGAGGAAGCTGTTAAATCAAGTTTAATTGACGAAGCAGAATATGATTTATTAATTGATCCAATGAAAATGATTAAACCTAATTAATTTATAACTTTTCTTATATGTGATCTTAAATTCTGAATATTTTTAATTAAAAATATTTCATTTGGGATTTTATTAATTTTATTATCGATCTTTACATTCCTTATAATAAAATCGGTCTCTCCAACATTTTTCTCCAAATCAAAATAGATTTTATTTATGTTTTTTATTTTTTTAGATCCAATTTGGAAAATTTTAGCAAACTCTATATGATTATTTATATTTAATACATTTTTTGTTATAAATTTAGTTTGACCCCCTTTTTCGTAAAAATTCAAATTTGTAGTTATATTTCCGACCCCATTTAAGTTAAAGTTTGCAGTTTTGAGGCTTATTTTTTTTTCACTTATATCAAAAATAATTTCCCCTTTTCTAATTAATTTATTATTCAAATCATCAAATTTAATTTTTAATTTCCCATTAAAATTACCTAAAAAACTTTCATCATATAATAAAAAATTAATTAACATATTGTCTATAATATTTTCCAATTTCTTTTTTTTTATCAATATGTCTCCAACGAAATAAAAAGGATTAAGTTGAATTTCACTATTCAAATTAAAGTTTGAATTCTTAATATTAGGTGAGTTTATATTAATTTTGTTATTATTAAATTGATAATTATATACTAATTTATCTTGATCATAAAAAATTTGTGATGTTCCTTTAAATTTATTTGTATTTTGAAATTCAAAAATATTTTTAATTTCAATATTAGGATTAAAAATATCAATCGAATGCGAACTAATTTTCGGCGTAATATAATTTCTCTTCCATTCAGATTTAAAATTTAATCCAAATAATTGACCATTTATTATTAGACTCTTAATTTTGTTTTTATTATTAATTTTATAAAAAGATGTTTTAATTGGAGAAATTAATATTACTTCATTTTTTTTATTTTTTAAAAAAATTTTACAATTTGTTAGTTTAATTGGTTTGTTAACTTTTTCATACAAATGTTTTCTTAGTTTTTTAATATCAGATACCTCAAGATTTATATTGGAATTCGAAATTTGGGTAGATGATAAATTGTCAAAAGATCTTAAGTATAAATTTCTTAAAGAAATAAAAATTTTTAAATTTGATGTGTCTATTAAATTATTTTTTCCTGTTGATTCTGACAAATTTAATCTAGCATTTTCTACTAATAGGTGAGGTTTGGGAAATGGTTTATATGAAATTTTGCCTGATGATTTTAGATAAATTTTAAAATTCTTAAAAAAATTTTTTTCTATTTTTGTAACTTTACTTTCATAATTAAATAAAACTGGTAAAGATAAAAGAGTTAATGATGAAAAAATTATTGTTATTGAAGATAATATTAAAGTAAAAGTAATTTTATTTTGCTTAATTTTATTCATTAAAACACTAAGACTTGTACATTAAAAAATATGTTAAAATCAGATTATTTGTCAAATTTAAACGAAAAGCAACAAGAAGCAGTGCTACATCTTGATGGTCCACTTCTAATAGTTGCTGGAGCAGGATCAGGTAAAACAAAAGTTTTAACGTCTAGAATTGCACATATTATTAAAAGTCATAAGGCTTTTTCAAATCAAATACTGGCAGTTACCTTTACAAACAAAGCAGCAAAAGAAATGCAATTAAGAGTTTCTAAACTACTAAAAAAAAATGCAACTGGCTTACCATGGTTAGGCACATTTCACTCGATAAGTGCGAAAATATTGAGGAAGCATGCTGAAGCAGTCGGTCTAAAATCTAATTTTACAATTATAGACCAAGACGATCAGGTAAGATTAATTAAAAATATTTGTAAAGCTGAAAATATAGATATAAAAAAAATATCTCCAAAATATATTCTAGCAATCATAGATAAGTGGAAAAACAAAGGGTGCTATCCAGAGGATGTAATTTTAAAAAAGACAGAAACTTTAGAAAAAAATTTTTTAAAAATTTTTAAAATATATCAACAAAAACTAATTGACTTAAATTCAACTGATTTTAGTGATTTAATTTTGCACACTGTAAAAATTTTCAAAAATTTTAAAGATATTTCTTCAATTTATTCTAAAAAGTTTAAATATATATTAGTCGATGAATATCAAGATACTAATTTCATACAAAGTGAATGGCTTAAATGTTTATCTGCCACATATATGAATCTTTGTTGCGTAGGAGATGATGATCAATCAATTTATAGTTGGAGAGGTGCTGAAATTAAAAATTTTCTAGAATTCGACAAAATTTACAAAGGTTCAAAAATAATTAGATTGGAAAAAAATTATAGATCCACACAAAATATTTTAAATGTTGCTTCAAAATTAATAGAAAATAATCAAAATAGAGTCGGTAAAACTCTATATACTAATCAAGAAGACGGAGAGCTTATTACTTTAGATTGCTTTAGAAACGTGAAAGATGAAGCAATAGAAATTAGCTCAACTATTGAAAATTACAAAAAAAGAAATTCATTAAATGAAGTTGCTATATTGGTTAGAGCAATTTTTCAAACAAGAGAGTTTGAAGAAAGATTTTTAAAAGTTGGAATTCCTTACAGAATAATTGGTGGAATAAAATTCTACGAAAGGGCAGAAATAAAAGATTGTTTAGCTTATCTTAAGTGTGTTCATCAACCAATGGATGATTTATCTTTTGAAAGAATTATTAATGTACCTAAAAGATCAATTGGAGATACAACAATAAAAACTATTTCTGAATTTGCAAAAAAAATAATTATTCATTGGAAAATGCTTCTAAAAAACTAATTGAATTAAATAAAATCAAACCAAAAACTAAAATTGGTTTAAATTCATTGATAAACTTTTTAGAAAAGTGGAGATTTGATCTCAAAAGAAAACCAAATCATAATAAACTACTTCAGATTATTTTGGATGAATCTGGTTACAGCGAAATGCTAAAAAATAAGAAAGATTTAGAAAATGAGAATAGACTCGAGAATATAAAAGAATTACTAAATGCTATGAAAGAATTCGATAACTTGGAGAGTTTTTTAGAGCACGTTGCTTTAGCAACTTCTTTAGATCAAGATTGGGAAACTGAGAAAGTTAATTTAATGACACTTCATGCTTCAAAAGGTTTAGAATTTAACATTGTTTATTTACCAGGATGGGAGGAAGGTTTGTTTCCTCACCAAAAAAGTATAGAAGAAAAAGGCGAAAATGGTCTAGAAGAAGAGAGAAGGTTGGCATATGTTGGAATTACAAGAGCAAAAAAAATTGCAAAAATTTCTTTCTCAATGAATAGATTTTATCAAGGAGATTGGATAGATAGTATGGCTTCAAGATTTATTGATGAACTCCCAGATGAATTTATAAAAAAAAACAACAGTTTTGTAGATCAGGAAGATACGGACTTTGAGTTTAATCAAGATGTTGAATATGAAAATGAAATTAGAAGCCCAGGTTGGCTTAGATATCAAAAAAAACTAAAGTGATAAAAAAAATAAAAGAATTTATTAAGAATAATAATTTAGATGGTTATATTGTTGCAAAGAATGATAAGTATTTTACTGAGTATTCAAGAGTAAACAATCTTGCAAAAGTGACCAATTTTACTGGTTCCGCAGGGTTTGCATTAATACTTAAAAACGCAAATTATTTATTTGTTGATGGAAGATATACTTTACAAGCAAACTACCAATCAGGAAAAAATTTTAAAATATTAGAAATCCCTAACTATTTACCAAAAAATTTAAAAAATATAATTAATCAAAGAATTGGTTTCGATCCTAAATTATTTACTGAAAATATACTTAATATTTACTTTAATGATAAAGTAAATTTAATACCTATCGAATTTAATTTTAATAAAAAAGTAAAAAAAAAAGAAAAAAGTATTTTCAAATTAAACAATTATATTGTGGGAGAAAGCTCAATTCAAAAAATAAAAAGAGTTGTAAAATATCTTAAAAAAAAAAAAAATAAATTACTTATTTGTAAGCGCAGGTGAAAATGTAAATTGGCTTTTGAACATTAGAGGAAAAGACTTGCCAAACAGTCCTTTAGTGAATTGTAAACTAATCATTTCTGATAAAGGCAAATTATATCTTTTTATAAATTTAAAAAAAATACCCAAGTCGCTTAAGAAGTATTTAAAAAATATAAACCTACGTGATGAAAATAGTTTATTTGAAGTTATAGGTAATTTAAAAAATGGAATTTTTTGTATTGATAGAAATACTTGTTCAGTATTCGAACAACAAATAATAAGCAGTAATTTTCAAATTAGATATTTCACTGATCCAGTTTATTATTTAAAATCCTTAAAAAATAAAACGGAAATAAATAATACTATAAAAGCTCATATTGAAGACGGTGTTGCTCTCACAAAATTTTTATATTGGTTTAAATTTAATAAAAAAGTTTTAACTGAGAAGAAAATTGAGAAGAAGTTAGAAAAATTAAGAAAAAATTCTAAAAATTATCTCTTTCCTAGTTTTGATACTATTGCAGGATCAGGCCCAAATGGAGCGATTATTCATTATAAATCAAATAACCGTAGTAACAGAGTAATTAGGAAAAATGACTTATTATTACTTGACTCTGGTGGGCAGTATAAATGGGGCACTACTGATGTAACGAGGACTACTTGTGCTGGCAAAAGTACAAATGAAATCAAAAATAATTTTACAAGAGTATTAAAAGGACATATTGCAGTTATCACCTGTGATTTAAATAAATGTTTTAACGGATATTTAATAGATAAAATTGCAAGAAAATCTTTAAAAAAAGTTGGGCTAAATTATTCTCATGGAACTGGACATGGAGTAGGTTTTTTTCTTAATGTTCATGAAGGACCGCAAGGAATTTCAAGATATAATAAAGTAAAATTAGAAAAGGGGATGATTTTAAGTAATGAGCCTGGATACTATTTAAAAAATAAATATGGTATAAGAATTGAAAATCTAATCTACGTTGCAGACAATCAAAATAAGTTAGAGTTTAAAAATTTAACTTATGCTCCTATTGATACTGATATGATTAATTACAAAATGTTAAATAATAGAGAAAAAAAATATCTATTTGATTATCATTTAAACGTTTATTACAAATTATCTAAATTTCTTAATAAATCAGAAAAAAAATGGCTAATTAGTCTCATCAAGTAATTTTTTTAAATCCTCTAGTTTTATGACTTTAACTCCAAGATTTTTTGCTTGAATAACTTTTCTGTTTGTTGGCTTGTCTCCTAAAACTAAAAAATTGAGATTTTTACTTACACTGCTTAATGTTATTCCAGAATTTTTTTCAACCAATGATTTAGCTTCTGCTCTACTTATTCCACTTAGTTTACCAGTAAACATAAAACTTTTATTTTTTAAAACTCCATTTTTATTATATTTCTGATTTTCTATTCTTAATATAGAATTAAGATCTATTAAAATTTTAAGATTTAATTTGTTCGAAAAAAAATTTTTTAAAGAATTAATTTGAGTTTCTCCAATCCCATCAATATTTAAAAATTTTTCTATTTTGTTATTTTTTATAACCTGGATAAATGAATTTATATTTTTTACGCTATCACTTATTAATTTAGCATTCTCAGAGCCAATATGTCTTATCCCTAATGCATACAAAAACTTCTGTAATGTTACTTTTTTTGAATTTTCTATAGAATTTTTTAAATTTCTAACTGAAATTTTACCCCAGCCATCTAAATTTTCAATTTTAGAATAATTTAAATTAAAAATATCTTGGGGTGTTTTTAAAAGATTTAGTTCCCAAAATTTTTCTATTACCTTGTTTCCTAAACCATCAATATTTAAAGCTTCCTTAGATATAAAATGTTTTAACTTCTGAATTGCAATACGATCACAATCAAACCCGTCATTAATACACCTTCTGACGGCATCATATTTTTTTGTAATTTGATTAAATTCTTTGAGTGTACTTGATCCACAAGATGGACATTTTTCAGGAAAAATAAAAGGCTTAAGGTTTTTATCTCTTTTAGATTTATCTACTTCAATAACATGGGGAATAACATCTCCCGCTCTCTCAATTAATACTATATCACCTACTCTAATGTCTTTTCTTTTTATTTCTTCCTCATTGTGTAAAGTTGCATTAGAAACAACAACTCCTCCTATATTTACTGGCTTAACTTTTGCAACAGGGGTCAAGGCACCAGTTCTACCAACTTGAATTTCTATATTTAAAATTTGTGTACTTGCGTTGTCAGCTGAAAATTTATGCGCAATAGCCCATCTAGGGGCATTAGATGTAAAGCCAAGTCTCTTTTGTAAGTCTAGATCATTTACTTTATATACTAAACCGTCTACATCATAGTCTAAGTTAAACCTTGAATTTTCAAAATTCTTATGAAATTTAAGTAATTCATTTATATTTGATAATATCTTATTATCTTTATTAGTTTTAAAACCCCATTTTTTTAACTCTATTAAAAAATCTGATTGAAATTTAAAATTATTTTTTTTGAAATTTCCAAAAGTATAAGCAATGAAATTTAATGGTATTTTTTTAGTTTCATTAGGATCTTTTTGCCTTAAGCTACCTGATGCTGCATTCCTTGGGTTTGCAAAATTTTCTTTTATTTTCAAAAAATCTTTTTTTTTTATGAAAACCTCTCCTCGTATTTCTATTTCTTCAGGAAAATTGTCACTTATAATATTAATAGGTATATCTGAAATTGTTTTTAAGTTATCAGTTATAACTTCACCAATTTTTCCATCACCTCTTGATACACCAACTTTGAGTTTTTTATTTATGTATGTTAAAGATGCTGAAATACCATCTATTTTAGGTTCAACACTATATTCAATTTTAATTTTAGTATTTAAATAATTGAATATTTTTTTCTGAAAATTTTCAAGATCATTTTTATCAAAAGCATTAGATAAAGATAGCATTTGAACTTTATGTTGATATTTTTCAAAATTTTTCGATGCTTTGTAGCCAACATTTTTTGATGGGGATTGATGATTTTTTAAATACCTATATTTTTTTTCTAAAGATAATATTTCTAATTTTAATTCATCAAATTCCTTGTCGCTTATAATTGGATTACTTTTATTATAGTATAAACGATTGTGCTTATTAAAATCAGATATTAAGAGATCATATTTTTTTTTTATTTTATCTTTATGCATTAATAGATAATTTATTTAAAAATTGTTTTAAATTTATTTAGAAGTGTACTTTTATCCTCATTTTTTTTTGTTTTGTTTTTTTTATAATTTTTATTTAATAGTTTATAACTTGCTTCATACCATTTGCTCGACTGGTAATTATAACCAAGTAAGTATGCATATTTTTCTGATTCTTTTACTAATCCTAATTTATAGTGAAGCTCTACTAATCGGTGAAGGGCCTCTTCAATATAAATTGTATTATCATATTCATTAACTACTATTTTAAATCTATTTATTGCAGGTATCCATTTTTCTCTATCAATATAATATCTTGCTAAGTACATTTCCTTGGAAGCCAAAATTTCATAAATAAATTCTAATTTATACTTAGAGTCAAAAGCGTATTCGGTTTCAGGAAAGTCACTTATAATGAATTCAAAATATTCTTTTGACTTTATAATTTGTTTTAGATCTTTTCTTTCATCAATTATTTGATCGTAATGACATAATGCCAACAAATAATAGGCATAATCAGTCTGAGGATGATTTTTATATCTTATTAAAAATCTTTCAATTTCATTAATTGCATCACTATAATAACCTTGAGAAAAATAACCATAAGCAGCCATTAATACAGCTCTAGGAGCCCAAATTGATTGAGGATACAATAATTCAGCCTCGTTAAATTTTCTTCCTGCATAAATTACATCTCCTCTTTCGAATTCTCTCATAGCTTCATTATAAACTTCTATCATTTGAGTCTCTAAATTTTTTTCTTTAAGAACAGTTACTTTTTCGGTTTTCTTAGAACAAGAAAAGATTAATATAAAAATAACTAAAAAAGCAAAATTGAGTTTAAAAATCATTTAAATCTTTTATCAGAATAATAAATAATTTCTAATTATTAAGCAATTGACTTAAGATTTTGATAATTAGCAAATATGTGAGGTAATTGTTTACCTTTAATTTCTATTAAAGAATAATTTAATTGACTACTAAAAATTTTTCTAAGTAATTTATTTGTTAAACTATGTCCACCTTGGGAACATTTAACAGATCCAATAATTTTATATCCTGATAAAAATAAATCTCCCATACAATCCAATATTTTATGATTCACAAATTCTAATTTATTTCTAAGTCCATTTTCATTAAGAATTTTATGATTTTTAATAACGATAGCGTTTTTTAAATTCCCACCTTTGCCAAGATTTAGTTTTTTTAACTTCTCAATATCCTCATATAAACAAAATGTTCTCGAATTAAATATATCATCTAGCTTATCTTCGAATACATTTACTTTATTTTTTTGAGTTCCAATTAATTTATTTTTGTATTTTATCTCAAAATCTATTTCACCTGTAATATTTGACTTATCAATTGATATATATTTATCACCATCTATAACTTTAATATTTTTGTTTATTTTAATTATTTTAATAGCATGGTTACTAAACTTCAATCCTACATCATTAATGCTTTCAACGAAATTTTTGGCAGAACCATCCATTATTGGTACTTCCTGGGAGTCTAATTCAACAAATGCATTGTCAACACCAATTCCATAGAATGCACCCATTAGATGTTCTATCGTAGAAACCTTAACACCAGTATCATTCGAAATAGTTGTGCATAAAGTTGTATCTGTAACATTTGCATAATTTGCATTTATCAAATTGTTATTTTTTAAATCTGATCTTTTAAAAAGAATACCCGTGTTTGGATCGGCTGGACTAATAGTTAAGCTGACCTTTTTGCCAGAATGGATACCTACGCCATTAAATGATATTTTTTTTGCTATTGTTTTTTGAGTTAAAATTGACACAAGATACTTATACAAAATGTGCTAAAAATTAAGTACTCAACAAATATTACAAGAAAATACAGTTATTGACTAAAAATATTAAAGAATTTCTCAAATAAACCACGATTTTTTTTAATTTTTTTAGTGTGCTGGTAATTATTTAATAAATAGTTTAAAGCTGAATTACATATTTCCAAATCAGTTTCGGGGTAAAAACTTATAGATTTAAACTTCAAGTTGTCAGCTAAATAAAATGAATTGTTATTAAATAATATTGATCCACCCCCAATTAAAAAAAGATCAATTTCCTTAAGATTATTTTTTAATTCACTGTTATTTAATTTCTGAAATGATAAATCAATTATTTCTTGAACCCTAAATAATATTACTTTTTTTAATAAATCTATTTTAATATTTTTACTTAATATATCTCTCAGGCTAAAATTACTCTTTTTATAACTATCAGAATAGGAAAATTCGGTTTCTGTTTCATTAAATGATTGTTTAATTTTTTCAGCATCATCAAGTGAGATATTGAAGACTTTAGAAATATCTTTTGTAATATGATAACCTCCTATTGGAATACTATGAATATATTTAAGGTTATTTTTATTGTAAATAAGCAGTGTAGTTTTATTTAAGCCGATATCCAAAAAAGACACTTTGGTTAAATTAATTTTTTTTTGGTAAGATAAAGTTTTCAAATAACTTGTACAAAATATTTTATTTAAATTGACGTTAATTTTATTAAAATTTAATTTTAAGTCATTTAAAAAAAGTTTTGGAAAACAAATTATTTTAAATTCAGCTTTAATTTTTTTAGCAAAGGTTTTATTTTTTGGTAGTTTATAAAAACTTTTATCGTTTATTATATATTTGCTTAAAATAATATGGATAATTTCATGTTTATTATAGTTTATATTAATAAGATGACTTAACTCTAATATTAGTAAATTATATACATTTATTATTTCTGTGTCTTTATCTAATTCTTTGGTTAGTGAAATATCTATATTTAGCATTTTATCATTATCAATTATTAAAACAATATCTTGAATATGAGATAAAATATTTTTTTCAGCTTTTTTTACTAAATCTTTTATATTATAGAAACAGTCTAGATTTTTCTCACCATATATTATTGGGTTGGACTCTGAAAATTTTTTATTTAGATCTGAGTCAAATACGGAAAACCTAATTTTAGAGGATCCAAAATCTAAAATATTAAAATATTTTTGTTTAGTCATCTGTTAAAATTAATCTATTATTTATTCTTAAATCAATTATTGAATTTGGTTTGATTTTATTTATTAAAATAAATTTTGAATATAATTCCAAAGATTTACTTAAATTTTCATTAGGTAGTTTTATTAAAATATTATTATTAAAATACAAATCCCATCTTCTATTTTTATGGAAGTAATATTTATTAATTTCGCTAAGATTAATATTATACTTTAAAAGCATGTTTTGAAGAAATAGATAATCTGATATTTTAAATTTTCCAAATATGATTGGTAAATTGATATTGTTTGAAGTTTTACTTGCTAAAACAAATTCTCCATTTTCTCCAACAAAATATTTTTTTTGATCTAAATAAGTTGAAGCAAGTAGCTTTGTTTTATTTGCTTTAATCAATAATTTTGATGGAAATTTTCTCTGGATATTTATATTTTCTAAATAGTTCAAATCTTTCAAACTATCTAAAACTATATTAGATTTTAACCAAAATATATTTGCGTTTATTAAATTTTTAGTTTTCGAATAAATTTCTTTATCTATTGCTAAATTGTTAGAATTTATTTGTATTTCTTTAATTAAAAAAGTTTCATTAATTAATTTAAATAGTTTCTGGTTTGTTATTGTTGTAATGAATAAAAAAGATAAAAAATAAATATATATTTTTTTTTTACTTTTTGATTGAAGCATCTTTTAATATTTTTTCTAACAAGCTTTTAAAATTTATATTATTAAATTTTGCAATTTCTGGCACAAGAGATAGAGATGTCATCCCTGGCTGAGTATTAGTTTCTAACAAATAGAACTTGCCGTTGTTAAATCTAAAATCAGATCTTGTAACTCCCCTACATTTAAGTAATTTATGGGCTTTTAATGCTGCATTAGTTACTTTTTTATATTTGTTTTTTGATATTTTTACTGGAATTATATGTTCAGTTTTAGCTTTTGGATTATATTTCGCTTCATAATCATAAAACTTTCGTTTAGGCTTTAATTCTATTGCCCCAAGAACCTTATTTTCTAAAATAGCTACCTGTATTTCTCTACCTGGAATATACTTTTCTATAAGAATTTCACCGTGCTCTTTTAATTTATATAAATTTTTTATTAAATTTTTCCGGTTGCATATAAAAACATTTACACTGGAGCCTTCATTTATTGGTTTAATTACTATTGGGAAACCTATTTTGTTATTTAAATACCTTAATAGATCTTTTTTATTTATTTTTTTTTTAAATGAAAACTTTATATATTTAGGTGTTAATATTTTATTTTTGGTAAATATTTTTTTTGATATTTCTTTATCTATAGCCAATGAAGAAGATAAAACTCCAGAATGTGTATATTTTACATTTTCAGCTTCTAAAATTGCCTGGATATAGCCGTCCTCTCCATATCTGCCATGAAGTAAATTTAAAACAACATCTGGTTTAAATTTTCTTAATTTTGTTATGAAATTTCCGTCAGGTTCAAAAATTTTAATATAATTATTTTTATCTTTTATTAATTCTGAATTTACACTTTTAGCAGTTTCTAAACTTATTTTTCTCTCCTTAGAATATCCTCCTGCTAATATGAAAA
>MDTE01032883.1_pt1 | contig 13130 bp, 12 predicted proteins | sample 811231 | NCBI WGS metagenome assembly MDTE01 (sample SAMN05326651, study PRJNA326480) | marine metagenome | isolation source: seawater | place: Indian Ocean: Red Sea | collected 2010
CAAATCTTATGGCACATCTAATTCTTTTATTTTTTCTAAAAACACCTTTTTCCACATCTTCCCACATAAATCTATTTAACATCATTATAAATGACCTGTTTTTTTTTAAAAAAACAACATCTTTTAAAACTACAACACTATCCTGTAAATAAGCAGATATAACTTTTAAATCCTCTTCGTTTTTGCAGATTAGTTTAAGGTTACTTTTATCATTTTGATTCATTGCAATCTTTTTATTCGAGCTCCACAATTTGATAATTTTATTTCGATGTTTTCGTACCCTCTATCCAAATGATAGATTCGATTTAAAGTCGTTTTGCCTATACCAACGAGTCCTGCTAACACTAAACAAACTGACGCTCTAAGGTCAGTTGCCATTAATTCTGCGCCATTTAATAGTTCCTTCTTTCCAAATATTTTAGCTTGGTTGCCTTTAACCTCTATGGTGGCGCCCATTCTTCTTAATTCAGATACATGCATAAATCTATTTTCAAATATATTTTCTTTAATTGTTGAAACGCCTTCCGCCTTAGTTAACAAAACCATCATTTGTGCTTGTAAATCAGTTGGAAAACCAGGGTAAGGCTTGGTGACTATATTAATTTTATTTAGTTTGTTTGAGCAGCTCGCTCTTAGATGATTTTTTCCTTTGATTATTTTAACCCCCATTTTTCTTAACAAATTAATCTCTGTAGAAATAATCTCAGGGTCAATGTTTTTTATTTTCAAATTTCCATTTGTTAGGGCTGAAGCTATTATATAAGTTCCCGTTTCAATTCTATCGAAAATAACTTTATATGTGATGGGTTTTAATTCTTTAACTCCATAAATATCTATTCCTCTTTTTCCTACCCATTTAATGTTGCAGCCTAACTTTTTTAAAAAATTATACAAATCTTTTACCTCCGGTTCGCAGGCGCAATTTCTTAATTTTGTTTTTCCACTGGAAAAACAAGCTGCTATCATAATATTTTCTGTTGCACCTACAGATATTTTTGGAAATTTAATAAAGCACCCTCTTAAACCTTTTTTCGCTGAAGCAATAATATAACCGTCTTTAATTTTAATATTAGCACCCATTTTTTTTAACGCATCTAAATGTAAATTTATTGGTCTTGAACCTATCGCACATCCGCCAGGTAAAGATACTTTGGCAGCTCCATACTTTGCTAATAATGGACCAAGCACCAAAACACCTGCGCGCATTGTTTTTAATAAATGATAAGAAGCAAATGTTTTTAAAGTATTTTTATTTATAATTTCAACTTTTTTTTCTCTTTTTTTAAAAAATATAGTTGATCCAAGAGTTTGCAAAAGATTTATCATTGTTTCTACATCCTTAACTATAGGTATGTTCGTAATCACAACTTTTTTATTGGTTAATATTGTTGAGGCGAGTATCGGTAAAGTCGCATTTTTAGATCCAGAAATTATAATAGATCCGGATATTTTTCTTCCACCTTGGATTTCCAACTTTTGCATTTAATAAAATTTACACTTTTGGAAGGGTAACGCCAGTTTGTTTCATATATTTACCATTTCTTTTTTCATAAGTAGTTTCGGGCTCCTCGTTTCCTTGCAAAAAAACAAACTGCGCAGCACCCTCATTTGCATAAATTTTAGCTGGTAGAGGCGTAGTATTAGAGAACTCTAATGTTACGTGACCTTCCCAGCCTGGTTCTAGGGGTGTAACATTTACTATAATTCCGCATCGAGCATAAGTAGATTTGCCTAAGCAAATTACAAGAACATCTTTGGGTATTTTAAAATATTCAACCGTGCTTGCTAATGCAAAAGAATTTGGGGGTATTATGCATTCATTAACTTTTCTTGAAACAAAACTATTATTTTTAAAGTTTTTCGGATCGACAACAGCTGAATCTACATCGGTAAAGATTTTAAATTCATCAGAAACTCTAGCATCATATCCAAAGGACGAAAGTCCGTAAGAAATATTATTACTGCTTGTTTGCTGTGAAACAAAAGGAGCAATCATATCCTTTTCTAGAGCCATCTTTTTAATCCATCTATCTGATAAAACGCTCATTTTATTTTATTTTGCCTTTTAATTTTTTTTTGAAATACTTTTCTCTTTTTAAGATTGCTTCTTAAAGCTTGCTGAATTCTTTGAAGTCTTAGCTCTTTTTTTGAATTCAGTCGCATTCATTTTACTTTGAATTTGGATTAGTTAAATCTTCTAACGTTATAGGTTTTGTAATATCGTGAGTTTTAACTTCTTCTTTTTCAGTAGATTCTGTAGATAAAAGTCTTTTGGCTTTTCTTTGCGCTAACCTAGCCTTCCTTTTAGCCTCTTTTAGCATAGCTCTTTCTCCACGTTTTGATTTATAGTCGTAATGTATGCCCATAAATTCACCATCATCTAGATATCATCTTTTACTATGTTGTTTGCTATATTGTCAAATTACTTAAAAATTATGGCAGTTTTTAGGTTGTAAGCTTTGTGTTTAATAATTCTAATTTTACGTGAGCTCACATTGCTCAGGTGTTAAAGCAATTTTAAGTAAGAAAAAGGATTCAACTTTAATTTCAGAAAGATATTTTTCTAACCATTCTATTATTAGAAATATATTTTATTGTATTGACTTTCGGTAATCGGATACTTATACAGGATTCAGCTTAATATTAGTCGAACATTGTTTTGGAAAACTAAGTATTTAGGTGCTCTGTAAAAAAACCTCTTTATATCCAGAACTTCAAGCAATGTGAAATGCTGATTAAAGCATATTATGGAATTTAATTTATTAACTATTATTATATTATTAGTTTTAGCTCTCCTTGTGGGTTATTTAATTAGCAATAAAATAAAATCAAAACAGTCAAACAACGAAAGTTTTGAAACAAACCTAAAAAATTATTTTGATAATCTCGAAGGAAAGCTTCGTGATTTAAATGATAGCGTTCGGGATATCAACAAAGAAGTGGGGGAAAATAAAGTTTCTCTTAACTTAAAACAAGATCAAATGATAGAAAATCAAAACCAAATGTACGAAGCGTTTTCTGGAAGCAAAAAGATCGGAACATCTGGAGAGATGATGTTGGAGAATCTATTAATAAATAGTGGTTTAATTGAAACTAAACAATGGATTAAGAAGCAAAATTTCAGAAAAGACGGTCATACTTTACAGGTTGAATATGGAATGTTCCATCCGTCTGGATTAATTCTTCCCATAGATTCTTTTTGGCCAAAAGATGCCTTTAATGAGCTAATTCAACTCGAAAAAAAAGATAATATAGATCCTGACAACAAAAAACTAAAAGAAAAAAAAATAAAAGATATTGTTAAGGCTTACGAAAGCAAAGCCAAAGATATAAAAAATAAATACATTGACCATCCTCTTTCTACAAATTTTGCTATTATTTATTGTCCTTCTCCATCTCTTCATCATCTATTGGAAAATTATACAAACGACAATAAAGAACTATTTATCGTTGAGATAGGAATAAAATACAATGTCAGTATTTTATCACCAATAAATTTTAATCTTTTTATTAATGGGATTTTAATGGCTTTTAACACGCACGGAGGTGAAAAAAAGGCTCAAAAATTTTCACAATACATAGAAGGTTTTGAAAGATTAATTTCAACACATAATGAAAATATTGAAAAATTAAATAACAAAGTAGCGCAATTAACCACTGCTTCAGATTATTTTACTAAAAGTGGAAAAAAAATTCAGGAAGAAATGAAACGTGTTAAAGAAATTATTAACGAGGTTACGGATGGTAAAAAATAATGGGAAAAAATATAGCTATTATTGATATAGAATCGCAGGGATCCAGCACGTCATATTCTTCTATAATTTCCATAGCAGGAATTCTGGTAAGTCCTGAACTAGAAGTATTAGATAGGTTTGAGTTTTGGTGTAGAAATAAAGCGGGACATGTGCCTGACCCTTATTCGATGTGGGTCAATCGTGGTTTTACAAAAATGAAAAATTCTAACTTAAGCCACTATTCTATGATGAAACTTCTTCATGAGTATATAAAAAAATGGAGTCCTTGTCTTTGGGGAGGTTGGAACAGCATAGGGTTCGATTTTATTATGCTTCAAAAGGAAAACTACCGATCCTTGTTTCCTATCTATATTACCAATCAAAATGGAAACGAACATTCAGATTTTTTACCTGTCACTAGAGCTGCTAAACTTTTTTATCCTGATTGTGTAAAAACTGAAATCTCAAATAAGTCCAACCCGGTATTTCGTCTAGATTCTATAGGGCCATTAAATTTTCCAAATATGGATAAAAAAAAAATGCATACTGCTATGGGAGATTGTGAAACTTGTTTAGATGTAATGCGCAAAATTAAAAAAAACGCAAATCCAATTTATCAAGCTGCGCAAGAAACTACAGCAAAAATTAGTGCAAAAGAAAAAATTGAAAGTACAAAAATTTTTACTACAGTTTTTTATTTTTATGGAAAAGCAAGACCCTACGTTGTTACATATCTTTGTAATCATGGCCAATACACATGGCCTATGGTTTTTTGTTTAGAAAATGATCCAAAAGATTTAATGTCGCTTGATTATAGATCTTTAAAAGAATCGTTAAAAAAACCTGGCAAATGGGTAAGAGCTCTTCCATTAAAACACCCTATGGTTTTAGATGTGTCGTATGGTTTAAAAACTGATTTATACAATGAATTAGGTTTAAAATTATTAACCGAAAGAGCAAATAAAATTAAAGAAAATAAAGAATTTGCAAAAAAAGTAAGTTTGGCTTTGGGTGAAATTGCTGAAGAAAAACAGAAAAGTAAAGAAAAAGTGAAATTATCTAACGAAGATTCTTTAATCGCTGGAGGTTTTCCTAAATCAAAAGATCAAAACATAATGAGGGAATTTCAAGAGATAGAAAATTGGAAAGAAAAATATAATCTTATTTCAAAAATAGAAGATACGAGATTCGTTTATTTTGGTAAAAGATTAATTTATCAAAATGATCCTGAAAGTTTACCAAAAAAAGAATATGAGGAAATACACACCGACATAGCCAAAAAAATATTAAACCCTGAAGAAACTAGGTTCACTACCCTACCAATGGCTGAAAAGTTAGTGGATGATATACGAGCAGAAAAAAATATTTCTGATGAAAAATTAGATTATATGAATGAAATTGACTTATATTTAAAAGAGATGCGCCAAACCTACGAAAAAGCTTTATAAAATAAATTACCCAATCTTAATTGATGACCTTTCAACCAAACTAGCACTAAATTTAGTTTGGTGAAAATATTTTCCTATTGTAAAAAGTTTATCTTTGTCTCCAAACAAAGAAATGAGTTGATTTTTTAAGTTTTCGTTTGCTTTGTTATATTTCATTTTATAATTAATATTTTTTTTGAAATCTAAAACGCTTTTGTTTTTATTTTCATACCATTTCGGTATATCATATTTTAAATTAATTACAGTCTCGTTATTCTTTTCTTTTTCCCAATCAAAAATAGCATCAAAAATATATAAATTTTTTATCCATAACCTGTAAGACTCAAGTATATTTTGGATGTCTTCCATTTTTTTTGTTTCTTTAGGAATTAATGATTTTAATATATTTATTGAAAAATCAAATGTTTCGTTCAAAGCATCACATACTAATTTTGCGGAATATTTTCTCAATAAATTATCGCCTAGCTCGGAACTCAATAGTTTTTTATAGTTTTCATCTTTCGAAAAAAATTCATATATTTCTTCCTTTGTGTCGAACAGCTCAGCTTCGGATTCTTTAGCAAAACCTGAATAAATTTTTAATAATTTTTCAGGAACTTCTTTAGTATCATTATTTTCAAGTTTTTCAAAAATTGACCATAAAAATTTAAAATAAGAAATGTTTAATTCTTTATATAATCTTTTAATTGGGAAAAATATTGAATAAGAAAAAGCGTCCACTAAAAAACTAAATTTTCTACATTTCATATAATCTTCATAAGGCATTGTGTTGGTTCCTACACAAACTTTTTCTGCTTCAATTATTTTTTTGCCTTTGTAAGTTCCAAAATCTCGAGGAACAACTCTCCATTTTGGGACTAAACCCCATTTTTCTATTTCTTCTTCTCTACCTAGCTCAGCACCTTTTAACATCATTAATGTATAAGTCGCTATATTAACTCCGTGCTTCATTAAAAATTCAACATTTTCTAGGTAAGTTTCAAATTTTTCGTTTGGCATAGGAACAATCAATTCACAAGTAGAATTTTTTCCTCTTGCTTCAAGTTGTTTAATAAAATCTAAAAATTCATTATTGCTCATATTATCTCTTTTAATTAATTTTAAAGTATCCCTATTCATACTTTGTTGCGAAAGTGTAATTTTAACTCTATTTTTTAATTTATCATCTATATCTAGCATTTGTTGTTTTCTATTTTTTGGAGTTGCTGTTTCAATTGATGATGGCCAATTTTTTTCATTCATTAATTTAAGTATGTGATCGCTTAGTATAATATCTTTTTTATATAAACCCCAATTTGAATCACAAAAGCTAATCGAAGTGTTTCCAGAATTTTGAGTCACTTTTTCACAAACATAATTTAATTCTGATTTCATTCTTCTTGTGCTAAAGCTTACCATTTTATTTCTGTCTAAACCGATGTCACAAAATGTGCATAGAAATGGACAACCTCTTGCAGTTTCAAAAAGAGGTACAAATTTTCCATTTAAATATTTATCCAATGTTCCACTTAGATAAGGAGATGGAATAATATCTAGTCCAATAGTTGCTGTATCATCTTTATTAGGAGAAGAACCAAATCCTAAACGCGGCACTGGAATACCAATTATGAGTTCTTTTTTATCCAAACTTAATTTCATGGTTCCATTAACTATAGTATTTTTTTCTTTCATTAAATTTGCGTCACAATTACTTTCTATATATTTTTCGATAACGCCTGCAAATGTTGGTTCACCATCATTATAACAGTAATAATCTACGCTAGGTCTGCCTGACAGATATTCAAAACAATTTTTTTTTATAGTATCAGTTACTTTTTGTGCTCCAGATCCACTTGGAAATTCAGGTCCTCCCATGACGCATAGAACATTTTCCTTTTTTTCCTTAGCGTACTCACAAATTCTGTAAGCTAAATTAGAAGACCAAATATAGTTTGAAGTACCCAAAACGTCAGGACTCCAATTATCAATTAATTCAAATATTTCATCCGGATGAACGGCGGTCTTAATATCAAATTTATTAGTTTTAATTTTTGCTTTAAGATATTCGGCTATATAACCCAATCCCACTGGGACATATGTTGAATGGACTCCTATAGTATAATGTCTCGGGTCAACTAAAAGAACTTTGATTGTTTTCATATTATTACAAAACTTACAATATCATTGAAAAAAACACTATCACTATATCGTTCATTAATTGAACAGTAAAGAGTAAAGATTAGCCAATGAATTAAATTTAATTTCTAATTTTGAAATGTAAATCTCATTTTTTTCAGTGTTTTTTCAATACTTTTGCTAGGTATGATAAAATCGTAGCCTTTATATCGAGGTTTAAATTCATAAAGTATATTTTTTAAACTTGGACCTTTTTTATCATCAATAATCTCTGAGTAAAATAAATCTAAAGTTGGAATTTTATTAAGTGAAGCTATCATTGTAATGGTACCATGGAATGATACAACTTTTTTTGAAAATTTAATTGCATTATATAAATCTTCACTCTCTATATTGTCAAAAAAAATGACATTATTATTTTTATTATTGTTATGATAAATGTTTGTTTCGAAATCGAAGGTTTTATATTTATTTCTAAAAATTAGATTAGTTTCGTCTTTTTTTAGATCTTTAATAAGAACTATATTTGTATAATGGTTTTTTAATTCATCAATTATGCTTTCCAAACCGTTCACGCCCCAATTGAAAATATCAAAAAGTTTTTTTTTATAATGCAAAATTACATAATTGTTTGGAAGATATTTTTTTAATTTTTCTGATTTAACAATATCTAAATCAACATTAAATTTAATATCATTGCTCACATTAACAAGATCAAAGTACAATTGGTTAATTATTTTTCTTTTTTTTTTCGTTTCTCTATCGTTAATTACGTATTTAAATAATAGTTTTCTAAAAAAAAAGTTTGGCCTCCTATATCCATTAACACCATTAATGCACAGGCCAAAAAATTTTGTTTTTAAGAAAAAAAGTGGTAAAAAAAAATAAAAATTCTTTGGTGATAAAATATATACTTGATCAATTTTATTTTTTATTAAATAAAAAAAAATCTTTATTTTTTCAAAAATATTAAGATCAAAATTTACAACTTTTAATCGAGTATTTGTATTTTTAATCAAAAAATAAAAATTTTTATTCATTTCTGATAAATATAAAATTATTTCTTTATGACTATTTTGTGTAATTATTTTTTTAATAGCAGGTACACTTGGAACTAAATCTCCGACTCTATCATTTTTGAATATTATAATTTTTTTTTTCATGATTCTTATAATTTACTATACTGCTCTAAAATAAAACAATTATTTAAAATAACGTTTTTTAGTAAAAAAAGCTAAAATTAAAATTGCAAAAAAACCAATAATTGGAAAATAAATTTCCGGAGACCTAATAATATTAAAAATGCTAATCTCAATATTTTTATCAATTAAGTTTTCTATACCACTTCCAAGCGCAACGGTAATAAACATTGATGGCGCGCATCCTATGAGAGTTGCAATAAAATATTTTTTTAACGACATATCAAATAAAACTGGCAAAATATTTTGTATTGCGTAGGGCGTTCCACCTCCACCAATAAATCTGTAAATCATAAAATAGATTGTATCATTTTTGTTAAATAATTCTTTTAATTTAAAAAATTTAGGTTCTAATTTTTCTTTTATTATTTCTTTGAAAAAGAAACCTGATAATATATATAAAAGTGAAGCTCCAACGGTTGTTGCCGTAAGTGCTATTAATATTCCCCACCACTTACCAAATACAAACCCGGAAAATATTAATAAAGGCATAGCGAAACCTAATAACAATATCCAAATAATTGAAAATATGAAAAATATAATTGTTAAATAGATAAAATTTTCATTTTTGTATTTTAAAATTATATCTTTATTAGATCTTATAAATTCGTAGCTTGTTAGATCTTTAATATCGATTGTTGAAAACAAAAAAAACAACCCTATAAAAAGTATTATTAAATAAATTATTCCAAAAACTACTTTTATATTTAATGACCTGATGTTCATAAATTAACTTTAAGCTGTACTTACATTCACTTATTACTTATAAATATCAAAAAATTTTAATAGAAACTAATAAATCTTTATGAAAAGAACATATCAACCTAGTCGTATAGTCCGAAAAAGAAGGCATGGATTTAGATCTAGAATGAAAAAAAAAGGTGGGAGAAAGACCCTTGCTAGAAGAAGAAAAAAAGGCAGAAAAAAAATATCAATTTAATTTAATTAAAAATGATTAAATTTAAAAGTCTAAATGAGAATAAAGAGTTTCTTGAAATTTTTAAAAATAAAAAATTAAATACAAAATATTTTACTATTTACTTTAAAAAAAACTTAAATGAAATTAATAAAAAATATTTAAACATAAGTTTTGTAATGAAAAAAAAAGTGGGCAATTCAGTAATTAGAAATAAAATTAAAAGAAAGTTAAAGGCCGCTGTGCAAAAAATTTTAAATGAAAAACGATCAATAGATTTAAATTATACTTACATAGTTATTGGAAAAAATAGTGCATATAAAGATAAATTCTCAGCTATATTTAACGAAGTTAACAATGTATTTAGAAATATAAAAAAGATAGAAAACTAAAAATGAAATCAATTAATTATTGCCTTATAATTTTAATAAAGTTTTACAAATACTTCCTCTCTCCATATTTGCCTTATAGTTGTAGATATCAACCAACTTGTTCAGAATATTTTATTGACTGTTTAAAACTCAATGGACCTTTTAAAGGTATTTTATTGGGTCTAAAAAGAATTTTAAGATGTCACCCGATTAAAATTTTAGGGGGCAGCGAAGGTTTTGATCCAGCTCCTAATTTAAAAAAAAGGAAAAAATAAATGGAAGGGAAAAATGTATTACTAGCAATTGTATTATCGACCGTTGTTTTAATTTTCTGGGCAACATTTTTTGAAACTCCACAAATTGAACAGCAGGCAACAGAACAACAAATAACTAAAAATGAAAATACTACTTCCCCTTCGATAGAAGTAGATGAAACCTCCAAAAAAATCACAAGAAGTGAAGCGTTAAATAGTGTTAAAAGAATAAAATTAGAAAATAATAATATTCAAGGGTCTATATCACTTGAAGGTGGAGTAATTGATGATATTCTTTTTAAAAAATATAACGAAAAATTGGGAAGTGAAGACAGAGTAATATTTTTAAATCCAAAAAAAACTCAAGAAGGGTATTATGTTGAAACGGGTTGGGCAACTAACTCAAAAACTAAATTAAAATTACCAGATAATAATACAATTTGGAAAGTAAAAGGTAATGATCAGCTTGGTCCCAACAAACCAGTAACTCTTGAATGGAATAATGGAGAAGGTTTAATTTTTATAAAAAAAATTCAATTAGATGACAAATTTTTATTTAAAATTACTCAAGAAGTTAAAAACAATTCAACAAATACATTTCAATTTTTTCCATATGCTCAAATTACAAGAAATTATAAACCTGAGGTTACACCTATATACATTTTACACGAAGGATTCATTGGTGTTTTTGGTGACGAACTTAAAGAAGAAGACTACGAAGATGTTGATGAAGAAAAAATTGTAGTCAATGCCTCCAAAGGTTGGTTGGGTATTACTGATAAATATTGGCTAACAGCTATAGTTCCAGAAAAAGGAAAAAATTTTAAAGCTGAATTTTTATCTGATAATCAAAAATATAAAGCAAATTTTATAATTAAAGAAAATTTAATTTTAAATCCTAATAGTACAATTTCTAATGACATAACTGCTTTTGTGGCAGCTAAAGAAGTTGCTGTTATAGACAGTTATGCTGAAAAACTAGGTATAGAAAAATTAGATTTAGCAATAGATTGGGGTTGGTTTTATTTTTTCACTAAACCTTTGTTTTTTATAATCGATTATTTTTTTAGATTAACCGGTAACTTCGGTTTGGCTATAGTTATAATTACAGCACTTGTTAGATTAATATTTTTTCCTCTAGCTAATTACTCTTTTAGATCAATGGCAAAAATGAAAGTTTTGCAACCTGAGATGATGAGATTGAAAGAACTTCATAAAAACGACAAGGTTAAACTTCAGCAAGATATGATGGCCTTATATAAAAGGGAGAAGGTTAATCCAATTTCTGGATGTTTGCCCGTACTAATCCAAATTCCATTTTTCTTTGCAATTTACAAAATGTTGTTTGTTACACTTGAAATGAGACATCAGCCTTTTTTTGGTTGGATAGAGGATTTATCGGCCAGAGATCCAACGTCTGTGTTTAATTTATTTGGTCTAATTCCGTGGGATCCTCCAACTTTCTTAATGATTGGAGCGTGGCCTATACTTATGGGTTTAAGTATGTATTTGCAGCAAAAATTAAACCCTGCTCCACCAGACCCCATTCAGGCAAAAATTTTTATGTTTTTTCCACTTTTTTTAACAATAATATTAGCTCCATTTCCATCAGGGCTAGTTGTGTATTGGACTATCAACAATATATTAACCATTGCACAACAGTGGGTTATTATGCGAGGAACAAAAGTAAAAACAGTCTCTAATTAATGCTTCAAGCTGAAAATTTAAATAATAAATTGAAAGAATTCTGGCCCAAAGATGGTCCTCCTTCTGACGAGATAAACAAATATATAAAAAAATATGCAAAAGAAAAAATCGTAATTAAATGCGGTGGTCGAGTTCTTTTGGATCCTGAGCTTTTTAATAATTTTATTACTGATATTACGATACTAAAAAAACTTGGCTTAACTCCTATCATAGTTCACGGTGGCGGGCCAAGAATTAAAAAAAAAATGGATATGTTAAATATAAAAAGTAAATTTATTATGGGTTTGCGCGTAACTGATGAAAAAGTAATAAAAGTTGTTGAAGATGTTATGATTGAATTTAATAAAGAAATTGTAAAAGCTTTGCAAAAAAAAGGATGTTATGCAAAATCAATTACTATTAGGGAAAATAATGTAATTTACGCTGAACAAAAAAATATAGAATTGGGATACGTTGGTAAACCAGCTAAGATAAATGATAAATTAATCAAAGAAATGATTAAGGATAATTTTATACCAGTAGTTTCTCCTATGGGTTTGGACAAAAAAAAACAAGCATATAATATAAATGCAGATACTGCTGCTGGAGCCTTGGCAAGAAGTATAAGATCAAGAAGATTAATGTTAATGACCGATGTTGAGGGTGTTTACGACAAAAATAAAAAATTAATTTCTGAAATTAAATCAGACGAAGCAGAAAAATTAATTTATGATGAAACTATTAGTGAGGGAATGATTCCAAAAATTAGAACCTGTATTAAAGCATTGAACGATGGTGTAAGAGGTGTTGTAATTATAGATGGCAGAAGACCACATTCAATCTTATTTGAGCTATTTTCAGATAAAGGCGCTGGGACACTATTAAGAAAATGAAAATTTTTAAATCTATTAAATATTGGATATTTGATTTAGATAACACTTTATACTCTGGAAATACAAGAGTCTTTGAGCAAGTTGATAAAAAAATGACAGAATATATATCTAAAAAACTTAAAGTAGATAAAGAGGAGGCAAAAAAAATTCAAAAAAAATATTTCCATGAATATAACACTACTTTGAATGGAATGATCAAAAATCATAAAATTAATGCAAATGAATTTTTAGAGTTTGTGCATGACATAAATATCGATTTTCTTCAAAAAGACTATGTTCTTGCAAAAGAAATTGAAAAACTTGACGGAATAAAAATTATATTTACTAACGGATCAAGAAAGCATGCTTTGAATGTTACAAAAAGATTGGGCATTGATCAGCTTTTTGATGATATATTTGATATTGTTGACTGCGATTTCATTCCAAAACCTTTAATGGAACCATACAAAAAATTGGTAAAAAAACATAAAATTGACCCAAAATTATGTGTATTAGTTGAAGATATTGCAAGAAA
>MDTE01098695.1_pt1 | contig 13128 bp, 8 predicted proteins | sample 811231 | NCBI WGS metagenome assembly MDTE01 (sample SAMN05326651, study PRJNA326480) | marine metagenome | isolation source: seawater | place: Indian Ocean: Red Sea | collected 2010
AAGATGGCGGACTGGACGGGACTCGAACCCGCGACCCCCGGCGTGACAGGCCGGTATTCTAACCAACTGAACTACCAGTCCACATTTGGTGGGTGATGACGGGATCGAACCGCCGACCCTCTGCTTGTAAGGCAGATGCTCTCCCAGCTGAGCTAATCACCCACTACAGAGTGCTTATCTTTTTCCGTATAGCTGCGTTGTTCCTCGTTCGCCCCTTCGCCTACCAGGTGGTATGTCTCAGGGTGCTCACTGCGGTACGCCTTGCTCTACGAAAAAATCTTTCACACATCAAAAGCGTTGTTGAGGTTAAGTACTCAACGATTTGAAAGTTGGCGGACTGGACGGGACTCGAACCCGCGACCCCCGGCGTGACAGGCCGGTATTCTAACCAACTGAACTACCAGTCCACTTTCAAAAACTGAGTCTTTTCAGACTCTTGCATCAGGATTTGGTGGGTGATGACGGGATCGAACCGCCGACCCTCTGCTTGTAAGGCAGATGCTCTCCCAGCTGAGCTAATCACCCATGCCCTGAAGCGAGGTCGCATTCTACTCGCGTCAGGGTGGATGTCAAACGCTATATGCAATTTTTTCTACTTTTTTCAGTGACTTGCATTGTGTTCGTGGTCGCGGTCTTTATTGCGGTCGCGCCACACCAGTAATGCCGGGGTAAAGATCAGTGTCAGCACGGTGGCAAAGGTCAGTCCGCCAGCGATTGCGGTCGATAATTGGGTCCACCACTGAGATGATGGCGCCCCCATACTGACCTCACGGTGGATCAGGTCGATATTCCACTGCATCACCATAGGGATAAGGCCAACAACCGTGGTAACGGCCGTCAGAAGCACCGGACGCAGACGTATGGCGCCCGTCCGCATTGCCGCATCAAACGCGCTCACACCGGTCATACGGATCTGGTTATAAGTATCGATCAATACGATGTTGTTATTCACCACAATACCGGCCAGCGAAATGACACCGACACCGCTCATAACAATTCCGAATGGTTCGCCACGAATGAGTAGTCCCATGAGTACACCTGCGACGGATAGAATAATTGCGCTCATGATCAGGCCTGCCTGATAGAAGCTATTAAACTGAGTTACCAGTAAGGTCACCATCAGGAAGATCGCAATGGAGAAGGCGCTCATCAAGAAGATCCCGGTCTCCATCTGCTGCTCAAAGTCACCGCGGAATTTCGGTTCAACTTCTGCTTCCAGCCAGTCAAACTCTTTCAGCTTTTCACCCAGTTCGGCGATTTTCTCGTTGGAGTTAACGCCCTCCGCGACATTGGCCGTGATCAGGTAGCGACGCTTACCATCGACACGGACAATATCGCCGGTTTTATTAATGGGCACGCGGGTTACAAACTGGCTCAGAGGCACCAGACCTTTTGCCGTTTTAATGTTGATGTCTGTGAACAGGTCAATCGTCCGCTTCTGTTCTGGATACCTGAGAAGAATATCGAGTTCCTCATCAGCGTAGTCAGGCTGGAACTGAGTAATAACCTGTCCGCCGGTAATCATCCTGATGAGGGAGCCAATTTCAGCGACACTGGCACCGAAACGCACGGCTTCTTCACGATCAATGTCCAGACGCCACTCGACACCATCGAGAGGGCGGTCGTCGCGGACATCTTTTAACTCAGGGTCGTTTTTGAGCATGGGCAATACTTTCTCCATCATAGGGATAATATTGCTCTCGCTACGACTGCTCAGCTGTAACTGAATAGGAGGGCCGCCTGCGGGGCCGCCTTCTTTTTTGCGGGTTTCGATAATAATGCCGGGTAAGTGCGCTGTGCGCTCTTCAATTTCTGCAAGAATATCGTCAGCGGTTCTGCGTGATTGCCAGTCGACTAACTCCAGTTGAATACGGCCGACCAGGTCGGGTGGTGAGGATTCCATTCCACCGCGTGGTGCGGTCACAAAGACGGAGGTATAGATTGCATCAATTTCTTTCATGTCGAAAATTTCATATTCGACTTCTCTGACTAAGGCTTCACGTTCAGCGAACGACAGATTCCCGCGGGCACGGACATCCACCATCGCGACATCAACGTCCACCTCAGGGAAGAACTCTGTGCCGTGACCGCCAACGCCGTAGACACCAAAGGAAGAAAAAACGAACGCCAGTACAATCAGGCATGTCTTGCCCGGGTTCTCCAGTGCTTTGCGGAGTACTTTTACATAGCGTGAGGAAAACCCACTCATTTTATCGAAGTCGCCGTTTTCAGCCGCGACAATCACATCCAGTGCTTCCTGGTCGTGGTGTCCGGCGCGCCCGAGTACTTTGCCCACGGCGGGAATAACGATCAGCGCCATCACCAGTGAGCCGGTCAAAGTGAATAGCAGGGTTAAAGGCAGGTATTTCATAAAGCCGCCCATTACGCCCGGCCAGAAAAGCAGGGGGAGGAATACGGCGAGTGTCGTTGCCGTCGAGGCAATGATTGGCCATGCCATTCGTCGCGCACCTTCGTTGTACGCATCACGTGGCTGTAATCCTTCTGCGAGACGTCGGTCAGCGTATTCGACAACCACGATAGCGCTGTCGACGAGCATACCAACAGACAAAATCAGCGCGAACAGAACAACCATATTGAGCGTATCGCCCATCGCGTTAATGGCCATAATCCCCATCAGGAAGGCGCCCGGAATAGCAAGGCCAACAAGCACTGAAGAACGCACGCCAAGACTGCCAAGTATCAGAAGAAATACCAAAAGTGTAGCGACCAGAACACTGTTAAACAGGTCGTTCAACATCGTCCGGATCTGCTTTGACTCGTCCTGAATGATGCCGAGTTTTATCCCTTCGGGTAGCATATCTTTGGCGGCATCCGTGATCACCCGGGCTTCATCGAGCGTCTCAATGATGTTGGCGCCAATACGCTTTTTAATTTCCAGGGTAACAGCCTGGTGACCGTTTACGCGGGCCCCGGTAGAAGGATCTTTAAAAGAGAGGCGACCTACGGCCACGTCCTGAAACAGCACGACCTCATCGCCGACCGACTTAACCGGAAGTCTCAGAAGCCCCTCAATATCATTAATTCGCCCCGGAATTTTTACACTGAAACGTCCCTGTTCATTATTAATATCTTCCGTGGCGACAAGCAGACTGTTATTGCGGAGCAGGTTACCGACTTCGGTAAGAGATAAACCATAGTTGTCCATTTTTGCCGGATCGATAATCAGTTCGGCGACCTGTTCGCGTTTCCCTTTAATATCAACTTCCAGAACGCCCGGTAATGATTCAATACGTTTTTTCAGTTCGTCGGCAGCCAGATAAAGAACATGCTCATCAACGTCACCCGCGACGGTTACTACCATCACCGGGAAAAGAGCCACGTTAATTTCACGAACAATCGGCTCTTCACTGTCGGCGGGCAGTTCGCCGACGGCATCATTTACCTTATTGCGGACGTCATCGAGTGCATTATCGATATCAACATTGCTGTAAAACTCCAGCTGAATAGACAGATGCCCAAAGCTGGCGGTCGACACCATTTCCTTTAGACCTTCAAGCCCTTGCAGTTGGGTCTCGAGGGGTTCGTAGAGCAGGGTGTCGGCATCTTCCGGCGAAATACCATTATGAATGACCGAGACGTAAACATTGGGGATGGTAACGTCAGGTGAGCTTTCTTTTGGGATGGTAATCAGCGTGGCTGTGCCGGTAATCAACATCAGCACAAACAGCATAATCACCGTACGGTGCCGATTGATCGCGGCTTCGATTAACCTCTTCATGCTTCACCGGCCTTTTGCTGAGACGCTCCTTCCTCTTGCTCGTCGTCCCCTTTTTCAGAGCGCGAAGATGCTTGTTCTTTTGCATCGACTTGCTGGCCTATGTCTACGAAGCCCTGACCCACAGTAATTAACCGGATGTCGCCTTGGGGGCCATAGATCCAGATACCGTCTGTACCTGCTTCGAGGATGTCGACATTAACAATGACCACACGGTTGTCGGTATCAAGTAATTTAACGCCCAGGCCACCGTCTTCGGTAATAATCAGAAGTGCAGGTGAGATCTCGTAGGCATCCTGCTCACCCTGAGGAATCATCAATGTCGCGGTCTGACCATCATAGAGACCTTCGCGATCGCCTGTGACTTCCATCTCTACGGCGTAGGTACGGGTGTCCGCTGAAGCAGACGCCGCAATAAATCGGATTGTACCTTTCACTTTTTTACCGTTTGGTAGTTCAGCGTAAGCCTCTGAACCAACACTAACGTCATTGATAGACTTCTCGGATAAGGCGCCTTTGATGAGCATGGTGCGGTTATCAATTACACGAACGAGAGCGGTACCCGGAGAAACGTATTCGCCTTCTTCAACGTAGCGCTGATCATAAATACCGTCGAATGGCGCTTTTACGCGTGTAGATTCAAGGTCGAGTTTGATGTCGGTCAGTGCCGCTTCTGCTTCTGCCAGCTCAGATTCAGCGATCACAACAGCAGATTGATTGGTCAGGTCGCGGTCAAACAGGTTGCGGGTACTCTGGGTTTCGAGTTTGCGTCGTTTGAGCTGTGCTTCTGCCTGCTTCAGGCGGGCGGGCAAGTTACGCTGATCAATCTCAAGCAGTAACTGACCTTCGTTAACCTGTGTGCCTTTTGTTGCTGGCAAGCCGGTTACTCTTCCGCTGACCTCGGCGACGATATCCACCGCTCGGTTGGCCGCGACATGCGCAGATACTTTGACTGAACGTTCTTTGGTTTCAGGTTTGAGGACTTTATAAGCTACCGTCAGGCTGAGTTCTTCCTGCGACAATGGTCGGTCTGTGACATCTTCTGTATGCGCAGGGCCGGTGACCACCCACAGAATAAGAATGAACAGGATCGCCAGTGCGACTTTGTGTGAGAAGCTCAGCTTCAGTGCATAACTCATAATACTTTCCTGATATCCGGGGGCGCCAATAGGGCGTTCCCTCCTGTCTGGTCCGTGTGTATTCGATGCAGGACACACGGGTGGCAGATTTTGTACATGCGCGATTTGTTTAAAACAATGGCCGCCTGCAACTTTTCACGTTACAGAATGTTGCAGGTGAAGGACAATCATAGCCGAAAACTTCGTTGGAGTTCGCAGCGATGGGCGCTCACTGATACTATGCTCGCCAGATTTCACGGCGTTGTCACAGCCGCCGTTCAAACACGAAAAGGCTATATAAATGGTATTAGTCAGATTACAGCAGGTTGAGCTGGCATTTGGTGATCACGTTCTTCTCGATAAAGTCGACCTTGATGTCCAGAGCGGTGAGCGCTTGTGCGTTGTCGGCCGCAATGGTGAAGGCAAGTCGACCCTGCTGAAAATCATCAATCGCGAGATTACCCCGGACGATGGGGTCGTTCAGTATCGCGATACGCTGCGTGTTGCCGCGTTGCAGCAAGAACTCCCTAAGAGTGTCGACGAGTCAGTGTACGATGTTGTCGCCGATGGTATCGGCGACCTCGGTGCTGTTCTGGCGCGTTACCACGAAGAGACGGCACGCGGCGCAGACGCTGACCTGAAAAAACTCGAAACTCTTCAGGCAAAGATCGAAGCCGCAGATGGCTGGCGTATTCAGCAACGTGTTGATGCCATGATTCAGCGCCTGAACCTCCCGGCAGAAAGCCGCTTTAACGAGCTGTCTGGCGGTTGGCAACGTCGTGTCATGTTGGCACGGGCGTTGGTGACCGACCCTGAGCTGCTCATTCTCGACGAGCCAACCAACCATATGGACGTCGAAACAATCGAGTGGCTTGAAGAACAACTCAAACAGTTTAATGGTGCACTGGTATTCATCAGTCACGACCGGGCATTCGTTCAGGCACTTGCTACGCGGATCGTCGATCTGGATCGTGGAAATCTCTACAACTGGATAGGCGATTACCGGGGCTTTCTTGAGTTCCGTGAAAAGCGTCTTGAGGATGAGGCCACGCAAAACGCTCTGTTTGATAAGCGCCTTGCTGAAGAAGAAAAGTGGATTCGTCAGGGTATTAAGGCCCGCCGTACACGTAACGAAGGTCGCGTCGAGCGTCTGAAAGAAATGCGCAAACAGCACTCTGCGCGACGTGACCGTGTAGGCACCGCCAATATCAGCATGACCGGCTCTGAGAATTCAGGTAAGCAGGTGTTTGAACTGAGCGATGTCAGTTACGCCTGGAAAGACGTCAGCCAGGTCAAAGATTTCTCGACCCTGGTGATGCGCGGAGACCGAATCGGTCTGGTCGGCCCCAACGGCGTGGGTAAAAGTACACTATTGAAGCTGCTGCTCGGTAAGCTACAGCCGCAGGCGGGGAATATCCGTACCGGTACCAAGCTCGAAGTTGCGTATTTTGATCAGTCGCGGGATGTGCTGGAAGAAGACAAGTCCATCGCTGACAACGTTGCTGATGGAAAAGACCACGTTGTGGTGAATGGTCAGAGCCGTCATGTGATTGGCTACCTGGGCGACTTTCTGTTTCCACCGGAGCGTGCTCGAACACCCGTGAAGGCGTTGTCTGGTGGTGAACGAAATCGCGTGATGCTGGCCAAGCTATTCCTCAAACCCTGCAACTTGCTGGTGATGGATGAGCCAACCAACGATCTCGATATCGAAACACTGGAGCTTCTGGAAGAGCGCCTGATTGATTTTGATGGCACTCTGCTGCTCGTTTCCCACGACCGTGCGTTTATTGATAACGTCGTTACCCAGCTGTGGGTCTTTGATGGCAGTGGTCATATTGATGAACATGTCGGTGGCTACAGCGATTGGCATGAACGTACTGGGGGCCATAAAAAATCACCGAAAGCCGATGCTGCCTCAGCACAAAAGCCGACAGATAAAACATCGGCAGCGCAGCCTGCAGAGACAAATCCAGTGCCGGCTCCGAAAGAAAAGAAGAAGCTCTCTTATAAGCTCCAACGTGAACTCGATATGCTGCCCGAGCAGATTGCTACGGCGGAAGAAGAGCGCGACAAAATCGTTGCCGTGACCGAAGCTGCAGATTTTTACAGCGGTGATCAGGATACTGTACAGGCAACCCTGGCCAGGCTTGCAGAAATCGAAGAGCAACTCGAAACGCTGGAAATGCGCTGGCTCGAACTTGAGGAAATGACCGAATGATCTGGCCGATTGCAATACTCGTAGGGTTGGTCGTGTTTGGCTCAATCTATTGGTTGAAACCGAGCCCGCGTGACACGCGCCTCGCTGCACTGCGCCTTGATGCAATCAAGCGCAAGCTGCATGTGCGCCAATACACCTTTAAACCTGATTCGGCGAAAACCGGTATTCGTGATTCCTTTACAGGGACCAACTACACCCTGATGGACCCGAAACCGAAAAAACGCGATAGCGGTGAGCTTTTATGGCGGGTGGTTGGCCAGCAGGGCTGGGATACCGATGGCTTGCCTGATGGTTTGGCCTGGCATGATCAGGGCAGTGCCGACGATGCCGCTTTGCTAACACGCTTACTCGCAGACTTTCCTGATGATCTTTTGCTGCTTGAGGTATACAGCAACCGGGTGACGCTGATGCCAGCCGAAAATAAGACGGCCAATGCGGCCGCCTATGAGTCTTTCCTTACCGAGATTCTTGATTCAGTCCTTCATTCATAGGCTGCAGCGAGCTGGTGGAGCGCTTCAACGATGCTGTCGTTGTAGTTAACCACCAGAAACGGCACGGAATTCTCGTTGTAATTAGAGATAGAGCGGCTCAGAAATTCCCATTTATGGCGGATCGCATCAACACGAAGTGCGTCTTCCTCAGGAATTTTGCTATCAAGTTGGTCGAGTAAGTTCTCGAACTCTGTTGCCATCTCTTTTGGGGTCTGCTCCTGATAGCCAACGAATACCTGCCCCAGATTACTGGTACCACGCCCAGTGTACTGCGACGTAATGTCAGACATACGGAACGCCAGTGCGCGTGCAATTCTCGTTACGTCGCTGACATTCCCGGTGGTCGTCAATTGATCAGCGGCATTAACTAACGCCAGACAGGCATCTCCCATTTCATTGACCAGACGCATATCCGGGTAGCCGCGGGTGACTATATCCTTCCTGTTGGCTGCCATTAAATTATTGAATGTATCCCAATGAGCGACCATTTCTGTGGCCGCCTCTTCATTAATATCTTCGTCTGTACCACCAATGATACGGCTGGCGGCGGCATAGGCTGCCGCCATCGATTGATCAATCCGGTTGGCGTACTTCAGATCGGCATCCAGCCCCTGGTACATATAAAAGCTGGTCATGGCGTTGGTTGCCTGGACTTTCAGGGCATGAATGTCACCAGGGTCTGACGCGAGTGCCCTCAGGCTGATGAACGCGGTTATCAGAATTAAAAGCAAGGAACGGACGTTGAAGACATTGTTCTTGTTCATATTTTGTCTCAGGTGGCTATCAGTGACTATTCAGTAACGATCGGTTAACTATCAATCGGGCATTCCAGACAGTTTATTCTTTCGTAACATATCATCCCATAAGCAATTACAAAGGGTAACAAATCTGGCCTGAATGGCAGTGGTAGTGACAGGCCGATCTCATCCCTAATTGTTATCCCTTGAGGACTGAAAAGGGTGTAGTCTATTGACTTTCCCTTGGCTGTCTGGGAAGGTGTGCCACTCAGATTCAAACGCTCGTATGAATTGTTTATTATTTAAACAATTGAGCCTTGTTTCACCTAACGGCGCCCCACTGCAGTGCAGTGAATGGCAGCCAAAGCTAACCACCATGTGGAGATCAGTTGATGATTTACGAAGGTAAAGCCATCACGGTAACCCTGATCGACGGCGGCATCGCCGAACTGAAATTCGATCTGCAGGGCGAATCAGTTAACAAGTTCAACCGCGTAACTATTGAAGATCTGGATGCAGCTGTTAAAGCAATCCAGGGCAACAGCGACGTTAAAGGTGTTCTTGTTACTTCTGGCAAAGACGTATTTATCGTAGGTGCGGATATCACCGAATTTGGCGAAACGTTCAAGCGTAGCGAAGAAGAAATCGCTGCCTGGACCCTCGAAGCCAACCAGATTTTCAACGCATTCGAAGATCTTGAAGTACCAACTCTGACAGCGATCAACGGCATCGCACTGGGTGGTGGTTTTGAAATGTGTCTCGCTTCTGACATGCGTGTTATGTCTGAGAAAGCGAAAGTTGGTCTGCCTGAAGTTAAACTGGGCCTGATGCCTGGCTTCGGTGGTACCGTTCGTCTGCCACGTGTTATCGGTGCTGACAATGCGATCGAATGGATCTGCATGGGCAACGAAAACCGTGCCGACAAAGCACTGAAAGACGGCGCCGTTGATGCTGTTGTTGCTGCTGACAAGCTGCAAGAGCAAGCAATAGAAATGCTGAAGTCAGCCATCGCAGGTGACATCAACTGGCAGGCACGTCGTGAAGAGAAGAAAGCGAAGCTGAAGCTCAACGCGATGGAAGGCATGATGGTATTCGAAACTGCGAAAGGTTTCGTTGCTGGTCAGACCAAAGGTCAGTACCCAGCGCCAATCGTTGCGATCAAGACCATGCAGAAAGCCGCTAACTCGCCACGCGACAAAGCACTCGAAGCAGAAGCTAAAGGTTTTGCTCAGCTGGCTAAAACGTCAGAAAGCAACGCTCTGATCGGTCTCTTCATGAACGATCAGCTGCTGAAGAAGAAAGCGAAAGAATTCGACAAGCAAGCAAAAGAAACCAAGAAAGCGGCCGTACTGGGCGCTGGCATCATGGGTGGCGGTATCGCCTACCAGTCTGCGTACAAAGGTACGCCGATCATGATGAAAGACATCAACGAAGCGGGTATCGAGCTGGGCCTCAATGAAGCCAACAAGCTGCTGGCCAAGCGCGTTGAGAAGAAGAAAATGAAGCCTGCAGCCATGGGTGAAGCGCTGAACCGCATTCGTCCTACACTGAGCTACGGCGATTTCGGTGATGTAGACACGGTTGTAGAAGCTGTTGTTGAAAACCCGAAAGTGAAGAAGGCTGTACTGGCAGACCTGGAAGATCAGGTATCTGAAGACACCATCATCACCTCGAACACCTCGACTATCAGCATCGACCTGCTGGCAGCAGACCTGAAGCGTCCTGAGAACTTCCTGGGTATGCACTTCTTCAACCCAGTGCACATGATGCCTCTGGTCGAAGTGATCCGTGGTTCTAAGACCTCTGAAGAAGCGGTTGCTACCGTGGTTGCTTACGCGAAGAAAATGGGCAAAACCCCAATCGTTGTAAATGACTGCCCAGGCTTCCTGGTTAACCGTGTACTCTTCCCTTACTTTGCTGGTTTCGCTGGCCTGGTACGTGACGGTGGCGATTTCACCAAGATCGATAAAGTAATGGAAAAGTTCGGCTTCCCAATGGGCCCGGCTTACCTGCTTGACGTGGTTGGTATCGACACTGGCGTTCACGCTAACGAAGTGATGGCTGAAGGCTTCCCTGATCGCATGAAGGCAGACTTCAAGTCAGCGATGGAAGTGATGTTCGAAAACGAGCGCTACGGCCAGAAGAATGGCAAAGGTTTCTACGTTTATGAAACTGACAAGCGCGGCAAGCCGAAGAAAGTCGTTGATGAAACAACTTACGAGCTGATCAAGCCAGTGGTTGCAGACGCACAAGACTTTGACGCTGAAGAAATCATTGCACGCTGCATGATCCCGATGTGTATCGAAGTTGCACGCTGCATCGAAGAAGGCATCGTAGACACGGCTGCTGAAGCCGATATGGGCCTCATCTTCGGTATCGGCTTCCCTCCATTCCGTGGTGGTGCATGCCGTTACATGGATTCCGTTGGCATGGCTGACTTCGTTGCACTGTGCGACAAGTACGCTCACCTCGGCAATCTGTACAAAGCAACCGATCGCATGCGTGAAATGGCAGCGAACGGCGAAAGCTACTTCGGTTAATCAGCGCACCAGGAGAATTTAAACCATGTCTTACAATCCAAAAGACGTAGTTGTAGTAGATGCAGTGCGCTCACCAATGGGTCGTTCCAAAGGTGGCGTATTCCGCAACGTACGTGCAGAAACCATCTCTGCTAACCTGATCAACGCTCTGTTTGAGCGTAACCCAGACGTTAACCCAGCGCTGGTCGAAGACATCATCTGGGGCTGTGTTAACCAGACCAAAGAGCAAGGCTTCAACGTTGCTCGTCAGATCGGTCTGATGACTGTAGTGCCTAAAGAAGCAGGCGCACTGACTGTTAACCGTCTGTGTGGTTCTGCAATGTCTGCGATCCACACTGCGGCGCAGGCTATCCAGACTGGCAACGGCGACGTATTCGTTGTTGGTGGTGTGGAGCACATGGGTCACGTCGACATGCAGCACGGTTTCGACCACAACCCAGAAGCGTCTAAGTACTCTGCAAAAGCATCCAACATGATGGGTCTGACTGCAGAAATGCTGGGTAAAATGCACGGCATTACCCGTGAACAGCAGGACGAATTCGCTGCACGTTCACACCGTCTGGCGCAGAAAGCGACTGACGAAGGTAAGTTCGACAACGAAATCGTACCTATGTACGGCCACGATGCAGACGGCAAACAGATCCTGGTAACAAAAGACGAAACCATTCGTCCTGAAACCACTGCAGAAAGCCTGAGCAAACTGCGCCCGGCGTTCGATCCTAAAGGCGGTACCGTGACTGCAGGTACCTCTTCACAGATCACCGACGGTGCCTCTGCGATGCTGCTGATGAGCTACGAAAAAGCTCAGGAACTGGGACTCAAGCCACGCGCTCGTATCTTGGGAATGGCTGTTGCTGGTGTTGACGCTGCAATCATGGGTTACGGCCCGGTTCCAGCGACCAAAAAAGCACTGAAGCGTGCAGGTCTGGAAACCACTGACATTGACTACTGGGAACTGAACGAAGCGTTCGCAGCACAGTCACTGCCATGTGTTAAAGACCTGAAGCTGAAAGACATCGCAGAAGATCGCATCAACATCCACGGCGGCGCAATCGCCCTGGGTCACCCACTGGGCTGCTCCGGTGCACGTATCTCTACTACACTGATCAACGTTCTGGAACAGAACAACGGTAAGTACGGTGTGAGCACTATGTGTATTGGTCTCGGTCAGGGTATCGCGACTGTGTGGGAGCGTATGGACTGAGCGCTACTGCGCTCGCCTGACCTTTGTTAAAGATCTCTTCGCAATACTCATGTAGGCTAACTACACTCCGTTTGCTCAGAGATCTTTGCCTCGGTCAGCCATCGCTCGCGACGCGCTCCTAACCCGAGACGTTGCATAAAGAACCGGCCACTTGGCCGGTTTTTTTGTGTCTGTGATTTGGGTGAGTGTGGGGATTTGTAGGAGCGAATCAGCCGGAGGCTATTCGCGATATTGTTTTTACTCCCCCGGATCTTGATACTCAATGTCACATGAGAAATAACTGGGTATATAAACAGTATATTTCTCAGCAGGCCGCAAATCGTGCGCGTTTGAACGAACAGAAGAAAACGAGTCTGCTCAATATGAAATCTATCAATAAAGAATAACCTTTATAAATCAGATAGTTGAAAACACGGGTGGAGTGATAGTGTGCCAAATGTAAAGGCGACACCGGGGTGCAAACGAGCACGCACGCTTTTACGCTGACAAAAGGCGTCGCCTGAGGCACTTTTCATAGTGGTGGTGGGGAGTTATGCTCGGAACATCAAAAGGGACACAGGTGTGCAAATGAGCACGCTCACGAATAAACTGTTAAGTGAAAAAAAGGGGAATCGAGAATCTGATGAACATCAGAAGGATGACACCAATCTTTAGAAGCTTTGATGAATCTAAAGCAAAAGAATTCTACATCGAATTTTTAGGCTTCAATCTCGATTGGGAGCACCGATTCGAAGAAGATTTACCCTTATACTTTCAAGCATCAAAAGGTGCCTGCGTGCTCCACATTACAGAACATCATGGAGATTGCTCGCCAGGAGCGGCTATCAGAGTTGAGGTTGATGATTTGGAAAAATATCACCAAGAATTAATCACGAAAAAATACAGGCATGCTCGTCCTCAAATTCAGGAGATGCCGTGGGGTACGAGAGATATGAGTATTACAGATCCATTCGGAAATAGGGTGATTTTTACCGATGAGGTTATCACTTAGTATCAAGTTTGAAGTGCGACAGAAATAATTAGATTTCATAGTACATTTCCTCAGGTGTCTTGTAGTTTAATCGTTTTCTTGGTCGTGAATTGA
>MDTE01116448.1_pt1 | contig 13128 bp, 12 predicted proteins | sample 811231 | NCBI WGS metagenome assembly MDTE01 (sample SAMN05326651, study PRJNA326480) | marine metagenome | isolation source: seawater | place: Indian Ocean: Red Sea | collected 2010
ATATGCATTTGGCCACCTTGCCATAACCATTTCCTCATATTCAACAAAAAGCTGCCAAATATCAGAATCAATTTCAGTGACCCAAATATCTCCATCATAAGGTACCCAAGAAGAATTAATTAGCACGGTTCCATCAAATACGACCCTTTCATTATTATAAGAAGTAAACGTAATTGGGCTTCCTGGGCTGCCATCCTTATTATCTAATATAATATTTTCATGATATGCACCCTGCCTTATATAACAAATATCACCAGCCTCCATTATATCTGCTGCCTGCTGGACATACCTAAATGGACTGCTAAATGTACCCGTATTTAAAGAGTCTCCATTTATAGATACATAATACTCAGCAGAGTAAATAAATGATGGAAATAGAAGTAATAATATTGTTTTCATAATTTATAAAATATTGTAAATAGAAATTATCCACCAAACTATTAATATAATTAAACCTAATTGAAAAAGTTTAGCTCTATGAAGAATATGATTAGAACTCAATCTAATATAGCAATGTAGATATCTTGATACTACAAACAACCACCCAAATATAATATCTAATTGAGAAACTGCATCAAATACAAGAATGATTGTTATTAAAAAATAGAAAAAAACTGGGAGTTCAAATTGATTCTTTAGCGTCTGCCTTGAGACTTCAACAATATCTGGAGCATCCCCTTTATAGGCTTTAAAAAAACTATGTTTTATATCTCCTTTTTTTAATGCTTTTATACTCTCTAAATAACTTTTGATATATAAAAACAATGTCAAAAGCATCATTGCAATGGCAGGATAAAGTATTAAAGTTTTTTCCATACCATAATCTACAAAACAAAGAACTCTCTATAAAAGAAGCTTTCTGATTATTCTTATTGTCAATAATTATTCCATCTTGATAAATTAAATTGGAAAAAGAAAGACTAACCAAAGCTATTATGATAATGAAAAATATTTTCATATGTATAAATTTAATTTAAATATTTAAATCATAGTATCTCAAATCCATCTGAGAATTGAACGGATTCTATTTTTAACTCATATTTGAATTCATTGTAAAAAATCTTTCCAACATTATGAATGAAAGATTCTCTATGATAATCATCTATCAAATTTAGGGTACAGCCACCAAAGCCTCCACCCATAATTCGTCCTCCATAAAAACCTTTCTGTTTTTTAGAAATATTTATTATTGCATCAATTTCTAAACAGCTCACCTCATAATCATTTGCTAAGCTGCTATGGCACTGGTTTAAAATATCTCCAATTAAATTTAAATCTCCTTTTTTTAATGCTTGCTGCATTAGCTGCACTCTTGCATTTTCAGAAATAAGATGACGTATACGTTTATACATTATGCCATTGTCACAGGCCTTTAATTTTCTTAAATGACTATACGTCATATTATTAATCCTCATTTTGCTATCATTTGAATCATTTATATAATCTAAAGCTGATTGGCACTCCATTACTCTATCATTATACTTAGAGTCAATAAGCGACCTATTCACCATACTGTTAATCAGTACCCATGAAGCACCTTTAATATTTGAATGAATATATTTATGTGATAAAGTAGAGAAATCAATTAGTAATGGCTGGTTGTTTTTTGAGAAAATTGAAGCATATTGATCAAGAAAGCCACTTTTAATGCCTAAAAATTCTTGCTCAACTTTATTGGATAGCTTTAAAATTTCGCTATTATCAACAGGTTGGCCAATAGAGCTTATTAATGCACCTAATAAAGAAACTTCTAAAGCTGCAGAGCTCGACATTCCAAACCCAATTGGAACATTTCCTCCAATTAAAACATTAAAACCCTTATTTATATTATAGCGTTGCATAAATATTTTAATACACCCTAAAGCATATTTTTGCCAACCTGATTTAGTTGCATTCAAATTATTAATATTTAGATATAGTTCCTCTTTAAAATTAGATGCATAAATGTTGATTTTATCATCTGATCTAACTGATATTATTGAACATATCCATCTATTAATAGCAATTGGTATCGCCATTCCAAGATTATAATCTGTATGTTCTCCAATAAGGTTGATTCTACCTGGTGCAATCGAAGTTGAAAAAGCATCATCCTGAAATCGATTAATGAATTCTTGTTGAAATTTCTCAATTATATCATTTTTTGAGACTCTGCCCACTCTATATCCTTTTTAGTATTAAGCCCTACTATTTTTTTCCAATCATCAATGACAATTGATTCTATTTTTTTACCCCTGATGATTAGTTCATTTAAAATATCTGTAAAATATATTTCTCCAGTTTTAGTATTGCTTTTTAATTTTGGTAAATAATTATGTAGAGCTTCTGATTTAAATAAATAGTGAGACCCAAACAATTCATTAACTTTTACTTCTTGATTATCGGCATCAATCTCTTCAATGATTTTATTTATATCGCCACTAGAATTACGTATCACCCTTGCATAAGGGAATAATTTCTCATTGAAAATAGAAGTTAAAATTGTTGCATCATTATTTTTACTAATATGCTGGTTAAGCATTTGTAAAATCAAATCTTTACTAATAAATGGACTATCTCCAACAAAAACAAATACATGATCATAGCTCTTTATTATATTAGATGCCTGCAAAACAGCGTGTCCTGTACCTAATTGTTCTTTTTGGTAAATAAATTGAGACGCCTTACCGTAGTTATTAAAAGCTTTTTTAAATCTAGGATTAATAATAATAGAAGTTTCGATATCATTATCTTTAAAGCTATCAACAATCCATGAGAGTATAGGTCTTCCATATACGGGGACAAGTGGCTTAGGAATATCCTCCTTCATTCTTGTCCCTTTACCTGCGGCTAAAATAATGGCTAAAAATTTATTTTGATTCATTAATAATATTTACAAATACACGAGATCCTTTTCTAAGAGATCTCTCTTGTGTTTTAAAATCAACTTGGTATAGCCCAAATCGCATATCATATCCTTCTGCCCACTCAAAATTGTCCATTAGAGACCAATAATAATAACCTCTGACATCAGCACCTTCTTTTATGGATTTACTCATTGCATAAATATACCTTTCTATAAACAAACTGCGCCTATCATCAATTGCATCGGCTATCCCATTCTCAGTAATAATTATAGGCTTATTGATTTTGCTTGCTTGCTTAATTGCTCTATATAATCCTTCAGGATATATTGCATACGGCATATCCGTCATAGTATCATAGTCAAAGAATTTATTCTCAAAAAATTCATACGAATCAAATTTAAATTTTAAATGGCTATGAGAATAATAATTAAGACCAAAAAAGTCTGTAGCTAATGCAGCATTATCTGACTTATAATTCATTCTTACGAAAAATGGATAATTCACATTAATTGTACCGCTTTTAAGATAGGATAATGCTATTCCATTATAAATTTTACTAGTTATCCTGCAAACTATCCAATCAAAAATATTCCATCTTCTATAAGGATCGAATTGCATTATATTTTTAACAATACCTATACTAGACTCTTTACCATTTGGAAGACTTTTAAGAGCATTATAAACTCGAGTGTGAGAAATTAATAAATTTTTAAGTGTCTCAACAGCAAGTTGAGGATTCTTCTTCCCAGGAGGAAAAATTCCTGCAAAGTAACCCATAACAGAATATACCTCAGGTTCATTAATGGTACACCAATTTTTAACTCTCGAACTATATTCTGAAAATACAGTTTTACAAAATGAAACAAAGTAATCTATATTCTCTTCTTTTTCAAATCCACCCATCTCATCAAACCAAATTGGATTCGTAAAATGGTGGAGTGTTATAACAGGAGTGATCTGCTCCTTTATTAAACTATCTATAACATTAGAATAATGACCTATTACCTCTTTATCGTACCTTCCTTTTTCAGGCTCTATTTTACTCCACTCTAATGAAAATCTATAGTGAGTAACCCCTATTTTTTTAATCAAATCAATATCGTCTTTATACTTATTCCAATGATTGCATGCAATACCTGACTTTTGACTGTCTTTAATACGAGGGTTCATATTCTCATCTTTTGAATTCTCCCATAAAAACCAATTATTATTAGTACAATTCCCTTCTACTTGATGAGATGCAGTAGCGGTCCCCCAAGAAAATCCTAGAGGAAAATTCATTTTTTTTGTATTTATATTCTTCCAGTCCCAGCGTAATTCAGGGTATCTACAATGAAAGTATATAATAGCTATCACATATATTAATGCTATACTTCCTATTAAAAGTGCTAATATCAACTTATCCTCCTCTTACTTTCCTCAGGAAATGTTTTAACCATCATTAAAATTAAACATCCGCAAATTATCCAAAATATGGCTGCGATATTAAAGGCTATATTACGACCAAAAATAGGCACAAGTAAAAGTCCAATTATAAATGGGCCAAACCCTCTACCCAAATCATCTGCAAAATTATATAAAGAAAAAACTTTTCCTCTATTAAGTGGATTATTTACATTCATTAAAATTACTTTCATATTAGGTGGTGTCATTGCAATAAATAAGCCTGTAAAAGCTGCATATGTAAATAATAATATTTCACTGTTTTCTGGAACATTAATTAAAAGCCATGTAGGGATTACACCCAATATAGTTGAAAGGCCACAAAAAAGAGGTAGATACCTTGGGTTTTTCCTATAAAGTTTATTTCCGATGAAGCCTCCTATAAGAGAACTCAGTATTGCCATTCCTCCAACCAATGTAATAGCAAGAGTAGCAGTCCCATCTCTATCATACCCAAGATTTTTGCTTAAATAATCAATCATAAATATTCCAAAAACAGCCCATGGAACAGTTCCAAATATTCCTTGCAAAAATACAAGTGAATTAGTTTTAGTTCTAAATAAAGATTTGAAATTTTTAAAATCTGAAATTTGAAATTTTTCTGATTTATTATCCATAGAGCCACGCTCAGGATCTTTAGTCGTAATAAAGAATATAATTGCAAGGATAAAATTAGGTACTGCAAATATTATAAAAGGTAATCTCCATCCAAATGTTTCACCCAACATACCTGATGCAAGCTGTCCAACTGCAACCCCCAGGCCAGAAGCAAAGCCTATGAGAGTTACCACCTTAATTCTTTCTTTTGGGGCATAATAATCTCCTAACAATGAATATGTAAGAGGAATAATTCCTCCTATACCCAGACCTGTCAAGGCTCTCATGATAAAAAACTGAGTATAGGTTTCCGCAAAACCTGATAGCAGACATGGAATTTCACCTATAATTACAATAAGAGCAAAGAGCTTTCTGCGAGATACAATATCCGTAAAGTAACCTATAAATAAAGATATGGTACCGCCTAATATCCAAAATGCAAGATTAATCAGACCTCCTATATAATAATCTATATCACTCTCAGTAAAAAACCCAAAATCCTGACCAATTTGAGTCATGTTTGGACCAAGTAAGTTTTGATCTGCAAACATGAAAAATGAAATGAAAGCTATTTGAATAATTGCGAATACACGTGTATTCATTTAATTAACTCCTCTACATACTTAGCTATTGCTAACCCTACAACTCCAGCACCTAAAACAACAATATTAAATTTATAATTACTATTCATTATTTGAATTTACAAAATAAATAAGCCTCTTTAAAGGATGCTTTCTTAGTTCAACCTTTTATATGAATTAAATACTAAAAAAGAATTAATTCTATTTAATTGGGACTTGCTCTAAATAATTATTTAACAATTTTTGTTCGGGAGTTAATCCAAAATTTGGATTTTTAGACTTAATACTTTCTACGATTAAAATAGATGCCAGCTCGGCCATAGGATTTTTTTGATTATTTCTATCATTTCTATCATTTTTTTTATGTTCAATAGACTTTTCTGCTAAATAAACTAAAGATTCATATGATAACTTCTCTTTTTTTCTCTCATCTTGAATATTTTTTATTCTACTGTATTCCTTAAAAGCAATAGTTTCATGGGTAGCAAAAGCATCATAAATTATCCCTACCAATCCACTAAAAATCATTAGAGAACATCCAATTTGAGCTTCAGGATAATTATGCACACTGCCTAAAATAATTCCACTTATAAATGAGCCATAACTAAAATATTTCAATCCTTTAATAGATGATTTTTGATTTTTTAATGCATAATTTTCAAGATAGTGCGATGGAGGAATTTCTTTTTCCCATACCTCATTGCTTAATCCAAGCGAGATTATACATAAAAGAGTGATACATAATATTTTTTTACTGAGAACTATTTTTTATCCCAAGCTCAACAGCTTCTTATCAAGATTCTTTTTCACACTTTGGAGTCTTTGCAGTAATCTTTTCAATTTCAATAATTGTAAACTTTACATTCTCATCACCTATTTCAATCGTAAAAACCTCATTAAGCTTCTTACCTATCATAGCTTGCGCAAATGGTGCATGATAAGTTACCACCATTGGATAAAGCTCTAGTTCAGCTTCTATAGGGCCCAGAAGATAATAATCTTCAGGCTCATCCTTGCCCTGCTCAAGAATTGTAACTTTATTACCAAATTCTACCGCATCATTTTTAATCTCACCATATTCTATAAATTTAAATGGAGTGTAAGATTGCAGTAGTTGTTTTTTATACATTACAAATTCCATCTTCTCTTTGGCGGCTTTGTATTCATAATTTTCTTTAAGATCTCCATGGCTAGCTGCTTCTTGAATCTGCAATGCTGTTTCTGCCCTTAATTTATTGATTGATTTCATCTCTTCTTCTAATGTGAGGTATGTATCACGTAAGATTAAAGTTGCCATTCCAGCGTTCCCCTATATTAAATTATTCTTATAACTAATTTCACGACTGTAACTTAAAAATAAAAAAGCCTCTTTAAAAGAGGCTTTCTTAATTAGATTTAAAGTATCAATTATTTGATTAACATTATTTTCTGAGTATCAATAAACCCCTCTGATATCATTTTTACAAGATATATGCCACTTGAAAACTCATCTGCATTCCATTTAACTGTATAGTTTCCTGGACTATATTGCTGATTAATTAAAGAGGCTACCTCTCTACCATTTGTATCATATACCTTAATTGATACATGAGAATTTACAGATATAGAGAAGTCTATATTTGTACTAGGATTAAATGGGTTTGGATATGCATCATTCAACTTAAATGTTGAAACAGTACTTAGACTAACTATACTAGCATCGCTGGCAACAACAATTAAGTCAATTGGATTTTCTTCAAAAATAAATTCTTTAGTATTCAGTTCTCCATCTAAACTATAAATAATGGTTCGATTATTATAAGAAGCTACAATATCACCTTGACTTATATCTGTAATTAAATTTCCTGAAAATTGAATACCTCCAATAGCACCAGAAGTATATAACTTGTTATCATCTAAATGCGCACTGTAAGAGCTACTAGATCTTGCCATTCCTAAAATATGGCCTGATAAATACATTACATCAATTACATTTAAATCCATATCAGAATTCATATCTGACGCCCAAAACTCATATTGATTTGGCGTAGGATTATTTAGAACAAAATTAACTTGGTTAGTTATATCAACGATATCTATTTCAAAGTCAGCATTAACATCGCCTACATTAAATCCATAATCAGACCAATTACTTGAAAATTGAGATTCACAGCTATCTTCACCACCACAAACTCCAAAGCAATCCATTTCTTGACATGAATTATTACCTAAGCAATTTTCTAAAAATCCATCTCCATCGCAAACGCCACACTCATCAATTACGCTTTCACCATTAACAATTCCATTACAATCAAAACTTACAGAAATATCATCAATATGATAAATCTCCAAGTCTAACCACTCAAAGTTATTAGAGATGGTTGAACTATACTTTTCATCTGTTTCAGGATCATATATATAGAATTCAGGAAACTCACCTTCAAGCATATATCCTTCTGAATAAAACTCTCCATCATCACCCATCACAGGAACTGTTGTAAACTCTCCAACCCAAGGCCACGAACCAACACATTCACCATTTCTAAAAGCTCCAATCCAAATTCCCATATATTCTAGAGTCTGACCGTTAATTGAACCGTCCGAAAATTTATAGAAAGCTTGCTTAGTTGATTGATTGAAATCAAAATTATCTGGAGGATAAAGACAACTATTATCGCTAACAATCACCTCATCATCACATCCGAATGTGGCACTGTTTGGCCAATTGCCATTTAAGCAATTAAAATTAAATGCTGCCGAATCAAGACATCCAGAGCACGAACTATTGTCACCGTCACACTGCCCACAATCATCTACAAAATTAGAGAAGCAATTTGGGTAAAAATCATCGTGATTTTGCACCCATGGGAAACCTGGGTCTTCGCAGAACATCAAGTCTTCACCCATGAAACCTAAACCATCACCATCGGTATCTAGCCAATACATTTCTCCATAATTACAGCAATTATCGCATGAATACTCATATTCTCCATAGTTGCATGCATCTACATCAGTACATCCTGCAATATTAATACAATCTCCAACAGTAGTTTCAACAGACAATCCTGAAGGATCTGAAAGAATTGGATTTTCTATGCAAAACTGAGATGAAAATGTGTCATCAAAAAACAATCGTAAAATCGAAGAGTTTGATGACTCTATTAATGCTCCAGATAAACTAAATCCTATAACTGATGAATCTGAATTATAAACGGAAAAATCTAATCCACTTAAACTTAAAGCTTCTATGCCAATTACATTAAAACCTATTACATCAAATTGAAATCCTGCAATAGCAGACTCATTATTAAGAATGACATCAACTGAGTTATATTCTAAGCTATAATTAGTTAAGCTCAAGCTAAAACCAGGTTCAGGACACTCACCTTCAGCTATTCCATCGCCGCCGCATTCACCACATTCATCGATTACAGCAGTACCACCACACTCTCCAAAACAATCTAAAGTATTTCCATCACAGTCACACTCACCTTCAGCTATTCCATCGCCGCCGCATTCACCACATTCATCAATTACAGCAGTACCACCACACTCTCCAAAACAATCTGACTCTACCAAACAATTCCCATCACAGTCAAAGTTTTCAGAAGAATACTCACAAGAGCCATTATCGTTAGTCGCATCAGAATTATAATTACAAGCCTCAGGATCTATGCAGCCGTATATTAACCCATCGTCATTTGAATTTTCATACCCTGGCGTACCTCCAGGTATCACAAAGCTATCTTGCCAACTTGTTGCGTTAGAGTTATCTAGGTCAGGACTGATAAGCTCTAACGTTGAACCACCGGCATCTGCATTTGTAGGCCAACACTGTTGGCAGCCTTCATCGCAATTTTGACCATCATTATATGTAACTCGATCAACTATTAGATACCAATTATTTCTTAGTGTAATAGTATCTCCAGAATTATCTAATGCATTAACAGACCCTAGATGTACGCTACCAGGATATGTTTCTCCATTTCTCGCTAATATTAGATAACTATGCGGTTCAATTACCACATCTCCAAATTGATAGCAACTATGGACACTACCTATACTTAAATACCACCCATGCAAGCTAACTGATTCATCTCCATTATTGTACAATTCTATAAATTCATAGTCAGCATCTTCTTGATCTGCATCAAGAGCTGGATTGTAGTTAATTTCATTTATAACAATATTAAAATCTTCACAATAAGTCTCATTATTAAAGTCCACCACAATATTATTGCCACAAACTAAAATAGATACAAACATTGCATACACTAATTTTTTCATATTTTTTCCTTTTTTATTATATTGCAAGCCTACTATTTGCACGCTTTGCACGTTTTAATTTAAAGACATTACTTATTTAATGCAATCAAAAATATACAAGCAAAAGAATTTATACTTTACTTCTCGCGCATAAAAATATTTTTACAAATATTTACATATATCTAAAATATGCAAAACCTGTATTATATCATTACTTTTTATTTATAAGATAATTTCGATATGTAACTTCTATAGTGCCTTCAACCATATCTTTTGAATCTGAATTTTTATTTTGTGTCATTTTATTTAGATAATTATCAGACTCTTTGTTAAGCCAATTTGATAATTTTTTATCTTTAACATAATACTTTGCTATTGATTTTACAGGCATGACATACTTATCATCAAATCTTTGATAAGTATTATTTATCTGAAATAGTGGAATTTTATTTCTTCTTGTCTCTATGCTTGCAACAACGCTTTTGACAACCCAATCTATAGTATCTACCTTAACCTCTACAATTGGGTCAAGCATCTTAAAATACTCATTGGGAGATACAAACTTTAAACTATCAAAGATAGCATAACCTTCTACTATCACTTCATTAGCACTTAATGAATCACCTATATAAATGACTTTCTTATCTTCTAAATTATTGAAGTTCTCTTCTGGAGATTCAAATAGACCCGCTTTAGGGAGAACACCAAAATACTTAGACTTAACCTCTATTTGATTTGGCTGTCTAAAAAATACTTTATAATTAGAATTTGGCATCCTAATACCTGGAATATCTAATTTAACAAAAATATCAACTTCATAATTATTTAGCTTTTCGAACTGAGTATTTGTTTTATCAATAATATACTTACAGCGGAGGCTATCTTCAATAGATGCATATTCAGCCGCATTAAATATGCCTAATACTAAAAAAGTAAATAAGCTAGCCACCTTCATTCCACCATGTCTCTTTGCAAAAAATTGAAATAGGCTATTAACAAAAATAAAATCGACCAAACACAACATACAATAAAACAATCTTTGAGAACATCATACGGAATAGGCTTATAAAAAGCCTTTAAGAAAATATCCATATAACCTGTAAAAATATATGGATTTATAAACTCAAAAATATCTATAGGAATAAATAATATTGCCGCACCTATAAATACAATACTGATTGTAGAAATAATTGGAGTTACACTATTTTTAGAAAATGACGAAAACATCAAACAAAGTAGAGAGACTGTAATCATAATTAAATTTGAGAAAAAGAACCCTATAAAAAATCTAAAAATTACGTTATCTGCATTAGGATCCAAGCCTAATAAACCGTCATGAAAAACAATCAACAAACCTGAATCTAAGACAGCGTACGATACCAGAATAGTATACCCAAAAAAATAAAACATCATTATAGAAGTATACAACAAGACAACTATAGCCTTAGATAAAAAGAGTTTGGATCGCGATATAGGCCGCGTAAGATACATTCTAAACGTTCCCTTGGAGTACTCTCCTGATATAATTTCAGAAGGAACAATTGTTGATAAAAATGACATTTGAGAAATCAAAATTGATATTATTATATAGGAAGCAAGATAGCCATTAATAGCACTCCCAGTTGTTATAAATACATCCTGCATTTGACTATCTAGCTTTTGCTCTAAAGATAGTGCTCCGTATTGAAAACCATACACAATTAAAGGAATCAGCAAGGTAATTAAAATAAAACTTATATAAGTCCTTCGTTTATATAAGACCTTAACTAACTCATTATAGAATAGACTAATTATCATAAAAATACTTAATCAAATTAGATTCTTTACCAATGCTATAAATACTTAGACCTCTTAGCAATTTATTAATATGAAATGAGGATAATTTCTTATCAGATTTAACAATCAAACGATTATTAATTTTATCAATTAAAGTGATAGATTCATTATCATTGATAATCTGCAGAGCTAAATCAGGATTGTCAACTACAATACGCCATTTTTCACTTTGATTAAATAAATCATTTATAGATGTAGTTGCTGAATTAGATCCTTTTTTAAATACTGTAAAATGGGTACACATATTCTCTACATCTCTAAGGTTATGAGTGCTTAAAATTACTGTCTTGCCTTCAGAATGCATTTTTTTAACTAACTTCTCCATATCTGCAATCCCAACTGGATCCAAACCATTATTAGGCTCATCTAAAATAATAACTTTAGGATCATGCAGTAAAACTTGAGCTATACCAAGCCTCTGCTTCATCCCATATGAATACGAAGACACCTTGTCATAAGCTCTATTTTTTAACCCTACCAAGTCTAATAAATATAAAATTCTAGAATGTGAGACTTGAGAAATTCTAGCTAATAATTCCAAATTTTTAAATCCAGATAAATATTCATAAAAAGTTGGAGATTCAATCAAATAGCCAAATTCTTTTTTCATTATTATGCTATCATTTCCTACCAATTGATTTTTATAAAATATATTTCCAGACCATTTTTTAATCAATCCGGGGAGTATCTTCATTAAAGTTGATTTGCCACTACCATTGGCTCCAATTATCCCAAATATCGAGTTATCAGGAATAGCAAAAGAAACTCCCTTTAAAGCTTCAATATTAGAAAAATTTTTTTTTACTTCTTCAAACCTAATAATATCTATTTTCATACTATTCTTATTTAAAAACCATATTAGTATTATACCTAAAACTATAAATTTACTATATTGCTATTTCAGATAGGGATTTAAGAGACTTTATTCCACTTTTGCCTGGAATCCTGCTTAAAAGAGCCCATATATTTTAAGCTCTTATTTTCAGACCAATCATCTGGCGAAATTAAAGAAAGAAATTTCTTATTATTTTTATTTTGATAGAGATAGTAAATCTTACCAATTACTGGCTCAAACATAACCTCACTTTCATATATGATTTTATTCCACTTATATTCTTCAGATAACTTCTTATATCTTTCCTCAATCTCATTATATTTTTCAATAAAATATTTTTTAACTTGAGAAGCTTGATTTGATTTCCAATCATCAAGCTCATAGACTTTCCCTTCAATGTCATCTATTTTTACTATTTTACTCATTTGAAGCCGATTTATTAAATTTCTGAAAATTTTAAAAACTTATTGTATTTAAATGACACTTTATTATCAATTAGACTTGTAGCTGGGCCTCCAATAAATAAGTCAATTGAATATTTTGAACATAACTCGTTTATGTGCTCTAAATTCTCAATTGTATAATCGATATGATTCTTTACAGTCGCAGTACAGCATTGCCTATCACACATAAAAATATATAGAGAATCGTATTCCTGCTTCTTCAAAAGCGTTCTCAAATCTTTAATTGATGTATTAGAGCCTGAATTAAAAACAGAATATAATTTCATCTCAAGAGCAATCTG
>MDTE01132904.1_pt1 | contig 13128 bp, 9 predicted proteins | sample 811231 | NCBI WGS metagenome assembly MDTE01 (sample SAMN05326651, study PRJNA326480) | marine metagenome | isolation source: seawater | place: Indian Ocean: Red Sea | collected 2010
CTTTCAATTTGCTTTTGGAATGGAAGCTTTAGCCATTTTTGCATTATAGAAATTGAATGATCTAATAACTTTTCTTGTTCAACAACTTCATCTATCAAACCGATTTCTAATGCTGAATCTGGATTGACTAATTGACCTTGAAGTGTCATTTTTTCTGCTACTCTCTCTCCTAATAAACTTTGAAATACTCGTCCAATAAATATAGGCATACTAAGACCTACAGCAACTTCATTTAACCCAATTAAAAAATTACCTTTACTCATAATTCTATAGTCTGTCATAATAGAAAGTACCGTACCACCTGCAGGACTATGGCCAGATATAGCACTAAACATAATTTTAGGATACGTATAAATTTTTTCTAATAACTCTGAAAATAATGCCCAAAAGATTTTTATATATTTTTCATCTTTATTATAAAGCTCTACAATGTCTAGGCCTGCTGAAAAAAAACCTTCTTGTCCTATCAATATCACGCCTTTAATATTACTATCTTTTGAAATTTCATCAAGGTTGGAAATCAAAGCTCTAATTAAATCTTCATTTAAAGCATTTGCTTTTGGCCTATTTAATTGTACAACTTCTATATTTTCTCTTTGAAATCTATTAATCACTGGAAAGAAGGAATATCTGTTATATCATTCCCCAAAATCAAAGTATGCATATCATGAGTACCTTCATAAGTATAAACACTTTCAATATTCATTAAGTGTCTCATAATTGGATATTCTCCAGATATCCCATTGGCTCCATGTATTTCTCTAGCGAGCTTACAACATTCCCTGGCGACCCAAACATTATTTCTTTTAATTAAAGAAACCTGTTGAAAACGTAGCGTGTTATTATCCTTGTTTTTGCCTACTTGTAAGGCAATTAATTGTCCTTTCGTAATCTCATTAAGCATCCATACTAACTTATCTTGAACTAATTGAAATGATGCAATTGGTTTATCAAATTGTATTCTTTCTTTAGCATATTTTAAGGAGGCTTCATACATTGCCATTGCAGATCCAATTGCTCCCCAACCTATCCCATAGCGTGCTTGAGTTAGGCAGCCTAATGGACCTTTCATACCTTTAACATTTGGCAATATATTTTCTTCAGGGACAAAAACATTATCTAAAATCAATTCAGATGTAATTGATGCTTTCAAAGACCATTTATTTTTCATTACTGGAGCAGAAAACCCTTTCATTCCTTTCTCAACAATAAACCCTCGGATAATATCATCATCTGTTTTAGCCCAAACAATTGCTATATCAGATATAGAACCATTTGTTATCCACATCTTGGTTCCATTTAGTACATATCCACCATCAGTCTTAGTTGCTTTAGTTTGCATTCCTCCAGGATTAGAGCCGAAGTCTGGCTCAGTCAAACCAAAACATCCAATTGCTTCAGCAGAGGTTAATTTTGGCAACCATTTATTTTTTTGTTCATCGCTACCATAAGCAAATATAGGATATATTACCAGAGAGCCTTGAACAGATACAAATGAACGAATACCAGAATCACATCTTTCTAGCTCTTGACATACCAGTCCATAAGTGACATTAGACATTCCTCCTCCTCCAAATTCAGTAGGAAGGTTAATGCCTAAAAATCCCATTTCAGCAAATTTAGGAACCAACTCATCAGGAAATGTCCCATCATGAAAATGTTGATCAATAACAGGATTGATTTCATTTTCAACAAATGAACGAGTGTTATGTTGGACCATAATTTCTTCTTCAGAAAAATGGTTTGATATGTCTAAGTAATCTAAGCCTTTAAGTTTCATAATATTTTAATTTGTTAATCAACATAAATTAAGAAAATAAGATAATAAAATGAATGATTAACTAATAACATTGCCTTTATTTAATAACATATTAGGATCAAAAAATAATTTTGTTGTTCTTATTTGTTCAGCAGCCGTATTGCCATAACATTTGATAAAATCTATTTTTTTTCTTTTTCCTGTGCCATGTTCTGCAGAATAAACACCATTTAAAGAAGAAGATATATCAATAATTTTATCATAAACATTAATGGCTTCTTCTTCTTGATGCTTATCTATAATTAAATGAAAATGAAGGTGACAATCCCCTAAATGACCAAATAATAAATATTCAATATTAGCATCTTTAATTAAGCAATGAACTTTTTCTAAAAATAAATTGAAATTTTTTGGAGGAACAATAGTATCCGTAATAATACTAATGCCATCCAATTCTTTGGTCTTTTTTAATGCTAAATCTGGCATTGAATGTCTTGATTCAAAAAATAAATTCCAACTATGCTGATCATTTAAAACATATATTTTATCATCTGTCAAACCACAATCTGAACTTAGTAAAATATCTAACCAATTTTCACATGCCTCATTAATAGAAGTATTATATAGTGGAATTTGACAATATATTCCTACTTCATTTTTATTTTTAAAAAAATGCTCTTTATTAACCATATAATTTTGGCAATTATAACCAAAATATTCTAATGCCGTAATTTTATTTAAATTATAATCTAATGCTTCACTGATATAATGATAAAACTTGAGAGCCAAAGCTTCTGATTTAAGAATAATAAATAGATTTAAATAGTCCTTTGGATTTTCTTTCAGATTAAAAGTGCATTCTGTAACTAAACCAAAAATACCCTCGCTACCAATGATTAAATCAATAAAATCCATCTCTCCATCACCACACGTATAAGGGCCGCTTGCATTTTTAATTTTTGGCCTATTATACTTTGGTAAAGATAGTAATTCATCATCTAATTCAAATGTAAATTGATCTGATATATATTGTCCTCTACTAACATCTATAATATGCCCATTGGGTAAAATAAATTTTAGCTTATCTACCCAATAGCGGGTAGCTCCTTCCTGGCCAGGTACAAAACCTGAGGCGTTGCATGATATTGTTCCCCCAACCATTGCCTCTTTTCGGCTTGTAGGGTCAACTGGATAATAAAATTTATTGTTTGTTTGTTGTAAAACCATATTTCTCATATCTTCAAGATAAATTCCAGCCGAAGTAACTACCTTTTCATCTTTAACTGTAGGTTGAATATTATTGAGATTTTCAATACTAAGGACAAAACCTCCCATAGGGGTTGCGCTGCCAGTCAAATTAGTTCTACCTGCTGATATTGTATATGGTATTTTAATGAGAAAAAAAACTCTTACTAAAATAATTGCTTCAAAGGTGTTTTTAGGACGACATAGGCCAATTGCTTCTCCCTGAATGTTAGACCAATCTTTAATATATCCATTAACAACATCAGAATCCATTGTAATATCTATTTTAAACTCAGATTTAATCCAATCTATAATTAATTCCAGCTCTTTTATTGATTTATGCGAACAAAATTGATTGATATTATCCCAAACTAGGGTATTCAAAATTTGTTTTGATTTAATTTTGTGAGAAGCTTTTGGCAAAATACTTTTATTTTAAAGATTTAAATTCTTCATTAGTATATGTTTTCATAGAGAATGCATGAATTTCATGTTTCATTAAATCTCCAAGAATTGAATATATTTTTTTATGCCTATCTAATAAAGATAATTCTTTAAAGTCATCACTTATAATAACTGCTTGAAAATGGCCACCACCTTCATTGCCTTTATGGCCTTCATGTTGTGCGCTAAAATCTACAATTTCAATAGCTGAAACCTTAAGCTGTGATTTAATTAACTCTTCTATTCTATCCTTCACTTTTAATTACTTCCTTTAACTTATATCCAAATATGGAGGATATAAATCCTATAATTATGGGTACCATTAATGTTAATAAAATTAATTGTAATGAATTTAAATTCATGAAAATTTTTATTTTACTTATAATAATATAATCTTGAATAAAAAAGTTGATCATCAATTTGATTAACCAAACTAAAGTTAGAGATATGGTTGATTCATAAATCCCAGATTTTAGATTTTTTGCATAAAAACCAATGAATATTCCCATGATGGCTAAAATCCACCAAGGTAAATAAATACATAAAACATATGTTATTACTGTATATATAGATATATACTTAATCTTCATTAATAAAAGTTACCCTTTTTCCTTTCAAGCTATCTTTATCTCTATAATATGTAAAATTTAAATTCAAATACTCTCCATCTTTCCATTGGTTAATTAAATTATCATAATTTGAACTTCCTGGATTTCCAGATTGTCCTCCCGGATAAATTCCAATGGCCTGAATATCATCTTCCTTCATTTCTACTATGTATCTCCAAGATGGTCCAAATTCTTTTTTCATAGCATTTGGTGCCCATTTTGATCCTGAAGTTGGAACTGCCATTCTACTAAATGCATCAAAGCTTTCAGATGAAATAATATGATGAATATCTGTACCTCTAAAATCAGAGTATTTCCAATCTTTATAATCTTTATCTTTTAATTTTTCATGATTACTTAAATCTGATAAAGTTTTTTTGAATGTGATAAAGGCGACATCTTGAAAGCTTTCTTTAATAGCTGTTTTTTTATCATCAAACCATTTTGATTCCCAATATTCTTTTTCTTTAATTATTTTGGCAAGTCTATCAAACAAAGGATAAACATGTTTTGAATAAAGTTTTTCATTATTTTCATCTAAGAATAAATTACTCCAAATTAATTCATTAAGATTTTCATACCATTGATCAAAAATAATTGCCTCAAAACTATCAGCAGTGTGTATTGGGTTAGAAACCCATTGTTTTAAATAGCTATGAATTTCTACCAAAAATAAATCTTTAAAAAAAGATTCATTATTTTCTAAGGCTCCTAATAAGTTCGGTAAAATATCTTCTGCAAATTTATTATAACTATCATTTTGTATCTTTTGCATATCATTAATTGTTGCTCCATCAGTAACTGCAAAATCAAGCAAATCATTAATACGACTTCCTCTATATGATGGCCAAAAACTACCCGGTAAATAATATGGATACTCTTTAGAAACCGGATATTGATTAGCAGAGCTAACATAACCCCTCTCAGGATTTTTTACATGAGGCAAATGTTCATATGGGATAAAACTATTCCAATCATAAATAGAAGAGTCGCCTGGTAATATATTGCGAGAATAGTTCCTACATCTAACTGGAATTTTTCCATTATGGTGTATTGCAATATTCCCTTTAATATCTGCATATACAAAGTTTTGACAAGGACATTCATAGCTTGATAGAGCATTAACAAAATCACCATAATTCTTAGCATGGTTGATTTCATAAAAAGTTTTTATTTCATTACTTGGATTATGAGCTGCCCACTTAAAAGCAAGATTAATATCAGAATAAATAGAGCTTAGCCCTCTATTAAATTCCATCATATCATCATTAGGGTTATCAATTAGAATAGGTCCATGATGAGTAGATTTTATAGTATCTAAATATATTTGAGGAAAATTTAGGCCATCGCCTCTAATAAAAATCTTCTCTTCTCTTATATCTAAAGGAATTGATTTATTATCAAATATATAATTATTTGAATTTTGAGGATCAATTGTTATTTCGTAAAAATCAGATACATCATCAGCACCATTAGTCTCTCCCCATGCAATATAATCATTAAACCCTGATAAAATACCTGGAGCGCCTGGCATAGTTGCCCCCATAACATTCTGCTCTGGACTCGATAGATGCATAACATACCAAACATTAGGTAAAGCAAGTCCTAGATGAGGGTCATTGGCTAACAGTGCATATCCATTTTTTGTTTTATCTTTATGTACTGCCCAATTATTGCTTCCAATACCTGGATTACTCATATCAGATATATTTGATAATTGAATTGAAACCTGATTCATGTCATCTAAACAGATGGGTTCAATTGGATTATTAATACTTTTAAAATCTTCTAAAGGTATGATAGGATCATTATTATATGTTATCTCTGGATATAAAAAATTAGCATCATCCTGGCCATAATTATTAATAATATAATTATAAACAAGGTCAGAGTTCCGTCCTGTTAAATCTAAAGACATTGTCTTTAACAGAATACATGTTCGAAGTGGGTTCCATAGATTAGGAGAATAATCTAATATTTTGTATTCAATCGGGAGATTAGCATAATCTAAAGAGTTTATATATTGGTTGATTCCTATTGAGTAAGCAAGTAGCATATCATAGATTGCTGATTCTTTTTTGATTAAACTGTAACCTTCAGGACACTCTTCTAAACCGTCCCAATTATCATACCTAATATTTTCTTGATTAATACAGTTGGCAATAGATGATAATGATGCCTTGGCTGCTTCAACAATTCCAATACGTCTCATAAAACGATCATTTCTTAATACTGCTTTATTATAACCAATGATTTCTGATAGTTTACCTGCATGCAAACGTGTAATAAAGTCCATCTGCCATAATCGATCACTTGCAACAATGTACCCTTGTACCATATATAAGTCTTTATCATTTTTTGCAAATATATGAGGAAACCAATTCTCATCCCATACAACATCAACAGATTCTTTTAATTCTAATATATTGATTTTACTTATATCTTGATTATTAGAACTTGAAATATATCCATTAAAAGGATCTAAAAATTTTCCAGGTGGGGGAATAGACCCAATTTTATTATTTAATAGGTGTACAACAAAGCATACCACAAATAATAAAAAAAATATTTTTATAGTTTCTTTCATGTTTTATTATGTTTAGATATCGCCTATTAATAAATAGCGAAAAAGAATTTTATTCGTATATACTAAAATGAATTTCTTTAGTAATATATTTTACATTTGCCGTATCAGATATAGCAACACCAACATTATAACTAGCAGACTCACTAGGTTCAAGGGCACAATCTGTAATAATTCCAGACGAATATTGAATTGTACTTCCATTGATAAATGCTGAGTCAGAAGATATTAAATTAGTATTTTCATCCCATAAATAAAATACTACACGAGCAAAATCTGCTCTCCTAACACCTTCATTAAGAATTGTACCAGAGAAAACTCTCTTATCATCAAATATTTTTTGTTCTGGTTCAACCTCAAAAGATAGTATTGGAGAATTTGGAGCTATTTCTTTTACAGAAACAATATCTGCTTTCTCAATTCGAATCTGACCTATTTGAGTTTTTAAAATTATTCTATCTATATCTTCTTGCAATATTGAGCCCTGTACAATTGTACCATTCACAAGCTCTATTTCATGATTTATTAACGGCAGTTTAATCATTCTTAATAAATTAGGGTCTAAAGCAACATTATTAATTCTTGATTCATATTCAATAACACGTGTCTTTAAATCATTAATTTGATTTTGAATGTCATCCATAGTCTCATCCATAGGATAAAATGGTTTAGATTTAGTATAGTCTGAAGATTTTTTATTATCATATTGAACTTGTTGTTTTTCTTCAATATTTTTTTCTTCAATATTTTCTGATTTATTTTGAGCGCATCCAAAGAAAATAAGACCTAAAAGTAAATATATTAAATAATTTAGTTTCATTTAATTACCCGTATGATTTTCCATTGCACGGAAAGCCGCTTTTCTTAAATTTTCATTAATACTTTCATTATCTGAGTCAAGATTATTTATTAATCCTAATATTTCATTATAATATTTATAGTTACTCTTATCTTGCAACATTAGCAACATTTCATCTACTATATTTTGATCAACGATACTCGATAATGCATTAATCGCTTTTATTCTAATATGATGAGGATTATCACTTGTTTTTGCTATATCTAACAAAGCTTGTTTTACTTCAGATGACTCATAATTACCCATCGCATCAACTAGAGTATTGAGTAATCTATAATATTCAGATTTACCTACTTGATATGATTCTAAAATAGACATCATCATTCGTGGGTCATCAAATTCTTCAAACATCATATGCGAAAATCTATTTAAAGAATTATTAGAATCTGGATCATCCAAAACTTTAATAAAATAATCAACTAATTCTGTTGAGTTCTTTTTTGCTAAAATTTCAACAGCCTGACTTCTCACATTGATACTAAGAGTCTCATCCGTTGTTATTTTCATTAATACTGGAATAACTTTATCATTTCCAATTTGGCCTAATCTTTCTGTTAATATTTGATTCATTCTATGATGATTAGATTTACTCACTTCATAAAGTGCAACCAAAGTTATAACCTCATCTTCAGATCCATTAACTCCAATAGCATTTACTATGTTTTGTCTTAAGTCCATAATCTTGGACTCTGTGACTTTAAGACATGCAATTAAATCTTCCGTAGCCGTTTCATCATTATATTCTAATAGAATATTAATTGATTGATTCATCATATCAAGTTCGATTAATTCTCCAGAAGAAACTGTTTTTTTTATTTCTTCCACGACAAATGGAAGATCGCTGCTAGCTAAAGATCTAAGTGCCTCTAATCTAACATCATAAGGTTGTTTGAAATCCTTATAAATACTCAATAAAGTCTTAGCTGATTTTGTTTTACCTTGCTCCATTTTTGCTTTCTCTTTTTCCACATCTTCAACTGTATAAAAATCTGGTGCAGCGCAATTGTACATGAAGCATGCTAATAAAGAGTAGCTTATCAGTCTAAAATTTCTCTTATATATATTGTACTTTATATTCATAATATCTTAAAAAAATAATTTAGGCCTAAAGGTAGGTAAATTTATAATTCATTCCAAGTAAATTGAACCCAATTATTCCCGTCAAATTTTGTCACACTATAATGTTGCAACCAATCTCCTAAAAATATTAAAAATTTTGAATCTTCTTCTATAATCTGTTTTTGATGATAATGGCCTACTAATACAACATCCCTACCCTTAGACCATTCTTTTCTGGCATACTGCAAAATTTCCTTCTTTATATCGTCTGCATAGTCATTAAAATGGTTATACTCTTCACTAGTTTTTGAAACTTTTTGCCCAATTTTATATCCTAACTTTGGAGATAATTTTCTAAACAAAAACATAAAAACTTTATGTCTAAGAATTTTTTTCATAAATCTATAGCCGACATCATTCTTTAATAAACCATCACCATGAGTTAATAATATTTCTTGATTATTAACATTAAAATTAAAATCTTGTTTGTGAAATTTTTCAATTTTTGAACTAATAAAGCCAAAATCCCAGTAATCATGGTTCCCTGCCACATAATGAATTTTTATTCCTGATTCTTGTAAATCTATTAATTGTAGAAAAATATCATTATAGAACTCTGGCTCGTAATTTTTAAAATCAAACCAAAAATCAAAAAAGTCACCACCAATAATTAATGTTCCCCCTGTTTTTTTTATTTTATCAAAAATAAAAAACAACTTTTCACGACGTTTTTTCTCTTTATCGTTTAGAGTCATGCCAACGTGACAATCAGAAATGAAATAAAGTGGTAGCTTCATGTTAAAATTTAAAACAATTAATCAAAAATATTATGGTTTTATATATATTTAGCTATATATATGAAAAACAAAATTACATTTATTTATTTTTTACTAATTCAAATATGTTTTTGCCAATTTGGTCAAAATATCCTTCAATACGAAAAATTTGAATGGAAATATATACAAACAAAATATTTTGATATATATTTTTATGAAGAAGGCGTAGAGCACAGCAAATTTGTAAACATAGAATCTGACAAAGCCTATGAAAAAATTTCCAATCATCTTAATTGGAAATTAAAAGATCGATATACAATTGTTATTCATAACTCTCACAATGATTTTCAACAAACGAATGTTATTAATACATACATGCAAGAAGGTATTGGCGGTGTAACTGAACTATATAAAAATCGTATTGTAATTCCTTTTGATGGTTCAATTAAAGATTTTAAACATGTCATTCATCATGAAATGGTACATCTGTTTATTAATGATATGCTTTTTGGTGGTTCATTGAAAAATATGGTTTATAGTAATGTGAAATTCATCCCATTATGGATGAATGAAGGATTATCTGAGTTTTTAGCAGAAAAATGGAATGTTAACTCAGAGATGTGGGCGAGAGATATTGCAATCAATAGTGGAGATTTTCCCGGAATGAATCAACTAAATGGATATTTGGCATATAGAGGTGGACATTCTATATGGAAATTTATAACAAATCGATGGGGTGATGAAATCATAGCAAATATTTTTTGGGAATTAAGAAAAAAAGGCGATCTTAATTTAGCAATGAAGTCTTCAATTGGGACAGACTTAGAAGGCTTATTTGAAAATTGGCATGCATATTTAAAGGAACAATATTGGCCAGATATAAAAGTTAGGGAGAACTTGAGTGATTTAAGTTCTATCTTAATTGATCATTCAAAACTTGATAATAGCTATAACATTGCACCGTCTTTATCTCCTTCTGGCGAGAAATTTGCGCTTTATTCAAATAAATCTGGAAATATGAGTATTTATTTAGTATCTACTTCTAATGGGAAATTTATAAAAAAAGTATTAGAAGGAGAGACTACAACAAAGTTTGAGGAATTACATATTTTAAAACCTGGAATATCCTGGTCTCCAGATGGAGAGAAAATTGTATTTTCAGCAAAATCAGGAAAAGCCGATGCATTGTTCATTTTAAATATTCTTACTAATAAAATAGAAAAGTTTGAATTTGATTTAGAGGGTATATTTGAACCTATTTGGAATCCTAATGATAAACATTCTGAAATTGCATTTATTGGTAATAATGGTAAAAATACTGATATATACTTATATAATTATAAAAATAATAATTTAACTAATATTACAAATGATTGGTTTTCTGACTCTGAAATTTCTTGGTCTGCAGATGGGGATGCAATTTATTTTATCTCAAATCGAGGTGAATATAATTTTACAAATAATACAATCGATCTAGAATTTTTGTATAATTCATCTTTTAATATTGATAATAAAGATATTTATAAAATTGATAAGAATAATCGAAAAGTTGATCGAATTACAAACACGCCATTTGATGAGTCTTACCCTGTTGAGCTTAAAGATGGAGAATCAATAATCTTTATATCTGATGAATCTGGAATTAATAATCTATATATTATTAAAGATGGAATTGAATATCCCATCACAAATACCATTACAGGAATAACCCAATTTTCATTAGACAAAAACAATAATCAAATTTTATTATCTGGACTTGAAAACTTGGGATATAATATTTATAAAATTTCAGACCCAATGAGATTGATTGATAATACATTTAGTATTCCTACTGCTTCTTGGAGGAATGAAGACTTATCATATAAAGCTTTAGAAAAAATTGAACCTCAAAATAAAAGCTATATAGATAAATCTCCTTATCAAAATTTCGTCTTTGATGATTTAGATTCGACAAAATTAAAACCTTTAGAAAAACAACCAAATTCGAAATCCATATTTGATAATACAAAAGTATATAATTATGATAAACCAAAGTTTAGTTTAGATTTTGGACAAATCAATGTTTCGTTTGATATGGCTTATCAAGCAGGACAAGGAATGATTCAAATGTTATTTAGTGATATTATGGGAAATCATAGAATTTATATTGATTCTGAAATGGAGGTTGATTTTGAAAGTTCAGACTATATGATTGAATATCATTTTCTTCCCAATAGAATTGATTGGCATTTTAGATTCTATCATTATGCATATTTTTATTATGATGGTATCTATGATGAGAATGAATATTATTACACGCCTGATTTTAGAGAACAAGATCTAGGTCTACTTATAAAATCACGATTGCCATTAAATAGATTCAACAGGTATGAAATAGCATTTAATTTTCATCACACTAAACAAACTGAATTTAATGTTACTACAAGTAATTCTGGAGTATATCTTGAGAATCAAACCTTAAGTAGTTCAAATATTATTCAACCGTATATAAAATATGTCCATGATAATACTAAATGGAATGGTTATCATCCAATTAGTGGCTCCAGATTATATTTTAAATATCGATTTTCTCCAAAACATGATGATTTTAATTATTATTTTCGGGCATTTACTTTTGATGTCAGAACATATAAAAATTTTGATATAACAAGTATTGCATATCGATTATATGGAGGTAAATACTGGGGGAATAGTCCATATAAGTTCAAACTTGGAGGAGTTCCTTGGATTGCCTCTTCTAGCTCATTTGATAGAGCATACACATATGGTACTGATGGAGAACAATATTTCTCTGAATATGTTTATCCTATTAGAGGAATCCCTCTAGCTTCAAGACTTGGAGATAATGTTTTATTAATGAATTTTGAATATAGACTCCCAATGCTCCTTTATTATTTACCTACAATTAAATGGTTAGGACAATTAAATGGAGTAGTTTTCAGTGATATTGGAGTTATATGGAATCAAGATGATTTTCCAAATTTTAATAAATCAACTTATTGGGGAAATGAGTTAAATGCAGAAAACTCAATTGGTTGGTCTTGGACTTATGGGTTTGGACCAAGATTTATCTTTCTTGGAATGCCTTGGCAGTTAGATTATACATGGCAATATTATCCCTTATCTGGAAAATCAGAATATAAGGGTTGGTTTTTATCAATTGGTTTAGATTTCTAATATCTAACTATTTCTTTAATTGTTGAAATGATTTCATCTTTTGGCCAAAAAACCTCTTGTTCTAAATGATTTCCAAATGGTGTTGGTGTATCTATAGAGCCCAATCTTTTTACTGGGGCATCTAAAAATTCAAACATATGCTCATTAATTGTTGCTGCAATTTCTGCACCAAAACCAGAAGTTTGGTTTGCTTCGTGAATAATTATAGCTCTATTAGTTTTTTTGATTGATTCAAATACTACTTCTTTATCCCAAGGGATTAAGGATCTTAAATCAATAAGTTCAATAGATATATTATCTTTTATCAATTCATCTATTAAATCTTTTACCCAAATAACAGCTAAACCATAAGATATAATTGTAATATCACTACCTTTGCTAATAACTTTTCCTTTGCCTATTTCTAAATTGTAGATTTTTTCTGGGAGACTACTCTTTTGCGTTCTATATAATAATTTATGTTCAAAAAATAAAACTGGATTAGGATCATTAATACTTGATACTAATAAACCTTTTGCATCAAAAGCATTAGAAGGGTATACTATTTTTAATCCAGGAATATGAGTGAAAATACTTTCTAGGTTTTGTGAATGAAATGGTCCAGCATTAACACCTCC
>MDTE01060429.1_pt1 | contig 13127 bp, 10 predicted proteins | sample 811231 | NCBI WGS metagenome assembly MDTE01 (sample SAMN05326651, study PRJNA326480) | marine metagenome | isolation source: seawater | place: Indian Ocean: Red Sea | collected 2010
CATATGATCTAATTAAGTCGCGGATACGAACCGCAGAAGAAAAATCTGGACGCGTTGCCGGATCAGTTGAACTCATCGCGGTGAGCAAAACATGGCCAGCCCAAGTAGTTTCCGAGCTAGTCGAATGCGGCCACAGAGACTTTGGCGAGAATAGGGTACAGGAGCTTGAACTTAAGCATCCTGATCTTCCGTCCTCTCTGAGATGGCATTTCATTGGGCACCTTCAAAAAAACAAAGTAAGAAAAGTCTTACCGTTTACGGAAAAAATTCACAGCGTTGATTCATTAGATATCGCTAAGAGAATAAATTCAATTGCCCATGAACTTGGCCTTTTCCCGAAAATATATATACAAGTTAATCATGCAAAAGAATCCACAAAGTTTGGATTCTCTGCAGAAGAATTGTCCAGCTCCTTTGATTCACTTATGCAGCTCGACAGAATAGAAATAGAAGGATTGATGGCCATCCCTCCATTTGATTCTGACCCCGAAAACGTCAGACCGGAATTCGCCGCACTGAGAAAACTCAGAGACGAACTAGAACAAAAACATGACATTAAATTACCCGGCCTCTCAATGGGAATGAGTAATGATTTCCATGTGGCAATTGAAGAGGGGTCAACTTCCGTACGAATCGGGTCCTCAATATTCGGTAAGAGAAAAGTTATTAAACCCAACCAAAATGAATAGTATTTGATCCCTCACTCGGGCAGATGGAAATCTAAATACAATTCTTAAGCAAGAATACTCTTAACGACTCGACCATGCACATCCGTTAATCTGAAACGGCGGCCCTGATACTTGAAGGTCAATCTTTCATGATCAATTCCCAACAAGTGTAGCAACGTTGCATGAAAATCATGAACATGGACAGGATCTTCCTGAACATTATATCCTAAAGGGTCTGTGCTACCATACGACGTTCCGCCCTTCACTCCGCCCCCCGCCATCCATAGTGAAAAGCACCTCGGATGGTGATCTCTTCCAAAATTGTTACCGTTTAATTTACCTTGGCAGTAATTGGTCCGGCCGAACTCTCCTCCCCATATTACAAGAGTATCATCAAGTAGTCCTCTCTGCTTTAAATCGGTAACTAACGCGGCCGATGCCTGATCAGTTTCAGAGCATTGCCCCTTAATCGCTCCTGCGAGTCCGCCGTGCTGATCCCAACCTGGGTGATACAACTGTATATAACGTACACCCCTTTCAGCCAATCTGCGCGCCTGCAGACAGTTCGCAGCAAATGATCCGGGATTATTCACGCCTTTCCCATATAGATCTAGAATATGTTTAGGCTCGTCACTGATATCAGTAACCTCGGGGACCGAAGACTGCATTCGGTAAGCAAGTTCATATTCAGCTATGCGGCTTTCAATTAATGGATCAGAATCCTTCTCAACCTGCAGACGATGCAAGTCGACAAGCTTGTCCAACATCTTCCGCCTATTGGCTCTTGTAATTCCGTCTGGATTATTCAAATACAGAACCGGATCTTTTCCAGAGCGCAACCTTACACCCTGAAACTCTGAAGGCAAAAAACCACTCCCCCAAAGGCGTGAAACTAAGGGTTGCCCCCCCTTGTTTTTAGTAACCATAACCACAAAAGAAGGGAGGTCTTCGTTGGCCGATCCCAAACCGTAACTTAACCATGCACCTATACTGGGTCGGCCAGGAAATTGAGATCCGGTCTGAAGCATGGTCACTCCAGGACCATGGTTAATTGCTTCGGTATGCATTGATTTCACTACGCAAATATCATCAGCGATCTTGGCAGTGTGAGGCAAAATCTCACTCATCCATTGACCACTCTCTCCGTGCTGTGAAAACTTGAAAGGTGATCCAGCGAGAGGAAAAGAAGACTGATTTCCTGACATGCCAGTTAGCCTTTGTCCTTTGCGTACCTCTTCAGGTAATTGCTCGCCATGCCGCTCTTTTAATATTGGCTTATGATCATAAAGATCCATCTGGGAAGGTCCTCCACTCTGAAAAAGGTAAATGACCCTCTTCGCCTTTGCCGGTAAATGAGTCTTGCGGTCAAACTCTGCGGCCGAAGATTTACCATTGGAAATCATTTCTGAGAGAGCAATCCCACCAAGGCCCATTCCGAATCGATTCAGGACTCCCCTACGGCTCATGCCAAAAGTTGATTCTTCACCAACACATAAATGATGACGCTTCATTACTAGATAATATCTAAAAAAATGAAATGATTTCAATCAAAGTTTAACTTTCTCAATGATCTATAATAATGATAAAGTAAATATATGATCCAAAAAATAGCTTTATGCGCGGCTCTGACGGCAATGCCTTTTATATTGTTTGCCGAAACAGAAAAGAAAACCGATAAAAAGAAACTATATTCAGGGAAAAAAATTCAGGCACTCTTAATTACAGGGGGATGCTGCCACAACTATCCTTTTCAAGCCACCGCTCTCACTTCAGGCATTGAGGAGCAAGTAGATGTTGAATTCACTGTGGTCAATGAAGGAGGCAAAGGGACCCGCGCGCAAATCTCATTGTATGATGACCCCAAATGGGCAGATCCTTATGATGTTATTATTCACAATGAATGTTTTGCTGATACAGTGAATCCGGAGTATATCCGAAAAATCACAAAGGCACACGAATCAGGAAAACCGGCCCTTGTCATTCATTGTGCGATGCATACTTATCGCTCAGCAAAAATTGATGATTGGAGAAGATTCCTAGGCGTAACGAGCAAGCGTCATGAGCATAAAGCTCGATACCCCGTTATCCCTTTTGCTAAAAATCACCCAATCATGAATGGTTTTCCTGAAAAGTGGATCACTCCCAAGGACGAGCTCTATGTCATTGAAAAGTTATGGCCAAACAGCAAACCCCTAGCGTTCTCAGTCAGTGAAAGGACTGGTAAAAAACATGCCGTAATATGGACTAATGAATTTGGTAAGGCGCGTGTCTTTGGAACAACTTATGGTCACTCTGATGAAACCTTTAAAGATCAGGTCTTTATCGATCTATTGGCGAGGGGCCTAGTCTGGGCCGTAGGCAAGCTTTAATATCTTGCGATACTTTCCCAAAAATTAAACAGAGCAGATCCCAATACACTCAGAGCCGCTGCGTTTTCCTGAGGTATTTTTTTGTCGTGTGGCGAATCGCCTACGGCGAGATATTTTTTGGCAGATTCCGGATCCTTTAAAAATTCATCCCTTTGTTCACGATAAAGTTCCTCCATCACTTTTAGCTCTTTCTGTGTCGGAATACGGCTAGTTAAATTGGAAAACATTTCAATTATGGTTGGCCTGATCTGGCCATTATTCTTTTGGTATATTTTCTCACCGAACACCCTAGACGCCTCATTAATTTGTGGATCATTCAACATCACCAAGGCCTGAAGAGGAGTTGAAGTCCTTTCCCTTTTGACTCTACAAACGTCCCTTTTGGATGCATCTAAAGCCATCATGACTGGAGCAGGTCCCGTCCTTTTCCAGAAAGTATAAACACTTCTCCGATACAATCCCTCTCCCTTGTCCCTTCCCATAGGTTTGAAGGATTCAGTCACTTCGTATGGTTTAACAGGAGGGCCGCCTACCTTTGTAGACAATAGCCCTGAAACCGCCAATGACTGATCTCGAATCATCTCGGCTGACAATCTTGTACGTGACATGCGGCTAATGAATCGGTTTTCGGGATCCTCTGTTAATCTCTGCTTAGGTACATTTGAACTTTGCTTATAAGCAGAAGAGGTCAAAATAAGACGAAATAGTCCCTTAATGTCCCAGCCGGAATTAATAAAATAACCAGATAACCAATCCAACAATTCCGGATGAGTAGGAATCTGCCCCTGACTTCCGAAGTCCTCGGGCGTCCTCACCAAACCTTCTCCGAAGCACATTTGCCAGAAACGATTAACTGCGACTCTTGAAGTGAGAGGATTTTCTGGATCAATCAACCACTCAGTCAGATTTAAGCGGTTAGGGCCCCCATCCCCAGGCAAGAAAGATGGAGTGCCGGCAAATACCTCCTCACCACGCTTATCATAAGCTCCGCGCTCCAGCACATATGATCGTTTCGGCTCAGCCAATTCACGCATTACCATAATTTCCTGTAAACCCTCCTGAAAATTAGCTAAATCGGCCCGGGCCTTCTCCAGTTGTTTTTTTTGCTCAAGAGATTTTGCATCAATCGCCGAAGCATAATATTCAAGGTCCGGTTCAAATTCCCCGCCAGTGAATAGGCTCATGACTTCAGCATTAGATAAATTCCTGTTGAAGACTTTAAACTCATCAACTAATCCATTCTTGAATCCACGGTCACGAAAACGTTCACCGATGGAAATATTATCCCCACCACCGCCTGTGATTCCCTTGTACAGATCATTACGAATAACAGTGCATTCTGCTTCTGCTCCATTAATAAATATTTTCAAACCTGGAGCCGAACTTGATCCATCATTAGTCACGGTCACATGAACCCATTCCCCTGCAACTACCTGTTGCTTTGTTTTTATACGCAAAGCATTACCAGGCCAGAAGTGAATCAGTGACCAGCTTAATTTCCCCTCTTCTATCAATAGTTGATAACCTCTGCTACCTGAATCAGTCCAGGCCCTGGATCGATGAAAAACGACTGCCCTTTCTTTCTTGTCCGGAGTCTTCATCCACAACGAAATGCTAAAGGGCTGATATCTCCTGAAATTACCGACCTTGGTCCCAAATGCATCGTCCCCTGTCAGCTTGATTGCCTTACCCACCTTACCAGGAACGCTAGAATTACGCCCCAGATTCCCTTCAAAATCCTGATGGTAAATCTGCCCCTTAATTTGAGCTTCAGGATTCGTTTTTAACCAATCTTGATAACGTTCTTTCAGATCAGGAATGTCAGCATTTTCAGCAAGAAGTACTTTTTGCTTAAGGTCCTTGAGACTGGCCTTCTTCTGAGCATTCATGATTCTCATAGTAGGAGTCGGTACGGCAGAGGTGAAATATGAATAAAGACCAGATTCAGAGATGTTCTGAAAGTAGGAAAATAATTGATAATACTCTTTCTGAGAAACGGGATCATATTTGTGATCATGACAACGTGCGCATTCAAGGGTTAGGCCTAGAAAAGCCGTCCCAAATGTATGCAATCGATCGGCGACGTATTCTACACGGAACTCTTCTTCGGTACTTCCTCCTTCTACTTTCTGAGGGTGTAGTCGTGAAAATGTCGTAGCCTGAATTTGCTGATCAGTCGCATTTGGCAACATGTCACCTGCAATCTGTTCCGTTATGAATTCGCTGTATGGCTTATTATCATTGAATGCTGATATTACCCAATCTCGCCACGGCCACACAAAACGGTCCCGGTCTACCTGATATCCATAAGTATCAGAATATCGGGCAACATCCAGCCAATGTGATGCCATTCTTTCTCCATAAGCAGTTTTCCCTATATAACGATCCACCATTTGGGAATAAGCGGCAGGAGAATTATCTTCCATGTACTCTTTTACCTCTTCAGGTCTTGGCGGCAATCCAGTCAGATCAAATGCAACTCTTCGAATTAATTTCTCCTTAGGAGCCTCGGGAAGAAAATCCCAATCTAGGCCCTTTAATTTATTTTTTATGAAAGCATCTATTGGATGAACATCACCTTTAACATCAATCCCTTTATTTGTTTTGATAGGAATGAAAGACCAGTGCCGCTGCACTTTTCCTCCTGCTTCAACCCAATCCCTGAGAATAGATACCTCGTCCTCGTTAACTGAAAGTTTCGATTTCGGAGGAGGCATTCTCTCATCCGGATCAGTAGATGTGATTCTCGCAATGAGTTCACCATTTTTGATCACCTCATCGATACCTTCTTGCGTATCAAGCCTCAAATCGGCCTTACGTTTGTCTTTGTCTGGGCCATGACAATGGTAGCAACGATCAGAAAGGATTGGTTTTACATCAAAATTATAAGTGACTTCGGCATCTAGTAGTGTGATGAGGGTCGAGAATACAACTAAAACTAAAACTAAAAAATTCACAGGATCAGAAATAACAATAGATTAAATGAAGAAATGAAACCAGAAAATTTAATAATAATGAAACCGCAATTCTTAACTATCTAAGCCAATAAAAACATGATCTCCTGTCGTCTTGAAAGTATACTACAGAATCAGTCGACACGTTAGTATAATCTATCGTAAATAAGTATTATGATAAAGATCCTACTTTATATATGCACAGGAATAACTCTCCAACTGTCTTACATTTTCTCTGAAGAAAGAAACATTATTCTTTTTGTTACCGATGATCAAAGCCCCGACGCGGGTTGCTATGGAAATAAGAAAATTAAAATGCCAAATCTAGACAATTTGGCTGCGGACGGGACCCTCTTCGAATATGCCTTTGCAACAACCGCAAGCTGTTCAGCTTCTCGGTCTGTCATTCTGACAGGTCTGCACAACCATCTGAATGGCCAGTTCGGACATCAACACAATTATCATAAGTTCTCATCCTTTCAAAACATCCAGTCACTTCCGGTTCTCCTCAACAGACACGGATACCGAACTGCTCGCATTGGAAAATTCCATGTGGCCCCCGAACCTGTTTATCACTTCGAAAAAAAAATAAAGGGCAACTCAAGGAATGCCGTACAAATGGCAGCACAATGTAAAGAATTTATCAGCTCTAAAGATAAACGACCATTCTTCCTGTACTTTGCAACTTCTGATCCGCACAGGGGCGGCGGAACTGATAAAGGATCTCCTCACAAGCCGGACCTATTCGGAAATAGGCCTAACAAGGGGTCTCATCAAGGTGTCAATGAGGTATTCTACAAGCCCGAGGAAGTCGAAGTGCCTGATTTCTTGCCTGACACTCCAACATGTAGAGCTGAACTTGCACAGTACTATCAGTCCTGTAGCAGAATCGACCAAGGCCTTGGAGAACTGGTTAAAATTCTCAAGGAAACTGGTAAATATGATAAGACCTTAGTGATATTCACTTCTGATCATGGCATCGCAATGCCGGGAGGCAAGACCACAGTCTATGAGCCTGGCCTCAGAGTGCCCTTTGTTGTCAGAAATCCTTACATTAAAGAAAGAGGATTAATTAATGACGCGTTAATTAGTCATATTGATATTACTCCTTCAATACTCAACTTTGCTAATGCTTACGACACAAATACAAGGGGACCTTTAAAAGAACTCGTTAACTTTGAAGACTCAGAAAAACGCGCCCCAGAAGAAAACAGAGGTAAAAAAATAGTCACATTTCATGGCCGTTCTTGGATCCCTTTATTAAATCAAAAAGAGACTACAGGATGGGATCAGATCGGAGCGTCTCATACTTTTCATGAGATTCAAATGTATTACCCCATGAGAGTCGTTCGTGACCGCAATTACAAACTGATCTGGAACATCGCCTACCCGCTCCCCTTTCCATTCGCAAGCGATCTCTGGGCCGCTCCTACATGGCAGGCACAATACAGACAAGGTCCAAATACGAAGTATGGGAAAAGGACAGTTCAGGAATATATCCAGAGGCCAGAATTTGAACTTTTTGATATGCGCAAGGATCCAAACGAAACGAAAAATCTAGCCACCGAACCAAAACATTATAAATTACTAGAAACTTACAAAGAAAAACTAAGGCAAATGCAAAAAAGAACCAATGATCCATGGTTCATTAAATGGAAATACGAATAATTTTATCATTCGCGCCCTGTTCGGATCCCATCGACCCATACAGCCGCAACAATTATTCCCCCTATGAGGACTTTCTGAACCCAATCATCCACCCTCAACATCACGCATCCATTATAGAGCAAAGTAATTATGATTGCTCCTATCATGGAGCCAAAAACCGTTCCACGGCCACCGGCCAATGAAGCGCCGCCAATCACAACTGCTGCAATAATATCTAATTCCAGAGCCACGGCGGTCGTAGGATCACCATCACCTATTTCGGCATAGGACATTACTCCCGCCAAACCGAACATTGCCCCTCCGAGGGTGAAAATAAGAATGCGGTTCCGTATCACATTGATCCCAGAATATCTGGCAGCTTCTTCATTTGCTCCTAGAGCATAGATCCGTCGACCAAAAACCGAAAATCGCATCAAAATAACCATCACAAGAAAAAGAATAATATTAATCCAAACTCCATAAGCAAAGACTAGCCATTTAGGGTTAGGCTCTCTCATCATTAATGTTTTTAGAAAATTATCAGGAGATCTAACGACCGTTTCATCAGCAAAACCCTCCGCGAGGCCCCTTGCAACCAACATCATTCCCAATGTGACAATGAATGGGGCTATGCCAAGACGAGCCGATATCGTTCCATTCAAAAAACCGACTCCCGCACCGACCATAATTGCAAATACCACGGGCAAGGGGATGAAGCCCCCTATAAAAATATTCCCATCACACCAATTCACTGCATGAGCACATGCTACTGCCGCTAAAGCCACAACAGATCCCGCACTAAGGTCGATTCCCCCGCTGACTATAATCATTGTCATGGCCAAAGCACCGATACCAACAATGACGGTCTGTTTCAGAATCGTTTTTAAATTCTGAACCGATAGAAAATTGTCCACATTATCCGGGACATAAAAAATTATCAGAAGAAGCAATAAAAGAAATACAAAGATTAACCCACTGATTGGTATTAATAGGGCAAAGAGTTTTTTCCCATGGACTTTTGCCAAACTAGAATCTACCGAACTTTCACCCTCTATATTTGGCATTTGTATTACTGCTCAGATGGAGAGAGGAGCTTCTGGACCTCCTGAGAATCAATATTTTCCAAGTCCAAGAGCACTGCCCCAGTATCGACCTCGGCCTCAAAAGGGTCACCTTTGATAGAAGCCACAATGTTCTTGACCGCAGTATATCCCATTCGGAAAGGGTCCTGTACAGCAAGAGCGGAAATTTTCTTATCTCTTAAAGCACTGAGCAAAGAATCATTAGTATCAAATCCAACAAAAGAAATCTTTCCCGCGAGCCCAGCCTCTTCAAGGGCACGCAACATTCCCTGAGTAGTTGATTCATTTGGTGTAAAAACACCCTGAATACTGTCACCGAACTGATTTAATAAGTTCTCGGAAGCTTTTAATGCCTCATCAATCGAGACACCGCCGCGCTGATCAATGGAAACCAAATCAATGCCTGGTGCCGACTCTTTAATTCCTGCAAGGAATCCTTCTTCCCTGTTCGTAGTACTTGCATGATTAACGGCATGCCTCAGCATGATAATTTTCCCGCTATTTTTCATTAGTGAAGCGAGACGCTTCCCGCATTCCTTGCCGGCAGCAAAATTATTGGTCATAACATTGCTTATCACGGCCTTTCCGGCAGATTCATCAAGGCCTGAGTCCCATACAGCTACCTTGATTCCAGCTGCATGAGCTTCCTTGACTGGCCGAACGAGAGCCTTGTCATCTAATGGAGCGAGAGCAATTCCATCCACTCGCTGAGTAATGAAATTTTCAACGACCTTTAATTGGCCTGCCCTGTCACTTTCCTGCTGAGGTCCCTTCCATATGACTTCAATGCCCAATTCCTGACCCGCTTTCTTGGCACCCGCTTCTCCTGATTTCCAAAATTCATGAGTCGTGCCCTTAGGAATAACGGCTATTCTTAACTTTCCATTACCAGATTCAGGGTCAGTTTTATTGCACCCAATCAAAGCAATGAAACAAAAAAGCGAAAAAGATGAAAGATATCGTGTCATTTGATTAATCCAAACTATTTGACGGCTTGAAATCAAGCCTTCGTAAGTACAAAGTCTATGTAAATGGCAAAAGAACTTAATTTCAAACAAGAACTAGTGGGATGTTTTGGCTTCCCTGTCGCAGAAAACCCAACTCAGGCAATGATTGAACCTGCTTTTAATGCATTAGATCTCGATTGGCGTTACTTAACACTTGAAGTTAGTCCAGAAAATCTAATGAGAGCTGTAGAAGGTGCGAAAGCCTTTGGGTTCAAGGGTTTCAATTGCACGATCCCTCATAAAGTTGAGGTCATACAATATCTTGATGGTCTAGGAGAATCCGCTGAATTGATGGGAGCAGTAAATTGTGTAGTCAATAAAAACGGAAAATTAATCGGTGAAAATACTGACGGCAAAGGTTTCGTTTCATCACTTCAACAAATCACAGAACCTACTGGAAAATCTTGTGTAATTTTCGGAGCAGGAGGCGCAGCAAGAGCAATTAGCGTCGAAATGGCCATCGCTGGGTGCTCTGAAATAGTAATAGTGAATAGAACAATTGATCGCGGCGAACAGCTCGTCGAATTACTAAACACTAAAGTTAGAGATTCGATAAGTCACGAATTCCAAGCAGAATTCGTTCACTGGGAAGGACCTTATCAAATCCCACCGGGCTCAGAGGTCATTATTAATGCCACTTCTATTGGTCTTTTTCCTGATGTGAACGCCTCTCTAAACATCGACACAGAAACCTTAAAATCGGAAATGGTGGTAGCGGACGTGATCCCGAATCCACCCAAAACACAATTGGTGAAGGATGCCACCGAAATAGGCTGCAAGGTCATCGATGGACTCGAAATGTTAGTGGCTCAGGGAGTAATTGGCATTGAATACTGGACAGGTGAAATCCCTGACTCGACAGTCATGAGGAAAGGGCTAGAGGATGTGTTCGGATCATCCTGAACAATTAATAAAAGCCCTATTATTCAAGACTCTTCCTTTTCGCCTTTGGAATCATCTTCCTGGCTACTTTGGTGAAACTTTCTCTCCTTCGCGGCTACCGAGCTATTGCGTTTACGCCCTAAGGCCCCTTGCGCATACCAATAACCCAGACCAAAGAAAAGCAGCGCCGCGAGAGCAAGGATGAACCCCATCTGAAAAAATAGGTATAACACAATATTAATGAATTTAGTAGAAGTTCGAAGATTGAAATAGTCTCATTAATTTGTCAATACAACTAACTATCTGATTCATTTACTCTTGCTTAATAATATAAATTGGCTTGTCAAAATCAGGCTCCAAATCATCAAACATCTGTAAACGTCTAAGTGTTGGGTAATTCTGCAATGGAACCATCTTCCATGCCTTCTCAAACCCCAATCGATAACGTGATTTAGCAGTGTACTTACGGTTAAATACTCCATAATGAGCAACTCTCAAAGTTTCATAAGGATAGTATCCCTCCATCACTTCTTGAACCTCATACTCATATAAAACAAGACAACTTCTATATGTGACAGCCTTTACTCTAGGGATTTCGGTTTTAATTTTGAGGCGAAGTTTCACATCAATTTCACTCCACACAATTGCCGATGGATCTACAGGTATGGCCTTCTTAACCTCAACATGCTTTGCTCCAAAAGGTTCATCAGGATCTAATGCCCTACGTCCAACAGCATCATTGCCAGCATAAGTCAAAAAATCCGATACTACATGCTGGGCCCATGCCTTAGCTTCTGTGGGACCATAATGAATTCCATCTGTTTCCGGATATGGATCAATGAATTTAGTAACTTCCCGACTGTCAAAAACGCGACCGAAAGGACTGACGACATCATCCATTATACTGCTCATTTCTTCCTGAAGATCAAAAGAAAAGCGCTCAGGATGAGAAGATGGAGGAGCGATCCAGTAACAGCGCCTGCCTCCTCTCACTGCCGCTTTTGCCATGTCTCGACACAGTCCCTCGACCAATGCAACATTATCAGATTTTTCTCGACGCTTTGAATTCAAACTCGAGTAAAGGTTGATTCCGGTTTGAATAACGACAATGTCCGGATTGCAATTCTCAACCAAAGATTCCACTTTTGGGACTTCTTTAACAACTTTCAGACGCCTGTCAATGGTCGGCGTTTTTTCCCAAAATCCAATGTTAGAAGCTATCGGCTCGTAACGACTTAACCAATAGTAAGGAGTGGCTCCACCTGCAACATATGTATAAACCTCAAATCCCGCCTCCCTCAGTCTCATATCAAATACTCTACCAAATGCCCCCATACTCATGGAGTCTCCCAAATATAGAATACTAGTCGGCTTGGGCGTTGTTTTTTCTTTTTTAATCCGCGCCTTAAAACTTTTTTTCAGCTTCGATAAGATTCCTTTCCCTTCAGCTTCTTTGGGCACAACAAAAAAGAGACTCAACCCGAATACTGCCATAAATAGCCATGCACGGATCAAGAATCTGAAAATGAAAGGGCCCGTCAATTTAAGCATTACAAAATTGAATGTATAATTACTGAAACATCAAAATCTTATAAAACAAATATCTTTCATCGCATCCCGTAATCACGCTGCATTTTTTTTATCTTTCCCCGCAGTGTAATTCGGGTCGCTGCAGACATACGGTCAATGAATAAAACACCATTCAAATGGTCTGTTTCATGCTGAATGGCGCGAGAAAGCAATCCGTCCGTTTCAATTGTAACTGTGTCCCCGTTCAACAGTTTAACTTTAGCCTTCACTTCATAAGGTCTGGAAACTTCACCGCGTATTTCAGGAAAACTCAGACACCCCTCACTCATCACATCTTTTTCAGCACCAAATTCGAGCTCCGGATTGACAAATATCAAAGGCATCAAATCGAGCAGATCAAAGTCCTCACCATTGACTCTTAAATAACTGATGCAGTCAGGATCATGCGATACGTCCACTACTGCCAATTGAAGAGGAATTCCTATCTGGGGAGCCGCCAAACCAATCCCTTCAGCAGACACCATAGTTTCCAGCATGTCATCCACTAATGATTTGATATCCTCCGAAAAATTTTCAACTAGTTCGCACTTCTTGCGTAATACAGGATCACCAAATATAACAATTTCACGAATCACGGCTGTGTAGAATTCTTTTGTTTATCAATTAGAATGCGCGCAGGCACATCCTTAACCGGATATCCGGCGCGAGTCAAAGCATCCCACGCCGCAACTAGGCTTTTGAGTGGAGCCCTTTCATCAGCTTTAAGTTCAAGGTTAAGATCCGGCCGTTCCTTCTTCAGGCGCTTTAGCCTCGTTGCCAATTGGTTCTGAGGAACATCCTCTGAACCAAGAATCAGCCTAGAATCGGCTGTAAGAGCCAACTCAATTCTTGATTTGGATTCAACCTTTTTAGCCAAAGAGCTTGCTTTAGGAAGGGTAATACTGGCAAATGCCTTATCCTCTTTGGGCGCAGAAGTGAGTATAAAATA
>MDTE01082994.1_pt1 | contig 13127 bp, 6 predicted proteins | sample 811231 | NCBI WGS metagenome assembly MDTE01 (sample SAMN05326651, study PRJNA326480) | marine metagenome | isolation source: seawater | place: Indian Ocean: Red Sea | collected 2010
GCCGCTTCAGGCGCCAAAAGAAAACATTGATAAGTATAGAGGTAATTATATGAAAGGTTGGCAAAACTTACGTGAGGAACGTTACAAAAGAATGATAGAAATGGGACTTATAGATTCTTCATGGGATTTAAGCTACGATGATATTGTTTCATGGGACTCATTATCTAAAGGAAAGCGAGAAGAAATGGACCTTAGAATGGCAATCTATGCAGCAATGATCGATAGAATGGATCAAAATATTGGAAGATTAATTAATAATTTGAAAACCAAAGAATTATATGACAATACCATTATCATGTTTTTGAATGATAATGGTGCATGTGCAGAAAATGATATGTTAGGTAGCGGTCCTAAAGAACAATTAGAAACAAAAGAGGGTTATTTACTTTCTTATGGGAAAGCATGGGCAAATGCATCTAATACCCCTTATAGATCCTACAAGCATTGGACTCACGAAGGTGGTATAGGAACCCCATTTATTGTCCATTGGCCTAATGGAATATCTAAAGAATTAAAGGGATTAACAGTAAATCAATACGGATTTTTACCAGATATAATGGCAACGTGTTTAGACCTGGCAAATACTAAAATTCCAGAAGTTTTTAATGGAAATGAGATTATAAAGCACTCAGGAAAAAGTCTTACTCCAATTTTTAAGGGATCAAAAGAACAGATTCATAAAGAACCAATATTTTGGGAGCACGAGGGTAATAAGGCAGTTAGGTTGGGAGATTATAAACTTGTTCAAGATTGGGAGAAAGGAATTGATAATAACTGGGAACTCTATAATATTTCAAAAGATAGGACCGAGCAAAATAATTTAATTGACTCTTTACCAGATAAGTCAAGAAAAATGATTTCAATGTATAATGATTGGGCTAAGAAAATTGGAGTGATTCCCTGGAGTCAAATTCAGGAGATAAGAGGGAAAAATTAATGACTCGTGCTAATTTTCGGTAGAAGGAATTATTTTTTTTAAATTTTGAACAACCTTTTCAAAACTTTCTTTACCTGATAAGTTATACCACTCGTTAGGATCATTTTGATGATCATAAAGCTCACTTGAACCGTCTCTGTACTGAATATATCGCCATTTTCCAGATCTTACGGCATGATTACCCTTCCCATAAGTTGAAAGGACGGGTCTATTCCACTTCATCGAAGGGTTAATCAGAAGCTCATTCAAACTTTTTCCATCAAGTCCCTCTTTTTTTGGAATACCTGCAAGATCGACAAGGGTTGGATACATATCAATAAAACTTACAGGATGTTCACAGACTATATTTTTTTTAATTTTTTTTGGATATGATATTATAAAGGGTACGTGTGTAGTATCCTCCCATAGTGCTTGTTTTCTCCAATGCTGTTTTTCACCTAAATGCCATCCGTGATCACCCCATAAAACAACTATTGTATTGTCAGCATATTTACTCTCATCTAAACCATCTAATAGTTCACCAACATAAGTGTCAACAAAACTTATTGAGGCAAGATAAGCCTGAACACCTTTCTTCCACTGATTATATTTAATTACTAAATCATGGTCTCTTTCACCTTCATTAAGATCAGTACCCCATGAACCAGAGTACCTTTCTCTAGCAAATCTTTTTCCATATTCTGGAAGATCATCCAAGTCGTCTAATTTAACCTCGGGTAGTATTATTTCATCTAAAGGAAACTTGTCAAAATATTTCTTTGGCACATACCAAGGTAAATGAGGCCTGTAAAATCCACAAGCTAAGAAAAATGGTTTATCATGATTCTTTCTCAATTCTGACTTAGCCCAATTTACTGTTCTAACATCTTGCATTTGATCATCTGGGACATCAATGGGACCCCAATTAAACCATCCGGCACCAACAGAAACTTTAGGTAAGTTTCGATCTCTTCCACTTTTTCTTGTGTGACCTTTTGAAATAAAATAATAATCCCAGGATAAAGAATCTCCAGGTCTATTGTTTCCATGGAATATTTTACCACCTCCTTTAGTAGTATAACCATTTGATTTTAAATATTGCATCAATGTTACCTCATTAGGAAGAGTTTTTCTAAAATTATTTCGGTTTCCATATACCCCGGTAGTGGATGGGTATAGACCAGTCAATAGTGCAACTCTAGACGGATTACACAGTGGGGCTATGGTATAAGCTTTACTAAAACCAACTCCTCTTTTAATAAGCCTATCAATATTTGGAGTTTTAGCTTGAGGGTGCCCACCAAGATAACCCACCCAATCGTTTAAATCATCAATTGCGATGAATAAAATATTTGGTCTTTCTTCTTCTAGTTGAGAAGAATCGCACCCAATCAAAAGTGAAATAAAGAATACTAAAAACCCAAAAAAAATAGACTTTGTCAAAATGAAGAAAATTATAATTCAAAATCAGGATTCAATTCTGTTGGAATTGGAGCGTTAGTCTTTTCCCACCATGATTGCAAGTCACCAATTAATTCTGAAGCTTTTTCAGTTTCAGATTTGGATAAATCTTTTTTCTCCCCAACATCATTTTTTAAATTATATAGCTCAATTTCTTCATCTTCAAAATAATAATGTAATTTCCAATCACCCTTTCTAATTATTGAACCAGGTCTTGTTCTAAAAAGGGAATCCCTGTTTTCATTGTCTTTTATGTTATATCCCTGAAGATAAATTGGAAAATGCCAAAAAAGTGATCTTTCCTTAAATTCAGCTCCGTTTATTAATGAATTCAAGATTGAATTTCCGTCAAATTCATTATCCATTGAATGATCACCAACAGCATCCATAATAGTTGGAAAAATATCTAGATGAGAAATTGGTGATGTATTATTTATGCCATTCTTAATCTTACCTTTCCAATGGAATAAAAAAGGAACCCTAATTCCACCTTCATAATAACTTCCTTTTCCAGCTCTAAGTGGTTTTTGCATTGTAATTTTACCATAGTAACCCCCATTGTCTGAAGTGAAAATTATAAGGGAATTATCAAATAGATTTTTCTCTTTTAATTTCTTAATTAGATCCCCAATATTACGATCCAAATTATCAATCATTGTAGCATAATTAGGATTTTTTTGTCCCTTATAAGGAGGCTTATTGGTATACTTTTTCATTAGAGAATCAACTTTGTGAATTGGAGTATGAACTGCATAAGGAGTATAATGAAGGAAAAAAGGCTTATCAACTTTATCTAAAAAAGAGAGTGTTTCATCCATTATAACATCTGTTAAATATTTACCCGTTTCTGAACTTATATTTACCTTATATGGGTGATTGTCCTTTCCATAGGGATGATAATAACTAGCTGGGTGACCTATATGTCTTCCAGCAATATTTACATCAAAACCATAATCTAAAGGGTTTTCACTAAGGTGCCATTTACCTGAATGACAGGTAGTATAACCGGACTCTTTTAGCTTCTGTGCAATTACGGTAAACTTTTTATCTAAAGTAGTAGTGTTTTTGATCGGTATTAATTTTCTATGTTTTGACTCTCCCCTATCTGAATTACTTACAGTATAGATTTGATGTCTGGTAGTCCATTTACCCGTATTTATAGATGCTCGACTTGGCGCACAATTAGCGGCAGCTGCATATCCTTGGGTGAATACCATCCCGTTTTCGGCAAGTGAATCAATATTTGGTGTTTCATAGTACTTACTACCCATAAAGCTTACATCATTCCAACCCATATCATCAATATTTATAAAAATAATATTAGGAAGGTGATTAGTATTTCTATTTTGTGTGCAGGAAAAAAAGAATACTGCAATTGCGAAAAATTTAATGTATTTAATCACGATAGAAGTTTTTCTTTGATAATAAATTTAAATGAACATAAAAAAACCAGTGTATTACTACACTGGTTTTTTTAATATAAATCAGTTTTTATCTGTATCCATTATTTGTAGGATCAGTATTTAAAAGATTAGGATTCAACTTAATTTCATTAAGTGGAATAGGCGCATACTGATGTTTGTCTTGAACATTTTGTGCAGCTGGCGCATTATGCTTTTGAAATTGAGTGTTTCTTATATGATCTACATAAATACCCCACCTAACAAGATCAGGTTTTCTGTGACTCTCACCACATAATTCATGTAATCTTTCCTCATACATCTCCTCTCTAAATTCTTGCTGAGTCATATTGCTCCAAGGCTGATCAGGCTCAAAAGCTCTTTCACGAACCTTGTTTACATACTGGTATGCATTTCCAGGTCCATTAAGCTCATTTTCAGCTTCTCCAGCCATTAAATATATGTCAGCTAATCTGATCATAACAAAGTTTTCCATTTTATTACCTCTAGGAGACAACTCTTTATTTAAATTCCATAATTTTTTTAGGTATTTAAATTTTAGAGGAATTCCCTCGTACTCTTGAGTAATGGTTTCATCATATCTCAAGTCTCCAGCATCCCAAGATGACCTATCACCCAATAAAGGAAGAGGTGATGCACCTCCATAGCCACCAAATTCATGTCCATTAGCAGCAAGAGCAGCTTTTAATTCACCTTGTCTCCCTTTTTTATCCTTTGGCTCATCTAAAAGTCTAGGAACAAAGTCGTGTCCTCTTTGAAAATCATGCTCGTTGTTTGTACCTAAACCAGCAGCAGGAAGACCAGTAAAATCGATCCATAGAATATGTTCTGGTTTTACTTTAGTAGCATAGGTTGCATTTGACCAATCAAAAATATCACCAAAATTTTCCATAAGGGTATGGGGAGAATTATCGATAATGTCTTTACAAGCAGTGAGCATTCCCTGCCAATTTTTTGCGAACATATGGAATTTAGCTTCTAAAGCCCGTGCAGCCCACTTACTCATTCTTCCTAAATCAGAACCAGACCATGAGTCGGGTAACAATCCATATGCAGTTTGCAGATCAGCTATCATGGCGTCTCTAATTGTTTTTACAGGGGTTCTCTCGAGTGAAGCTAACTCCTCAGGAGCAAGAATTTCAGTAAAAAACGGGACATCACCCCAAACACATGTCAAATCATAATAAGCAAGTGCTCTAAGTACATATAGCTGACCAAGCGATTGATCTTTTGAAGTTTGAGATAACTTATCATTTCCTGAAATATTATTTATTGCATCACTTGAATTTCTTATCGTCTCATAAAGAGTATTCCAATATCGTTCTCCATCTCCAACGCCCTCGTCCCAAGTAATATTATGAGCTTCCTTAAAAATATTTCTAGTAGAGCTAATTTCGTCTGCAGCTATTTGCCACCAGGCGGGTCTATCTCTGTGTTTAAACCATCCACTTGAAGTTAACATGGAGTAAACTCCATCTACAGCAATTTGAGCTTCAGCATCACTGTTATAAAAAGTAGCAGGAGATAGGCCATCTCTGAAGTCTTCGGCTAAATACTCCTCACAAGCTGATGGGATTATGATAAGGCATACTACCATCAATAATTTCGTTAAATGTAATTTAATATTTTTCATAATCTATGTTATTATAAGTTTAACCTAAAACCTAATGCTACCGATGAGGCATAAGGATACTGATCATCAGCAACTCCTTGAGCTACAGTAGCAGATCCTCCATCACTTACCTCTGGATCTCCCCACTTGTAATCTGTGATCAAAAGTAAATTATTACCAGTCAGATAGACACTTGCCGAATCAACAAAAGGAAGGCCAGGAATTTCACCGAAGTCATAATTAAGGGTAACATTTTTAAGACGGATATATGATCCATCAACGATGTTCAAACTACTGTTAGGTCTGAAACCACCAGCTGTGGTTCCTGCTCTTGGAATATCAGAAGTTGGATTTGATGTAGTCCATCTATCAACAACAATAGGTAACATATTAGTTTCTGGACCACGACCATAATAGTGTTCATAAATAGAAGCATCAAACATCTCATTACCCTGCATACCCTGAATAAATACATCCATAGTCCAATTTTTGTATGTCAATGTATTTCTAAATCCATAATAAAAATCAGGTTGTGGACTTCCCAATACCACAAAGTCGTTTTGATTAATCGCACCATCTCCATTTTGGTCCACATAATTTGGAGCACCAATACCATCAATCCCTGCTCTTTGGTCTGCATCAATTTCAGCTGCAGATTTGTATGTTCCTTCATAAAGAGCACCATAAAAACTAGGCATAACTTGACCAGGAACAAGTCTAACAGCCCCGGCACCAGCCTGTGAGTGGTTTGGGTTTCTCAAAAGAATCTCAGGAGCTTCTCCAAGACTTACTACTTTATTTCGATTCGCTGAGATTTGCAGATTTGAACTCCACACAAAATCAGGTTTTTCTATGTTAACAGAATTCAATGTAAATTCAAAACCTTTGTTTTCAACCTCACCAACATTTTCAAGTCTTGTATCTCCAGCAGTTCCAGGAAGTGGTTTTGCTAATAACAAGTCTTTGGTTTGTTTGTTATAATAATCGATTTCAACTGAATATCTATTATTTAAAAATCCTATTTCAACACCAATATCAGTCTGATGAGTTTTTTCCCACTCTAAACCAGTACTTGGAAGTGATGCCAAAATAACAGAAGGGGAGATTGACTGATTAAAAAAGATATTTCTAGGATTATATTTGGCGAGTGAATTATATGGACTAACACCTTGTTCACCAACGATACCATAACTAGCTCTTAGTTTCAGACTACTTATTGCTTCAATATCTTGCATAAAATCTTCTTCACCAATTTTCCAAGCAGCCCCAACAGAGGGAAAGAAGGCATATTTTTTACCTTCCTCAAAAACTGAGGAACCGTCTCGCCTACCAACTAAAGTAAGAAGATATTTATCTTTATAACTATAATTTATCCTACCTAAAATTGATTCAAATGTTCTTTGATTATAGTCAGATCCAATAACATTTCTTGCAGCATCTGCTCCTAGAGAAAGATTGTTAAAGGTTACAACGTCATTTGCGTAACCTGCTCCTCCAGCATTAACACCACTAAATGTGTTTTTTTGCATTGTGTAACCTGCTAATACTTTTAGTGAATGGTCTCCAAAATCATTAGTGTAAGTAAGAGTATTTTCATTCAAAAAGTCTGTTGTACGACCCATTGAAACATCGGCGTCACCTCCTGTTCCGCCACTAATTGTTTGAGGGTCAAGGTTACCAACATATCTGTTTCTTTTATTGAAAAGTAGGTTTGATCCAACAGAGCTTCTAAGTGTGAAATCCTTAGCAAAATCAAATTCAACATACGCATTTGCCAGGATATTTGTTACAAAGCTGTGATCAATTCTCTCATTAATATCGTGTACAGGATTCCTTGTCAAATTACCAGATACCGGATTAGTTCCATTATAACTTCCATCGTCATTGTATACAGACATTGTAGGAAGTAAAGTGTAATAGACATTTTGAAAATTAACTTTATTATGCTCCTGTTTTCTATCAGTAATCATCATTCTAACACCAGTCCTAATATTATCAGTAACGTTAACATCAAAATTTGCTCTTAAAGAATTTCTAACCAACCCAGATGCTTTAATAATTCCTTCCTGAGCAAATCTATTGTATGAAATAAAATAATTGGCTTTTCCAGAATTACCACTTATATTAACATCTGTATTATCTATTCTTCCGTCTCTAGTAACAAGTCCTCTCCAATCGGTTGGAACAATACTTTGCCAATTAGGAGCATGAATAGCATTTCCTGCTAATGAAGGATCGTTTGTTCCATAATCTGTATCAGTGTATGTAACACCTTCATTCCAATATTCAGCCCAAACGCCAATACTTGCCATTTCAGGATAATTGTAAACTATTTGAGAAGAAGAATAATGGTTAATAGAAACATCTACTTTACCTTCTTGAGTTGATAAACCAGATTTAGTGCTAATTAGAATAACCCCAGCAGCACCACGAGTTCCATAAATTGCAAGTGAACTTGCATCTTTAAGAACTTCGATTGACTCAATGTCATTAACATTTAAATTTGAAAGGTTAAAATTAGTTCCAACTATGAAACCATCAACTACAAACAAAGGTCGATTATTTCCATTAATCGAACTCATACCACGAATTCTTATGGTTGAAGCAGCACCAGGCTCTCCACTTGTAGAAACCACATTTACTCCCGCTGCCCTACCTTGTAACATATTATCAACTCTAGCAACAGGTTGGTTTAAAAGTGCCTCACCTTTAATTTGTGAAATTGAAGAAACAAGATCTTTTTTTGCCGTTGATCCATATCCTGTTATAATCACTTCATCAAGTTTTGCATAGTCCTCTTGGAGGGAAATACTCAAATTAGTTTCCTCACCAACAATTAGTTCTTGTGTTGTGAAACCGACAAATGAGATTGTTAATACATCTCCGTCATTGGCCTGAATTGAAAAATTTCCATCAAAATCAGTCACTACACCTTTAGTTGTACCTTTGACAATAACATTTACCCCGGGTAATGGAACTGCCTCTTCATCAGAAATAACTCCAGAAATAGTTTTTTCCTGAGCAAATAAAAGAGAAGTGCTTAAGAAAAAAGCTACTAATAAAGTTATGATTCTTTGTACATAGTAATTGCACAAGAAATTCATCTTTTTTAGTAAAATCATAGTTAATGTTTAGTTTAATTTTTTTTTGTTGCAAATAAATATAGCTTTAAACTTTATTAATTTGCGGTAGCTAACTTAATAAATATTCTTTTATTTTAACAAATAATTAAGAAAAAATTAAACCTTTTTCCTCTCTATATGTCTAATGGCCATTTAAATTTCACAACTATAAAAATTCCAATAATTTTGATTGTTTTATTTACAGTTATAGGTTGTGAATCAAGTGAATCAAAACCAAATATTATTTTTGTTATTTCTGATGATCAGTCCTATCCGCACTGCTCAATTTATGGAACAAAATGGGTTAGAACACCTGGTTTTGATAGAGTTGCAAAAGAAGGTCTGCTTTTCAACCAAGCATACACAACCAATGCAAAATGTTCGCCCTCCAGATCAACTATTTTAACAGGAAGAGACAGTTGGCTTTTGGAAGAAGCGACAAATCACGTTCCTTTTTTCCCTGAGAAGTTCACAACATTTCCAGAGATTTTAAAAAAGTCGGGCTACAAAACAGGAAAAACTGGAAAAGGATGGGCCCCTGGAGTTTCACTAAAAAAAGGTAAAAAAAGAGATTTAATTGGAAAAGATTACAGCAAGTCTAAAGTTATTCCTCCTGCAAAGTTTATTAGTGATAATGATTACATTGGAAACTTTAAAATTTTTCTAGACGATAAAGAAGATAATCAACCATTCTTTTTTTGGGTAGGTGGTTTGGAACCCCACCGAAGATATGAGTATAAGGCTGGAATAAAATTTGGAGGTAAAAAAATTGAACAAATTGAAAAAGTTCCAAAATATTGGCCTAATTCTGATAATATAAAAACAGATATCCTTGATTATGCTTTTGAAATTGAATATTTTGACTCTCACCTGGTAAGAATTCTAAATGAATTGGAGAAAAGAAATTTATTAGAAAATACAATTATAGTTGTTACTTCAGACAATGGCATGCCTTTTCCTAGGGTTAAGGGACAGGTATTTCCATACGACAATAGACTTCCTTTAGCAATAAGATGGGGTAAGGGTATAAAAAATCCAGGAAGAGTAATTAATGATTTTGTGAGTTTTTCAGATTTTGCACCTACTTTTTTGGAATTAGCCAGAGTTGATCTTGCAAATCATAAAATGGAAGATTTTTCTGGGGTCAGTTGGAGAGATATTTTTAACGATAAATTAATTAATAGGAAAAGAGATTATATAATAATCGGAAAAGAAAGGCATGATGTAGGTAGAGAAAATGATAACGGCTACCCGGTAAGGGGAATAATTACTGATCAATATTTTTATAGTATTAACTTTAAGCCAGAGCGCTGGCCTGCAGGTAATCCTGAAACAGGATATTTAAATACAGATGGAAGTCCAACTAAATCCGAAATATTGAATCTTAGGAGAAAAGGTATAAATGAAAATTATTGGAACCTCTCATTTGGAAAAAGAGACCAGGAAACTTTGTATGACCTAAAAAAAGATCCTGACTGCATTAAAAATATTGCAAAATTCGATAAGTATAAATCTCTAAAAGATAGTCTTAAAAAAATTTTAATAGAGGATTTAACAAAAAATAAGGATCCTAGAATAACTGGAGAGGGAGACATATTTGACAATTACATATATGCAGAAAAAAGAACCAGAAACTTTTATGAGCGTTTTATGAATGGAGAATCATTAGACTCAGATTGGGTCAACCCGAGTGATTTTGAAAAAAACTTTAACTAGATTTTTAATGTTGATCTAATACTGGAATGTTAAATTTTTCCAGCGAAGCTTTTGTGTGAGCAGACTTCATAATCAATTCTATCTTTTCAACTATTTCAGGATGTTCGTTAGCTAAATCATTCAATTCTTTTGGATCTGTATCAAGATTATACAATTGAAGCTTGGCTGGACCGCTAAAGAGTTTCTTCTTGAAACCCTTCCACTGGTTGATCCTTACGGCTTGTTGGCCGGTGTAAGCTGGAAACTCCCAATACAAAAAGTCATGTTCTTTTTGATTCTCTCCAATTAAAGTGGGTAAATAACTTTTTCCATCGATTTTATAGTCAAGCTCAGCACCAATTATATCGCAAACTGTCGCAAAATAATCGTAAAAAATACAAGGATGATTTGAACTTGAGCCTGACTTAATTCTTTTTGGCCAGGAAGCAATTGTAGGTACTCTTATCCCTCCCTCGTTAACATTTCCTTTGACTGTATTTTTAGAGTTTACAAAAATCCCTGTACTATTAAAAAAGTGAATGTCTGCCTGTTCATCTTTATGAGTTGGACCATTATCGCTTGAAAAAATAATCAGAGTATTTTCATATTGACCATTTTCCTTTAGTTTCGCGACTATTTCGCCAACCTGTTCATCTAAATATGAGATCATTGCAGCATAAGTAGCTCTTGGAGAAAAGTTGGGAAAATAACCTTTATCTCCAAGGTAGGGCTTTTCTTTTCCAAATTTTTCTCGATAATAATTCACCCATTTTTTTGGAGCCTGAAGTGGCAAATGAGGAAGTGGACTTGCATAATAAAGGAAAAATTTTTGATCTTTATTCCGATCTAAAAATGCCAACGCCTCATTATGCATTAGTGTTGGAGCATAATCATTTTGGTGATATAAGGCATAACTTTGCTCTTCCAAAGGGTTGAGATGAGCAGGGAGTTTACCTTTATTAACAATTGTATTGTTTAAAACATGTCGTTCAGTATTTCTCCACAAATGTGATGGGAATAGATTATGAGCTTGTCGCTGACAATTATAGCCATAAAAAAAATCAAACCCTTTTTTGTTTGGAATACTGTTTGTATTTGGAGCTCCAAGCCCCCATTTACCAACCATTCCAGTTTTATATCCCTTAGATTTTAGAACATCTGCTATTGTCTGAATAGAGTCTGGCATTGGACGTTGTCCTTCAAGGTTTGGATTTTCATACATAGCCTTAAAACTCCATACATCTCCTCTTTCCCTCCACTCACTATTTCCTCTAACTGGATTGTGACCAGCATGAAGACCTGTCATCAAAACAGCTCGAGCAGGAGCACAAACTGGAGCTCCGCTGTAATGATCTGTCAAAATCATACCAGATTTTGCTAATGAATCAAGGTTTGGAGTTTCAATTAATTGTTGTCCTAAAACTCCCAGTTCACCATAGCCTAAATCGTCAGCAAGGATAAAGATAAAGTTTGGCGAATCTTTCTCTGATTTTTTAGTTTGTGAACAAGATATTAGGAATAATGATATGTAAAATAAAAAATGTTTCATTTGAAGTTTTAAAAGGGACCTTTGGCATTAATTCTTATGGCATCGTTTGCAAATCCTGGCATTGCCCCCCTTACACCATGATTTTCAGTCCTATTAGTTGTTTTTCCTTTTTTTATATTCTTTTCATTGTTTTTTACAGGTTCACGTAAATACCAATCTTTAGTTAAATTCTCTGGTAGATTATCTCCAGTTACAATAGACCATTCTTCCAATTTGTTTCTTAAAGTAATATAGATTTCTGGTATTTCGCTACCTAGCATCAAATTATTAAATTGATAAGGGTCATTAATCAGATCATAAAGTTCTTCATTAGGGCGTGGAGCTAAAAATATATCTGCCTGACGCTCTGAAATTAAGCCATCTTTCAAGGCTTGTTTAAGTTCAGTGTATGTTGGACTATTTACTGCATCCAATGGGCCTCGCTGGGCAAACTGGGGCCTTTCATTTTTAATATACATAAAACTCTCACTACTAACCATTCGTTCATAGGCTTGATAATCATGCCAATTGTGTTCCGCAAAAACATAATTTCTAAATTTTTTAGTTGGGTCAGTAATAAGATCTCTAAAGCTTAATCCTTGAAAATGATCTAACGGTTCAATACCAGCGAAATCTATTAATGTAGGAGCAATATCAACAGCACTTATTAGGCTTTTGCATACTGAATTTTTTGTGCTTTTAATTTTTGGATAATGAACAATAAATGGTGTTTTGACGCCCTGATTATTTACTCTTGTTTTGCTATGGGGAAATGGTCTACCGTTATCTGCCATTATAATAATAACAGTATTTTCATATTCTCCTTTTTCTTTTAGTTTTTTAACAACCTTCCCAATGTAGTAATCAAAACGGGCAATTTCATCATAATAATTTACCAAATCTAATCTTGTTTTTGGACCATCAATTAAATACTCAGGCACTTTGATTTCATTTACATTATGTGTTCCTGTAAATTGATTTTCACCCCAATTTCTGTGAGCATCATAGGAAGCAAACCACATAAAAAAGGGTTGATTTTTTGGTGCATTTTCTATTGCTTTCTCCCAATATTCCTCTCCTCCTTCCCCATTGATTGTTTTATTATCGTTAACCTGATCAAATCCTCTTAAAGCGTAATCTCCCATATGAAATTTTCCTGCCTGAAGTGTGAAATAACCTTTAGATTTTAATATTTCAGGGAGTGAAATCATTTCAATCGGTGGCATTGTATGTAATTCGGCTGCACCAGTATTGTGTGGATAACGACCAGTGATAATAGAGTTTCGACTTGGGCTACAAGAGCTAGTAGTCAGATACGTGTTTTTAAAAATAATTCCTTCACGAGCTAATAAATCGATATTAGGACTTTGAA
>MDTE01161163.1_pt1 | contig 13127 bp, 11 predicted proteins | sample 811231 | NCBI WGS metagenome assembly MDTE01 (sample SAMN05326651, study PRJNA326480) | marine metagenome | isolation source: seawater | place: Indian Ocean: Red Sea | collected 2010
GAATTTAAAGTGACACGTGAGTCTAAAACTACGATGACCATCGATGCTGATAAGGCTTTAGGTATTCATGTAGGACCCTGGGCGATGCAGCATGCAATTGATAAGGCCAAAGAATTTGGTATGGGGGCGGTTGCTGTTACCAACTCGGGACATCTGGCCGGATGCGGTTATTACGCTATGATGGCTGCAGATCAGGGCATGATCGGCCATTGCATGACAGCAGGCGGTTCACATCAAACGGTGCCAACATTTGGATCAAAGCCTGTCATGGGTACAAACCCTATTGCATGGGCAGCACCAGCTCGTGAAATGCCACCGTTTCTATTCGATGTAGCTACAACCCAAGTTGCGAATAATAAGATCGGTCTTGCTAGAAGAACGGGGGCGAAGATCGAAGGTGGTTGGATCACTGATCTTGAAGGAGAGCCGATCATGCAAGAGATCGACCCCCCGGATACAGGTGACTACTATTTGCTCCACATTGGTGGTACTCGTGAAAATGGATCACACAAAGGCTTCGGATTGGCGTTGATGAATGAAATTATCTGCAACGAGCTTTCTGGTTATGGTCCTGGTCCAGTTAATGGAACCCCTGGGGGTCATTTTTTCCAAGCCTATGACATTGAAGCCTTTACCGATCGAGAAAAATTTCTTGATGACATGGATGACTTGTTGAAAGTTATAGTCGATGTTCCGCCAGCACGTGGCTTTGATAGGGTTATTTACGCGGGGTTAATGGAGGATGAAGATGAGAAGAAGCGACTTGAAGAAGGTATTCCATATCACAGGGAAGTAATCGAATGGTTCGAATCGTATTGCAGTGAAGCCGGCATTACCTGTGATCTGCGTTAAATTAGTAGCTTAGTAGCCGAGTTTTTAAGTTAGCAATTCGAGTTAAATTATAGGTATGCTGGTTTGCTGAGTGCTTTGAGATTAACTAGTGAATGTAATGTGAACAGGGGGATGTAATGGCAGAAGCTACGATCACGCCCGGAGATGACGGTCCGTATCACGTGCAAGGGGATTTTGTAGTAATAGACGGATCCGGAAACAGACTTGAAATAACGGATGAAGCCTGGTTATGTCGTTGCGGTGAATCAGATGATAAGCCGTTTTGTAGTGGAGCACATAACAATTGCGGGTTCGTAGATTCGTCGAGGGTCTCAAAATGACAGTAGAAATTCGAATTAATGACGATGATTCTATTGAAGTGAGTGGAGATTTTGATCTTTTGGATGAAGAAGGGAATACGTACAACCATCATGGCAAGATTCGTCTGTGCCGGTGTGGTGCTTCCAAATCCAAGCCGTATTGTGACTCCGCTCACGCGTTGATTGATTTTGAAAGCAAGGTTCGAGCTTAGTTATATATTTGCCTAGCTTGAAACTTGGTTGGATCTTATAGACTCAGTCCCTAATTTTGGTTTGCGGATTGTTTTATTTGCTGGAGTCTAGAGTTGCTGAAAGCTGGAGTCGGTCGAGTTGATATTACTCCGCCTATTGGGGTGGCCCATGGGGGATGGGGTGCTCAAACTCACCAGGTTTCTATAGGTAATGATATGCCGCTGCTGGTGACGGCGGTCGTTGTTTCCAACGATGATGTCGATCTGGCTATTGTCGATGTTGATATTGGAATTTTTACCGGAGATCAGGATCGCAAAATACGCGACTTGATATCTGAGGGATCGGGAATTCCATTTACGCACATCAGGCTTTCCTATTCCCATACCCATTCAGGTCCGATTACTTTCGGTCAGTGGATCAAGCAAGGAATTGACCTGGCCAATGAATGGTGGAACCAAATTCCAAATGCATGTGTAAAAGCCGTTTCATTAGCCAAGAATTCTCAGCGATTAGCCCGTACTGGATTTGGTAGAGGGAGTTGTCCCGTAAATATAAACCGCCGACCTGCCCGCGATGGCGGAGATCTGTTTACCGGTCGGAACTGGGATGGTTTTGTGGACCACGATGTTGATGTGGTTGCGATTGATGATATCGATGGTGATCCCATAGCCACGATCGTTAATTACGCAATGCATCCGACAATCATGGGTCATGAAAACCAATGGGTTACGCCGGACTTTCCGGGTCCGATGCGTTCAGTGGTTGAACACGTGGTTGGGGGAATTTGTCTGTTTTTGCAAGGTGCTAGTGGTAACCAGGGACCGATTGATGGTTTTCAAGGGGACTTAAGGACCTATCGTAGAGCAGGTTCGAGGCTGGGTGCAGAGGCATCTCGTGTCAGACTTGGTATCGACCCACTGAAAAGAGAAGAACGACTTGATGAGATTCTAGTTTCTGGAGCCGATCTGGGGATTTATACGGATGTTCCAGTCGAAGAATCCGATGATACGGTTGCTGTTCAAAATATTACCGTTGACTTGCCCAGTCGGAGAGTGGCGACCATTGATGAGGCTCAGATTGCATTTGACCAAGGTGAGAAGGAGTTGGCAGAAGCACGCGCATCCAAATCTTCTGAAGAGGAGCTACAACGCGCTGTGTCAAAAGTAATGCGAGCTAATATTTATTTGAATGTAGCCAAGAATTACGAGATCTACGATCAGGGCGGCCATATTCCTATGAATGTACAGGCTATGCGGATCGGCGAGACAACACTTGTCAGTGCTCCAGTAGAGCCGTTTGCAGAGTTAGCAGTCGCGATCAAGGAACGTTCAACTGCTGCCAACACGGTCTTTTCTGGTTTCAGCAATGGCCATTATGCGTACCTGCCTACTGACATTGCTTATGAGGAGGGCGGTTATGAAGTTGGTGTGAGTCCATTTGCCCCCGGATCTGCAGGATTAACTGTTGAGGCATGCCTTGAGGCAGTAGAGGACCTTCAATAGCATGATGTCAGCGCTTATTCTGTCTTGGATATCAATCAACAGTTGTCAGCCTACAGGCATAGTTCGTTTCGAATGGGCGCGCCCTATTTCGGCTGTGTCCTCTCTGTGACCCGCGATAATTCTTACACCTTCATCAATTTTTTCAGTGATATCTTCGGGGGTAGCTCCCTCCAAGAAGGCGAGGTTGTTTGCTTCACAAGCAGCCTTTACGCGATCTCTTGCCTCTAACAATCGTGGATCCATTGGCTTACTGGGATCGCGTTTGATGCCGAATGACATGTGTAGATCTCCTGGACCCCATTCTGCAAATCCCAGACCCGGAACAGCAAGTGATAACTCGCAGTTAGAAAGTGCCCGAACCGTCTCGATCTTTACTCCCAGCAGTAATTCACCCTCAGGATTAAGCGGCCACGGTTCAGCCTTGTCGACATAAGTATCGGGATCAACTCCCCAGACAGGTGCGGAAGTTGGTTGTGAACCTGTCCCCCTTGTTCCGCGTTCTAGCCCGTGGCCGACACCAGTCATATTAATTGGATAACGGCATGATTCAACGAATGCTCGTACGGCGTCTGGTGTCTCAGCCTGGCACAGTAAAATCCCATGAACACCTCTCGCCAATATCATTCGGAATTGCCAGGCATTAAATCGTATGATTTCTGCTGAGGATCCTTCGACAGGTGTTTCAACGATTACAGCTGGTGTTCTGTGCCCGCTTTTGGTTGGACCACCGTCTATTAACCCTTGGATATATTGGTCCAGTCCGGCCATGTCGAATGAACCATGTTCCATTCCAACATTTATATAGTCGGCCCATATATGAGCGTCCTTTAACCCTTGTTCATATGTCAGAACGTGACCTGTATGACCTCCGTCGTAGTATACGGCCTGATCCTGTTCAAGAAGTTCTATAGCCCTATTGATTCGCTTTGCCATGATTTTACCTACAGGGGTGATGTTAAGTTTGTGCACATCCTACTCGTGATTTTCTTGTCGTGCAGTCATCAAGCGGTTACTTTCATCAATTCGTGAGATCTCTGTTCAAACCTATGTGATGATTATCTGTATCAACTGCGGATTCTAGATACACTGGAATATAGAAACACGATATATGTGTAGGTGTAACGCGAATCGGTATTGGCCTTATCCGATGATTAATGGCAAAAACAGATTAGTGAAAACGGCGGTCGCGTTTGTTGTCGCTACTATTCCATCATTGATGATGCTAGGGCTTCTTGTTCCATTTGTCGGACCAGCTATCGATCATCATTACGTAGATCGTTCGCCTAATCATATGCACATATTTGTTGGGCAAGCCACGAATGAGCATACTCATTCTTTGGATAGTCATGACCATTCAGAACCTTTGAATGAGGATGGCGTTTCTATCGTCACTTCCTCAGCTATTTCTGCATATGGCCAGTTAGCACTAGATGGCAGCATACTGAACTCTTCATTGAATTATCCTGGTGAGGACTTCCTGGATAAGCATAAACAAGAACTCTTGATACCGGATGCGGAAAAAGTGGCACTTCCTGATAAGCCTCCACGACTGTGATTCCCGCAAAGATTATCGGTTTATGTCAGTTGAATTTTCAGTAGTTCAACTTAAGTTTTCGGAGCCCCAAATGTTTTTGTTTAACCGGTACGTTTGTACCGTTTTACTGCTTGTTGTTTTATTTGCGGTTATGGGAGTGCGCAATGCGATGGCGCACGAAGGCCGTAACGTTGGAGATTATAACTTTATAGTAGGGTTTATTAATGAGCCTGCCATCGAAGGCATGATCAACGGAGTTTCGCTCCGGCTGACCTCCTTAAAGGAAGAGGAGCCTCACGATCACAATGCCCACATGAAAATGTCGGGTAGTGAATCTGGCGAGATCGATCTAGTTTCGCATGGCGGTGTTTTTGTCAGTGAACTTGGAGGTGATGGTGTTTTCGAATTCACTTTCGACCACGGTTTTGAGGATTTGACCGTTCCGTTTCATGCACATCCAATCGAGATTCAGGGTTCGATTATGGTTAGCCATGACAACCCCGCAGCGGATCTGAGCGTTATTAAGATTCACTCCGCTGGATTTGAACCGGCTATGGTTATGATTCGGCCTGATACAACGATTAGGTTTGAAAACCATATGGGTGAGCCGACTGTCATCATGAGTGGTCAGTTGAGTCATGTTGAACAAACTGCCGATGAACCGATACATTCCGATTCGGTTGAGGGTATCGATAGCCTCGAGGTTGAAGTAACTCATATCGCCTCTGGGGTTTCTCAGGTGATGCCACTTAAAGAATCATTTGGAATACCTGGCCAATATGAAGCCGCGTTTATTCCTACGTCACCAGGTCCGTACCGCTTTCGATTTATAGGTGATATTAAAGGTCAGGCTATTAACGAAATATTTGAATCCGGCAACAACACTTTTGATGAAGTCAAATCTGCTAAAGAAATTCAGTTCCCCGTCCAGTTATCCGCCCCGCGTGAAACAGAAAATGCTGCAAGAGGAGCTTTAGAAACAGCGAACGAAGCGCGCGAGGATGCCGCTAATGTGGCTAATGCAGCATCGACAGGGATTTTGTTGGGTGCAATTGCATTGATTCTGGGTGTAGTTGCCCTATTGCTCGCGGTCTTGGCGTTTAAGCGTTCAGGAAGAAAAGCGTAATTTTCTAATAGGAGAAAATTATGGACTTGATCATCCTAAATAAATACTACTTCCCGTTATTGCATGGTGCGGGTGGTAAGTATGACGAGTTGATTATATTCAGCGGTATGGGTCTTATTTTAATCGGACTAGCGTTTCTCTCATGGCGAGCCAGCGAGGCTAAGCACGAGCGACGCCGAAAAAGAAGGACGAAGCGGAACCGTTGATACTTTTATCCCATCATAATCGTGTCCGACGAATGCTTCTCGCACTGCTTATAGTGGCCACTGTATTTGTGTTATTTGCTGTTGTTACAGCGAGAGCCGATGCACATGCGAATCAGATTAAATCTAGCCCATCTCCAAATAGTGAGTTGGAAATTGCCCCCGATCGGGTAATCGTCTGGTTCAGCGAGTCAATTGAAGAGTCTTTCAGTGAGTTGACTGTTCTAAATGCAGCAGCTGATCGTGTAGATCTGAATGATACGTCCATAGATTCGTCTGAACCTTCTGTTATGTCTGTTAGCCTTCCACCACTCGAAAATGGAACGTATACGGTCGTTTGGAAAAATCTTTCATCAATCGACGGTCACAAGGTTGTTGGGTCATTTGTATTTGCGGTTGGAGAATCACTCTCATCTCATGCTCAAATCTATCCAGATGAGCAACCCCTCCTGCAAACAGTTGTTGATCCGTGGCTCCGGTGGCTGATTTTTATTTCAGTGGCATTGGTTATAGGTGGATTGACTTTTGAGATGTTGATAGGCATCCCCACTATCTACAGTGATCCTGTGAAACAGAGATGGGTGTCTGCTGCAATAGTGGTTTCGGCATTCTGGTCTCGTATTGCTTTTGCTTCGATGATCGTTTTGATACTTGCTTTGCTTGGTCAAATCCTTCAAGCCGTAAGTCTTATATCGGGGAGTTTCTCCCTAATACCTGATTTTGGAATTCTCAAATCCGTGGTTATGGAAAGTGGCTGGGGGCGATTTTGGATGTATAGGACTGTCGTGGCGATAGGTATGGGAGTGATGCTCTACGCATCCATACGTATGAGTACATCAGACGATAGCGATGAAGAAAATCAAGGCGAGTCTGCGGGATCGCTCGTTGGGGATTCACCAACGACTCAAGTCGTTATATTTCTTGGCCTGGTTTTCTTAGGCCTAACTGCTATGAGCGGTCACAACGCAGCATCTCCTGTCGAGATAAGAACCCTTGCTATCGCTACTGATTTTGTTCATCTTGTTGCATCAATAGTTTGGTCAGGGGGCGTGATATACCTGACTTTTAGTGTTCCAATTTTCATTAAACACCTTGGTAAAGGCGCTGCTTCTAAGTTATTTGAAAAGGCGATAGATAAATTCACCGTACTTGGTGTACTTAGTGCTGGGATTCTCGTAATAACGGGACTTTTTTCAAGTTATATGCAGGTGACCAACCTTGCGGCTCTGGCAACTCCATACGGTTGGTTTTTGGTAGCTAAGCTGGTGCTTCTAATACCGCTTTTTACTCTTGCAGGTTTTAACGGATTTAAGCTTGTAAGGCGACTCAGTTCTGATGGCCAGAGACTTTTGAGTAGATCTTTGGTAGCCGAATCATTCATCGTATTGCTGGTGTTTATTACGGTAGGTTGGCTTGCAAGCTTAGAACCTGCCCGACAATACGCCGGTCGAATGGGTATTGGTGTGGCAGATGCTGTTGTCCATAGCGATCGAGATACTGACACTTATTTTGATGTCACTATTCATCCTGCAGAAGTTGGAGAAAATGATGTTACTGTTCAGCTATCTGAACCTAGCGGAACGGTGGTTCAAAGTGCTGTTGATGTGCGTGTGCGTCTGAAATTTATTGATGATGATCTGGGCGAACAACTCGTTTCTTTGGAAGATAAAGGTGGAGGCACATGGAGTCTCACGGGTGCGCGACTCGATATAGCAGGTGAGTATCAGGCCGAAGTACTTGTATTGCGCTCTGACTCTTTCGATGCGAGGACAGCGTTTAGATTTACAGTTTTTTCCGCAGATATAGCTGCCGACACCATTGAGCCTGATACGAACACAGCGAACCTGCTGTTTGGATTACAGTTGCTGATTATTGGTGGCCTTGTGGTTGCTGTAGCGTTTAGAGGAATATTGCTTTCCTCGGTATTTAGTTATACGGGTCTCCAATGGAGCCTGATCACGCCGGGGACCATCGTTGTTGCGCTGGGCCTGTTAATGTTATTGAATGTTCAGGTTTTCCGGATTGGGTTCCCTGAGAACATTCGAAATCCCTTTCCTCCGAACTCCGAGTCTGTTGCGATAGGGGAGCCAATATACTTCGGTGTTTGTGCGACTTGTCACGGTGATAATGGTCTTGGTGATGGCACTGCCTCTGTCGCTCTTGAGAAGAAACCTTCCGATCTTTCGGTGCACGTTCCTGTTCACAGCGACACCATTCTCTATGAATTCATACGCGACGGTGTTGGAGTAGGAATGCCAGCACAAGGTGAATTGCTTAGCGAGGACGAGATGTGGCATCTGGTGAATTATCTGCGTGCAAAATTCGATAATCGCTAATCAGTTACCCTGATTTATCTTATGCCTTAGCTGTCATTTGTGGCTGCTGCACCAGATCCGATTAAATCTTCGATATTCTTCTTGCTGTAACCGGCATCCATGAGAACTTCTCGGGTGTGTTCGCCGAGTAGTGGCGCTGGTTTGGTAATTCTGCCTGGGGTGCTGTATAGCTTAGCGGCCAGTCCGATGTTTGTTATCTTTCCGGCGGTCGGGTGATCTAAAGTAACTTTCATGTCACGCGCTTCGACCTGAGGGTCGTTCCAAACCTCAGAGACGTTTAGGATTGGCCCGGCTGGTACGCCTGACTTCTCCAGAACCTCCAACCATTCACTTGATTTTTTGGTTGTGAGAGTTAGCTCTAATTCCGTTTCCAGCGATTTTCGATTTACTAATCTGCTCGCATTGTCTTTGAATTCGTTTCGTGCGATCAGGTCACTACGTTCGATGGCGTTGGCGAACCGCTCCCAATTAGATTGATTTGGTGCCCCGACGTTTATATGTCCATCCTTTGTCTTTAACGCCTGGTATGGAGCGGAATTACGGTGAGAAGATCCAAGTGGTTCTGCTATGTCACCAGTGGCAAAATATCCGGCGGATTCCCATACTGTGTATGCAATCGCTGCCTCCATAAGCGAAATCTCTAGATATTGACCTTTCTTGGTTCGGAGCTTATTGATGTAAGCCGTCAGGATGCCATATGTGGCAAACATACCAGCGTTCATATCCGCAATTGGGACCCCGACCTTTACTGGTGGTGAGTTGGGAACGCCGGTGATACTCATCAGACCACTCATGCCCTGGGCGACCAGGTCAAAGCCTCCCCTGTTGGCATAAGGACCAGTTCTTCCAAATCCAGATATGGAGCAATAAATAATCCCAGGGTTAATATTTTTAAGATCTTCATATCCGAGCCCTAAACGAGCCATCGTGCCGGTGCGATAGTTTTCGATTATGATGTCCGCATCTTGAACCAGTGTTTTCATCGCTTGAACGCCTGATTGCTCTTTGAAATTGAGTACGATGCTACGCTTGTTTCGGTTCATAGCTAGAAATGCTGCTGATTCTGTATCTATGAATGGAGGGCCCATACGGCGTGTGTCGTCACCTCCATTTGGTTTTTCAATCTTGATGACATCGGCGCCCATGTCCGCAAGCAGCATGCTGCAAAACGGACCAGCCAGGATCTGTGAACAATCTAGAACACGCACCCCTTCGAGAGCTTCTGGCATGCCGTTTGGGTTTGGAAGGGTTTGCATATTGTTCAGTGGGAGCTTGGCTAGTGAGTAGAGATTGACAATTTATCGTTTGAAATCCGATGGTTGCAATGGATATTTGAAATTTTATTCATAAAAATCGTACCTTGTTGGATTCGTAACGTTGGGGGTGTAACTTAAAAGTCTCTGCGATAATCCACAGATATTCATGTAAATTACGATTGTTGGCAGAGATATTTTGATCGTCTGATCCAAGGAAAAAGATATGTTCAATCTTGAAGGTAAGGTAGCGTTCGTAACTGGCGGTAATGGCGGTATAGGCCTGGGTATGGCCAAAGGATTTATTGATCATGGTGCATCCGTTGTGCTTGCCGCGCGAACAAAATCTAAGTTGGACTCGGCTCTTGCTGAAATTTCGGATATGGGTGCATCTGAGAGAGTTTTGGCTGTTCAGTGCGATGTGACTGATCGAGATTCTGTCCAGGCTGCCCTTGATTCGACGATACAGAGATTTGGTGGTTTGGATATCGTCGTGAATAACGCTGGTACTAACAAGCGGGCAGACGAGCCACACCTTCTTTCAGATGAAGACTGGCGAGATGTGATAGATACTAACCTCACCAGTATGCACATAGTCACATCGCTTGCGTTCCCATTAATGAAGCCTCGCGGCGGCGGTAAATTCATAAATATTGGATCGATGATGTCGATATTTGGTTCTCCGTATGCACCTGCTTACGCAGCTAGTAAGGGTGGTGTTGTCCAGTACACAAAGAGTTGTGCAGTAGCGTATTCCAAGTACAACGTACAAGTGAACGCAATTCTGCCCGGGTGGATAGTGACTGAGATGACCGATGAATTTGGTCGTCTTTTTCCCGAAAGATACGCGGCTATAGAGGGTCGGACACCATCTGGTCGTTGGGGACAACCTCAAGATCTTGCTGGTGCAGCGGTATTCCTTGCATCCAGTGCTTCTCAGTTTGTATCGGGAGTGTCGATACCAATAGATGGTGGGTACAGCGTACAGTAGTTATCCGGCTGGGAATTCGCTTGTATTACTCTACTACACCGAGTGCAGGCTCTCTGGATTGTTTTTTCTAGATTTAAGGCGTTTTATCCTGCTGTCTGAAAATTTTTTCACGGTACCAGCGAAGTTCTTCGAGACTTTCTTTTATGTCGTCCATTGCCAGGTGGGATTGTTTTTTCGTCGGCGGTCTAAGTGTTTCTGGGTACCAACGCTCAACAACTTCTTTGATTGATGAGACATCGATCATACGATAATGCAGATACTGCTCTAATGTTGGCATTTCCTTATGGAGGAAACGTCGGTCGACCCAGATCGAATTGCCGCAAAGTGTTGCACTATTCTTGTCGGCCCATTTGCTGATGAATTCAAGTGTTTGTTTTTCAGCTTTGTCAACGGTGACTTGGGACTTTTCTACTCGCTCTAAAAGGCCAGAATTTTTGTGTTGTTTTGCGGGCCAGTCTTCCATTCTGGACATTTCTTCTTTTGTTCGATTTATAGCGATTTCTGGTCCTTCGGCCAGGACGTTTAGTTGAGAGTCCGTTACAAGCGATGCAATTTCGATAATAACTTGTTCATCTGATAGTCCGGTCATTTCTAAGTCGACCCAGAACAGGATCCGTTGTTTTTTCATAACTTGATTCTAAGTGAGGTAGAAGATGTTCTGTTTATATTTTTTCGAGTTGCGTATGTTTTATTTACAGGATTTAGGACACGAAACAGCGGGTTCCAATTGATAGTTGGGACCCGCTGTTTTCACCTTTGTTTAACACGAAGCTATAGAGCGTATGAATTTATTTGTTGTCACTGCCCGGCATGTCAGGCAAGAAGGCGTCGAAGCTTCCCACCCCACCTTGCTTCTCGAGTTCTTCCGCATTCTCAAGTGCTCCTGAGATCACGTTTAGAACACCGAATTCTGCCTGTCGGTCGAGGTCTCTGACGGTTGCCTGTAGTTCTTTAAGTTGTGCAGTAAGTGCACTTTGTTGTTTGTAAAGAACTGTCAAGTCGTCCCACTTGTCTTCAATTTCAGCATCGAGTTCTTTTGCTTGTGTTTCTAGCGGCTGGAATTTTTCCATGCGTAACTGGTCTGTTTGACCTTCGAGCTCGGCCTGTTTGGCTTTGCGTTCCTTGCGGAATTCATCGTCAAGCTGGTCGCGCTTTTCATCCAGGGCATACATTTCCTGTTGGATCTGGTTCTTTATGCCCTTGGCTTCATCTTCCGCCTTTTCTTTTATCTCTTTTTCTTGCTTTTCTACTTCCTTCTTTGCCTCGCGCTTAAATTCTCCCATTTCCTTTTTCATTTTTTTACTGAAGTCGTTGAGCTCTTCTCGAATAGCGTTACCTTGCTCATTCAGCTCATCGCCGAGTGGTTGGACAAGAATACGTTCTTTATCGAGGGCCATTTTTTGTTTACGTATTGGCCGTCCTTCAAGGTTTATTTCTCTTTGACGATCTTCAAGAGGGTCCATCAGATCTTCGATGTCTCTAACCTGTTTTCTGATCTTGTTGCGGCGGTCTTCACCTTCCTTGTGTGCAGTCTGTTCCTTGCTTTCGATTTCTCGTAGTTCGGCTTCCAGTAATTCGGCCTGGCTTTCTAAGGCCACTACAGACTCGGGTTTTTCACGATTACCGTATGAATCGTTATCAATTTGTTTCAGTGTCTTTCTCAGGTCATTTTCAGCATCCCTGATCTGTTTCTGAATCTGATTTTCGACGTTTTTCACATCCACTTTTTTGCTGCCGGAATTAACCTTCTCCTGCAGTGCCTGCTTATCACTTATGTAGGTGTTTTCGATTTCTTCCAAGATGGATTCGTACTCAGATTTTTTTGTGTACGCTGCTGTTAGTTCCGAATTTGATCCGGTAGCCTCACCTGCGTTCGCCAGTTGTGTCTCATAATCTGCAACTGTTGACTCTAGGTTACTGATTAATGTTTGAAGTTCGTCATATGCAGGGTTTGGGCTTTCTGCGCCAGTCAAATATTCTGCTGTGTTGGCTAGATTCGACTCTGCTGCGTCTAAAGCTGCCTGTGCTTCATCTACGGCTGCTTTTGCTCCAGCGTAATTAGGATTATCTACTTCAGAAACTGGCTGATCAGGGGCACTTGTACCGACGATCTTTTCTGGGGTTCCATTTAGGGTGGCGTTTGCGGCATCTAAAGCTGTCTGTGCCGAGTCTCGTGCTGCAAGAGCATTGTCATATGCAGGGTTTTTTGTAGATTCCTCAGTGAGGTTTTGCGGGGTATCTGCAAGTGTGCTTTTGGCGGTTTCCAGATCAGAGCGGTTACTTTCTAAGCTTGCGATTATTGCGCTTCGCTCAGATCCGCTGCCACCATCAGAATCGAGGCTCCCCGCAGACAATTGTTCGATTTCAGCATTCACGGATTCCAGTTGGGTTAAATAAACATTTCGGTTTGTTTCGAACTGGGTTTCTAAAATTTCCAGTTGTTCAGTTGCTCCTGCAGCAGCGTCATTTGCGTCTGCCTCGGCATAACTGTCTGATCTTAACTTGTTAATCGCTTCCAGTTTTGCCTCGTGATCAGCATTGGCCTGATTACGCAGATCTTCCCTGTGACCCCACTGAACATCTTTAGCCTCCTCCCAGGTAAGTTTTAACTGTGCCTGTATAGCACGTATCTGATCTCTTTTTTCTCTTTTTTGTTCCTTGTAAGAGACTTCAGGTTTTTCATTTTCTCCTTTGTCCTGCATGCTCCGCTGGAGTTCCTTACGTTGGTCTCTGAGAGGCGTGAGCTCGTCATTGATGGCCATTCGCTCTTCCTCAAGAGCCATTGATGCGAGCTTTAACTCGTTATTTATTTTGGATCGAGCATTTTGTTCTGTTTTTA
>MDTE01018313.1_pt1 | contig 13126 bp, 14 predicted proteins | sample 811231 | NCBI WGS metagenome assembly MDTE01 (sample SAMN05326651, study PRJNA326480) | marine metagenome | isolation source: seawater | place: Indian Ocean: Red Sea | collected 2010
AATCAAAAAACCACATTTTTTCTTTTATATCAAGTTCTGCTTCAATTAATCCTTTTTTATAAATTCCTTTATTATCTTCTATATTTATAATTCTGTCGAACATTAACATCGGAGGCAATGGTAGTTTAGCGTTTCCTGGGCCAAATAATTTTCCATTAGCACATTCAATTAACTCTTCAAATTTAAAACTATTTTTTTTTGACATAGAGGTAAATTAATACTTGATTAAAATACTATATTACATATATTTAGTTTAGAACAATTATAAATTAAAAAAGCAATAAAACCAGTATTTTTGGAGAAAATGAGCCATTTAAAATTCCATACAGATAAACTTAGAGCATCTGGCTTGAGACCAACAAGGCAAAGGCTCGCTATTTGCAAGATTTTATTTGATAGAAAAGAAACATTTCATTTTACAATTGATCAGTTACAAAAAATTGCTGAAAAAAATGCTAAAAAAAAAATTTCACTAGCCACCTTATATAATACTGTACATGCATTTGAAAAAAAGGGATATTTAAAAGAAATTTCATTAAAAGGAAATAAAACTTTTTTTGACACTAATACAAAAAGTCATCATCATTTCTATGATGAAGAAACATTGCAATTAACTGATATAAAAAATGAAAATATTTCTATAAAAAATTTGCCCAATATCCCGAATGGAAAAAAAATTAAAGATATAGAAGTAACGATTAAAATTGCGAGTAATAATCAAAAGCGAAAATAATTAATTTGACTTCTAATTTAGAATCATTATAAACTAAATAAAAAGGAGAATTAAAAATGACATTAAAAGGAAGCAAAACAGAAGGAAATTTAAAAGCTGCATTTGCTGGCGAGAGTCAAGCAAATCGTAGATATTTATATTTTGCACAAAAAGCTGACGTAGAGGGTTACAATGATGTTGCGGCAGTATTCAGATCAACTGCTGAAGGTGAAACTGGACATGCCCACGGTCATTTAGAATATTTAGAGGAAGTTGGTGACCCAGCAACTGGCAAACCAATTGGAGAAACCAAAGCTAATTTAGCTTCTGCTGTCGCTGGAGAAACTCATGAGTATACAGACATGTATCCTGGGATGGCAAAAACAGCTAGAGAAGAAGGCTTTGAAGAAATAGCTGATTGGTTTGAGACTTTAGCCAAGGCTGAAAAATCTCACGCAGGAAAATTTCAGAAGACATTAGATTCAATCTAGTAAAAATAATTTTAGTGGGGAATTTCCCCACTAAAAAATAAAAATCAAAATGAACAAAGAAGGCGGCACAAAGGCACCTATTAGACATCCGATAAATTTTAATCATCCAGATTTTATTGATCCCAAAAAAATAGATGATGAAATGAGAAGGGTTTTTGATATATGCCATGGATGCAGAAGATGTTTTAATTTATGTGATTCATTTCCAAAACTTTTTGAAATGATAGACGACTCAAAAAATGAAGATGTGGAAAGTTTATCAAGCAATCAATTTCCGGAGGTAGTTGACGCATGTACATTGTGCGATATGTGTTTTATGACAAAATGCCCTTATGTTCCTCCTCATGAGTTTAATATAGATTTTCCACATTTAATGTTGAGATATAGAAGATCACAAAAAAAAGAAAATAAATTAGCTAAAATACCATCACAATTAGCCGAAATAGATAGAAATTCAAAAATAGGAGTTTTTTTTTCGATAATTATTAACTGGTTTTTAAATATTAACAACAAATTTTTTAGAAAAATTTTAGAACTAATAACAGGCATTGATATAAGAGCCCAATTACCAAAATATAATTCAGAAACTTTTGCTAGTTATTTTAATAAAAATAAAGATTCTATCAATCTTGGACCATTAGATAAAAAACGTAAAGTGGTAATATATTCTACTTGTTTTGTTAATTATAATAAAAAAAATACTGGCGTGGCGGCTTTAAAAGTATTAAAAAAAAATGCAGTAGAAGTTGAACACGCCTATCCCGGTTGTTGTGGTATGCCTTCTTTAGAACAAGCAGATTTGAACAAAGTTACTGATCAAGCAAAAAAGGTTTCATCGGATTTACTAAAATGGATTGATAGAGGTTACAGAGTCGTAACGTTAACAGCAAGCTGTGGTCTCATGCTAAAATTTGAATGGCCATTGTTGTTGCCAAATGATGAAAATATAAAAAAGTTATCAAAAAATGTAAGTGATATAGATGAATATGTAGTTGATATTGCTAACAATGAAGGATTAGCAAAAGGAATAGAAGAAATTGATGGAGGGGTAACTATTCATAACGCGTGTCATGCAAGAGCTCAAAATATGGGCATTAAAGCAAAAGAAATGCTTAAAGAGATTCCTAATATAAAAATCGATGTTGTTGAAAGATGCGCAGGCCACGGAGGAACATTTGGTGTTATGAAAGCAACACACCACCATGCTTTAAAAACGGGTAATCCAACTGCAAGGCAAATAAAAAATAAAAAAAATAAATATATGGCTTCAGATTGTCCTTTAGCTGGCAAACATTTAAAACAATTGTCCGAGGACACTAACATTGAACATAATGAGGCATTACATCCTATAGAAATTTTAGCAAAGGCCTATAGATTATAATTATGAATAAACAGCATAGAGAAGTAAAAAAATCTGATTTGATGTCGTTAGAAGAATATTCTAAGAAAAGAAAAGAAATAAGAACAGAAATAATTAATTACAAAAAAAATAGAAGAGTTTCTTTAGGACCGCATGCTAATTTTTATTTTGAATCTTTCAAAACTATGAAAGCTCAAATTCAAGAAATGCTATATATTGAAAAGGGTGGTGACGAACAGATGAAAGATGAATTAGTCGCGTATAATCCTTTGATTCCTAATGGTAAAGAGCTAGTTGCAACATTAATGTTTGAAATAAATAATCCGGTTTTAAGACTAGATTTTTTAAATAAAGTAGGAGGAATAGAAGAAAAAGTTTATATTAAAATTGGAAAAGATAAAATTTCAGCAATACCCGAAAAAGATCTAGATAGAACTTCAGCTGAAGGAAAGGCTTCTTCAGTACAATTTGTACATTTTAATTTTTCTGAACAACAAATCAAAAATTTTAAGGATATGAATAATGATATTATACTTGGCATAGATCATAAATTATACAACCATATGTCAAAAATTACTGAAGAAACAAGAAAAGCTTTATCAGAAGACTTTATTTAACATTACCCCATAGATATTTTTTTTCAATCCAACCATTAAAATCACCAGAAGTAATTTTGCACCATTTTAGATTGCACTTTTTTATTATCAAAAGTCTTCCAGTTTCTAATCTTGCTAATGGTTTTGAATAAATAGTAGGTTTTTTAAAAAGTATAGAATAATCTTTCATATTTATTGCAGATTTTTTTTTAGAAAGTAACGCAATATGGATCCAGCCTGTATTATTTTCATAATCTTTAATTTTTCTAAAAGGACCAGATTTATCTAAAATTATTACTGGTAAATATTTTTTTTTATAGATTAATTTAATTGGATATTCCATAGATGGTCCTTGTCTTAAATTTACTTTATTTTTTTTTAAAGACAAAAAAAATTGACCTTCTGATGCAAAAGATGGATTTAAAAAAAGTATAAATAAAAAAAATAAATAATATTTATTAATTTTTTTCATAACAGTAACAATTTGTTCTCTTGTTCAATTTAACTTTTCTGAAAGTGTGTTTTAATCCATCAATAATTAAAATATAGCCACATAGAGATTCTCCAATTTCAAGAATTTCTTTCACTACCTCATTAGCCTGAACGCTGCCAATAATGCCTGCTATGGGTCCTATAATGCCCTCATATTCACAATTATCTTCATCCGGGTTATCAGGCATTATTGGAATAAAACATCTAAGACATGGACTGTTCTTTTTAGAAAAATTAAATGTATATACCTGCCCATCAAATTTACTTATTGCTCCAGAAATTAAAATTTTTTTATTTTTTAAACAATAATCATTTATTAGGAATCGTGTCCTAAAATTATCGCTACCGTCAACAATTAAATCATATTTTGCAGCGATTTTTTTGATATTTTTTTTATCTAAGGTTGTTGAATAATGATTTACTTTTATATCTGGGTTAATTTTTTTAATTTTTAAAGCAGCTACAATTGATTTATTTTTTTTAATATCTTTATTTTCAAAAATAATTTGACGATTAAGATTTGATATTTCGATTTTGTCTTTGTCCACAATTCCAATAGAACCAATACCTAATGCAGCCAAATATATTGCTATAGGAGAACCTAACCCTCCAGCACCAACAATTAAAACTTTTGATTTTAAAAGTTTTTTTTGTCCAATGACTCCAACTTTTTTTAATATTATTTGTCTTGAATATCTATCTATTTGTTTTTTTGTAATTCTCATTTCCCCGTCGAACCAAAGCCACCTTTACCCCTCAAGGTGTTTGGTAAATTTTCTACTTCTTCCAAGGTCATTTTATGGACCGGTGTTAAAATCATTTGCGCAATTCTATCATTATTTTTAATGGTGAAATTAATTGTGCCGTGATTGAAAAGTATTATTTTAATTTCGCCTCTGTAATCACTATCAATCGTTCCAGGTGTATTCAAAACAGATATATTATTTTTAGCAGCAAGTCCGGATCTAGGTCTTATTTGTATTTCGAATTCTTCAGAAAATGCAACAGAAAGACCAGTGGGCACTAAACAGGAATTGTTCGGTTTTAATACTATAGGTTTTTTTATGAAGGCCATTAAATCCATGCCAGAAGCACCAGTAGTTTTATAGGTTGGCATTTCAACTTTTGGATCTAATTTTTTAATTAATATTTTTACCATTAAATTTTAATTTAATTGGCTAATTATTCTATCGACAATTTCGTCTGATATTTCAGATTTTTTCTTAATAGATAGTTTTTCTTCATTAATTTTTTTATTTTTGTAAAATATAGTGACCTCATTTAAATCTGATTCAAATCCGATAGATTTATTTGAAACATCATTAGCTATAATCCAATCACAATTTTTTTCTGACATCTTTTTTTTTGCGTTATTTTTAATATCGTTCGTTTCAGCAGCAAAACCAATAACTAATTTTGGTCTGAGAGAATTATGATTTGATATGTAATTAAGGATATCAATGTTTTTTTCTAAGTTTAAATTTATATATTCATCTTTCTTAATTTTTTGATTTTGTTGATTTTTAATTTTAAAATCTGATACAGCAGCAGAAAAAATAGCAACATCAGCAGGTAAGTTATTTTGTGTTTCTTTGAACATTTCATCAGCAGTTTCTACTTTAATAAAATTTATATCATCATTTATTTTTAAGTTAGTTGGTCCTGATATAAGTGTAGTTTCAAAGCCCTTTTTTGATAATGACTTAGCTAATTCAAAACCTTGTTTACCACTCGATTTATTTGTTATAAATCTAACAGGATCAATATACTCTCGCGTAGGTCCAGCTGTAACTAAAGCCTTAAATTTTTTTCTACGATTTGAGTCCGTAAAATAATCTTCAATTTGTTTTATAATTTCAGCTGGTTCAGTCATTTTACCTTCGCCATATTCGCCGCAGGCCATATCACCTACTTCAGGACCAATTATTTTATAGCCAAATTTTTTTAATTTATTTAGATTTTCTTTAATAGATGGATGTTCCCACATTCTAACATTCATTGCAGGAGTTAAAAAAATATCTTTATTAGAAGCAAGTATTACTGTTGAAGCCAAGTCATCTGATAATCCTGTGCTTAATTTTGAAATAGTATTGGCTGTTGTTGGAGCAACAAGTATCACATCAGACCATCTGGAAAGTGATATATGATCCATTTCAGATTCATTTTCAATATTAAATAAATCTTGGTAAACTTTTTCTTGTGAAAGTGAAACAATAGATAATGGTGTAACGAATTCTGTAGCGCTTTTAGTTAAAATAGTTTTAACCTTAGCACCTTTTTTCTTTAAAATTCTGATTACTTCTAAACTTTTGTATGCAGAGATGCCTCCACAAATAATCAATAGAACTTTTTTTTCCAATAAATTATTCATAAGTTTGTTATTTGAATACTATGAGGACAAAAATTACAAGCATTAAAACTCCACCAATTATTTTATTACGCATTATTTCTAGTTTTAATTCTTGTTCTTTTAGACTTTGATAACTTAGGGAATTAGGGTTAAATTTTCCTTCAGAAATTAAAGTCATTACATCATTAGCCTTATCCATTATATCAGGTAAGTCCGGAAGTCTTTTTATGACCTCCGAAGCGTTATCTAAAACATCATTTGCTTTGTTAATTGGATCCTTTACTTCTCGTAGCCAATTTTCCAGAACCGGTTTAGATATATCCCATATGTTTGTATTCGGGTCGAGTTTTCTTGCAACTCCCTCAACAACAACCATATTTTTTTGTAAAAGCAATAATTGAATTTGTGTTTGCATATTAAATTTTTCTGTAATTTCAAAGAGTTGGGCTAATAATTTTCCACCAGATATATTTTTGGCTGATTGACCAAAAATTGGCTCACCAATTGAGCGTAAGGCTTGAGCAAACTCATCTTTGGAAACATTTTTTGACACCAATCCGGCTAAAAAATGCACTTCAGCAACTTTTTTATAGTCACGTTTAATGAATCCATAAAGTATTTCAGCTAAATATTTTCTGTTATTTTTATTAAGCCTTCCCATTATCCCAAAATCAACTGGTACTATATCGCCTTCATTCGTAACAAATAAATTTCCTTGATGCATATCGCCATGAAAAAAGCCATCTCTCACCGCATGTTTTAAAAAGTATCTAATTATGTCTTTTGCTATTTTTGCAGTATTGATGTTTAAATTTTTAATTTTCTCAACTTCTCTAATAGATACTCCATTTACTTTTTCTAAACACAGAACTTTTTTACTAGTTTGATTCCAGTAAATTTTAGGAACTCTAAATCCTATATCTTTTTTTGTATTTTCATAAAGTTCATTAGCTGCGGCGGCTTCAAATCTTAAATCCATTTCAACATTTGTAATTTCACGCAAAAGTTGGACGATTTCCACTAATTTTAACCTTGCCGTTTTCTTTATTAGACTTTGAGTTATATAAGCCAAAAGCATTAAAGCATCTAATTCTTCATTAAATATTTTTTCTATATTTGGTCTTAAAATTTTAATTGCAACATTTTTGCTTTCTCCAGGAAAATTAATTTTTGCAAAATGCACTTGAGCTATAGAAGCAGCTGCTATTGGTTCAGAAAAATCGACTATTTTATTAAAATTTTCTTCTTCCAGCTCATCCTTTAAAATATTTTTTGCTTCTTCCAAATCAAATGGTGGTAATTTATCTTGTAACTTTTCTAATTCACCAGATATCTTATCACCAATAATATCAGGTCGGGTTGCAAGAAATTGGCCTAATTTTATAAATGTGGTACCCATTTCTTGAAGAGCCTTACAAAGTTTTGCACCTACAGATAAATTTTCATTATTTTTTTTTTTATTAAAACTAAATCCAATTATAAAAAAAAGTATTTTAATTGTTATTGGAGGGTTATAAATTTCATATATAGAGGAGAGTGCTCCGGACGTAGATAGCTTTCTACCAATTTTAAAAAGCATAAAAATTTTTTTAATCATAATTAAATTTTCCAACCTGAATGAATTGTAACTATTCCACCACTAAAAGATTTATAGGATACATTTTCAAAATTTTCATTTTTTATAATTTTTAGAAGTTGATCTTGAGAATAAAATTTATCAATACTTTTGATTAGATATTCATAGGGCTCAGTCTTACCAACTATAAATTTACCTAATAAAGGTATTGATTTTGAATAATATTTATAAAACTTATTTAAGATCTCATTTTTGACCTTAGAAAATTCTAAACACAAGAATCTACCTCCGGGTTTAAGAACACGATAGGACTCTTTAAGTGCTTTATTTATATTACTAACATTTCTAATACCAAAGCTGATCGTGTAGTAATCAAAAAAATTATTTTCGAAGGGCAAGTCTTCAGCATCATTACAATACCATTTAACATTTGAAATATTGTTAAATTTTTTTTTACCTTTTTTAATCATGCTATTGTTTTCGTCCAAGCAAAAAACTTCTCCTTTATAATCAACTTTTTTTAAGTATAATTTAGCTATATCTCCAGTACCTGAAGCAACATCAATTAATTTTGTGTTTTTTTGTGGATTCAACCAATCTACAAAATTTTTTTTCCATAATCTATGTATCCCAAGCGACATTAAATCGTTCATAAGATCATATTTGTCGGAAACATCTTGAAAAACTTTAGTAACTAATCTTTCATTGTTTTTATGATACGTTTTCATTTAAATTAATAAACCATATGTTAAGTTTTTTCACAATATATATATTTAACCAATGCCAGAGCTTCCAGAAATAGAAATTGTAAGAAGATCTTTATTTAAAATGATAAATAATGCTAAAATTATTAATGTAAAAGTTAAAAATGAAAATTTACGTTATAAAATATCTACATCATTTTCAAAAAACTTAATTGGAGAAAAAATATTAAATATAAAAAGAAGATCTAAATATTTAATTTTATTTTTGAAAAAAAAATTACTTTTAATTCATCTTGGTATGAGTGGGAAATTATTTATAGTTAGAGATTGTGATAAAAAAATATTTAAAACTAGTTTTTATTACGATCAAAATATTTTAATCAAACATAATCATATTTACTTTAAATTAAATAATGGATTTATTCTTATTTATAACGATGTAAGAAGATTTGGCTTTCTTAAATTATATAATAAGAAATTAGACCAAATTCCTTTTTTAAAAGAGTTGGGTTTAGAACCATTTAACAAAAAATTTAATTTAAATTATTTTAAAAAATATGTTGCAAATAAAAAAAAAAATATAAAAAATATACTAATGGATCAAAAATTTGTTAGTGGGCTAGGTAATATTTATGTAAATGAAATTTTATATATGTCAAAAATACACCCACTAAGAATAGGCTACAATTTAAAGGAGAAGGAAATAAAAATTTTGATTTATTACATAAAAAAAATTCTTAAAATTGCAATTTCAAAGGGAGGATCTTCTATCAGAGACTTTTCTAATCCAAAGGGCAAAAGTGGAAATTTTCAGGAATTTTTTAGGGTATATGGAAAAGAACATAAGAATTGCTCACGTATATCGTGCAGAGGTAGGATAAAAAGAATATTTTTGTCTAATCGATCGTCATTTTATTGCGAAAAATGTCAAAAGTAATTGGCATTGACCGCAATATATCAAAAAGATATATATTCATCTTTTTATGCCAAATACTAAATCAGCTATAAGACGGGTCAAAAAGACTAGAACTCAAACAATCACAAATAAAATTAGAAAAAGTAAATTTAAGTCTTTTAATAGGAAAATGTTGAACTATATAGAGGGAGGCAAATCAAAGGAGGCTCAAGATTTTCTGCCAGAATTCCACTCACAATTGATGAAAATTGCAAAAACCGGTGTGATTAGTAGAGAAACAGCGTCAAGAAAAATATCACGGGTTGCAAAAAAAATTAAAAATTTAAAAAATAAAAAGTAAACAATTAAAAGTTGTTTTAACTCACAAAAAAAAATTTAATCTTACTAAATAAATTTTTCTTTCCAAAAAAAAATCCAGATCTAGTTTATTAATATCCTAAGTTGTATGTCCACAACTTACTCTAGTTTTTTTTTCTACCTGTCCTTTAATTTATTTTAATAAATTTTTTTCCAAAAAAAAAATATTTTTTTTTAAATACAACCTAATAAGCATTGCATGCAATATGAAAAAAAAATAAAAGTATTTTATAAATAATAATCTTTATGAACAAAATCGTAACACAATCAAAAACAAATAAAGTTATAATACAGGAAGAAAATATTGTTGACTGGAAAAATGTCACAAAAAAATTTGAAACATCCTTTGGTAAAGATATATATGAAAGTTGGCTAAAAAATATAAATTTAAAAAAAGAATTTAATCATTATTTAATATTATCTGCCCCAACCAGATTCGTTAGAGATTGGATAGTATCTAGGTATGCTGATAAAATATTGGATATTATTAAAACTTTTAAGCAAAGCATCCAAAGAATAGAGTTTTTAATAGAAGAACAAGAAGACAAAAACTCAAAAGTTGAAACTAAAAAAAATAATCAAATTCTAAATATTGAAACTTCTTTACTAAATTATAATAGATTTAATATAAACAATAATTTTAATAACTTTGTAGTTGGTGAAAGCAATGAATTAGCATATACAGCTGCAAAAAAAATATGTAGTGATAGTTCGCATTATAATCCACTTTTTATTTATAGTTCTGTGGGTATGGGTAAAACACATTTATTAAATGCCATAGGTTTAGAAATTGGAAATAGAAAAAAGGTGATGTTTATTTCCGCTGAAAGATTTATGTATTACTTTGTTAGATCTATTAAAAATAACGATATGATTAAGTTCAAGGATCTATTTAGAGCAGCAAATGTTTTTATTATTGATGATATCCAATTTGTGGGTGGAAAAGAAGTTATGCAAGAAGAATTTTTTCATACTTTTAATGCTTTAATTGAGCAGGGTTCACAAATTGTTGTCTCATCTGACCGCCCTCCATCAAGCCTTGATAAAATGCAAGAAAGAATAAAATCTCGTCTGTCTGGCGGATTAGTGATAGATATACAAGCTCCAGATTTAGATTTAAGAATAAAAATTTTAAAAAGTAAACTTTTAGAAATTCAAAAAAATTTTAATGAAAATTATGATCTAAATGATGAAATAATAAAATTTTTAGCTTCAGAGGTTACATCTAGCATCAGAGAAATGGTTGGTGCTTTGAATCGAGTGATTGCTTTTAGAAAGATTAACTCACAAGCTCCAAGCATTCATGATTGTAAAAAAATATTGAAAGATTTTATCAATTATAACAACAAGTCTATTAATGTTGAGTTCATACAAAATGCAGTTGCGACATATTTTAATTTAGGTATTCAGGAAATGTTATCAGCAAGAAGATCTAGATCTTTAGCTAGGCCAAGACAAATAGCAATGTATTTAGCAAAACAACACACAACTAATTCTTTGCCTGATATTGGTAGAAAATTTTCTAATAGAGATCACACTACAGTAATACATGCGATAAAAAAAATTGAAGAATTAATTGATAAAGATAATGAAATTAAGAAAAATATAGCTGAAATTAAAAAAAGATTTTTTTAGATAAATACATGGAGTTTAGTATAAATAGAGACGTTTTCTTAAAATCATTAAGTCGTGCATATGGCATCATAGAAAAAAAAACAACATTACCAATTTTATCAAATATTTTAATTGACGCCAAAGGTTCAAAAATTGTTATTACCGCAACAGATCTAGATATAATTTATTCAGAAGAAGTAGATTTGCAGCAATCAGGAAAAGATGGTTCCACAACTACCTCAGCAAGTGTTCTTTACGATATTTTAAGAAAGTTAGAACCTAACGCAAAAGTCGAGTTATCTCTTCAAAGTGCAAATAAATTAAAATTAATTTCTGGTAATTCAAAGTTCAATTTATTATGCATTCCATCTGAAAATTTTCCTTTATCTGATGAAAGTATTGAGCAAAATCCTTTTAAAATTTCATCTCAAAAAATGTTAAAGCTTCTAAATAAAACAAAAATTTCGATTTCAAATGATGACACAAGACATTATCTTAATGGTATTTACCTTCATAAAACTAGTGTAGAAAATAAATCATTTCTTTCGGGAGTTGCAACTGATAGCCATAGGCTTTCATCTAGTAGATTGGAAATCGAAACTAATTCAAATTTTCAACCCATAATATTGCCTAAAAAAACAATTTCACAGCTGATTTTTTTATTGGAACAAGATATGAGTGATATAAAAATTTCTAATAATAAATCTAAAATTAAATTTGAAACAAGTAGTGGCAGACTTGTATCGAAAGTTATAGACGGAAGATTTCCAGATTATACTAAAGTTGTTCCTCAAAATAATGACAAGGTTCTGCAAGTAAAATTAAATGAATTTAAAAACGCAATTGAAAGAGTGACAACAGTTTCATCTGATCGTAAAGAAGGTCTTAAAATGACAATATCTCAAGATGTACTTCAGTTATCTGTTAACAGCCCAAATAGTGGTGAGGGAGTAGAGAATGTCAAAGTAAAATTTAACTCAGAAAATATGAATGTAAGTTTTAATAGCAGATATTTAATTGATATTTCTTCACAAATTGAAAATGAAACAATTGTCCTTAATTTTAAAGACGCTGGCTCGCCAGTACTGGTTAGAGATTTATCAGATAAAAATAGTTTTCACGTTATTATGCCAATGAAAATTTGAGTTAGGGTAATAAATTCATTTTAAGAATATTTTTTTTTTTTTCATTCAGTTAACATTCAATATCAATGCTAATTCAAGGTGTGGTTTTATCTTTGTTTTCATTAGTATGAAAAAAATGTTAAACTACTAAAAATTTCTCATGAATATGAAAAAGAAAAATCAAAAGGAAAACCAAAGCTATAGCGCAGAATCCATAAAAGTTCTTAAAGGATTAGAGGCTGTTCGAAAAAGACCAGGAATGTACATCGGAGATACTGACGACGGCACAGGTCTTCACCATATGGTTTATGAAGTAGTTGATAATTCCATCGATGAAGCTTTGGCGGGTCATTGCAAAAATATTAAAGTTACTATTAATTCCGATCAATCAGTTTCAGTAGAGGATGACGGTAGAGGAATACCAGTTGATTTACACAAAGGTGAAAAAAAATCTGCAGCTGAAGTAATAATGACACAACTTCATGCTGGAGGTAAGTTTGATCATGATTCATATAAAGTTTCAGGAGGTTTGCATGGAGTTGGTGTTTCTGTAGTTAATGCATTATCAGAAAGATTAACGTTAAAAATTTTTAGAGATAAAAAGGAATATTTTGTTGAGTTTAAGAATGGACAAGCAAAATCCCCTTTAAAAGTAAAAGGAAAAGCAAATAAGACTGGCACTTTAATAAATTTTTTACCATCAAGAGAAGTCTTTTCCGATACTAAATTTAGTTCTCTAACTTTACAAAAAAGAATGAGAGAACTTGCTTTTTTAAACAAAGGTTTAAGTATTATTTTAATAGACAAAACTGGAAAAAAAGAAAAGGAATATAA
>MDTE01053453.1_pt1 | contig 13125 bp, 9 predicted proteins | sample 811231 | NCBI WGS metagenome assembly MDTE01 (sample SAMN05326651, study PRJNA326480) | marine metagenome | isolation source: seawater | place: Indian Ocean: Red Sea | collected 2010
GGCCGGCGGTGTGCAATGCACATTGTGCTTTATCGGCAAGGCCGGAGTCGACCAGGCCGGGGTCGGTGACCAGCAGTGCGTGGGGACCCGCCAACTCGCGGGCCAGATCGCCTAGTTGGTCCAGGCTGCCGGCACCGAAAATCACGCGAATCGATGGGTCGAAATCGAAATGGGCGTTTTGCACGTCTGGTTTCAGCCCGCCAGCCGCTGCAGAGCTCGCTGCTGGTAGAGGAAATCGAAGAGATTGCCCTCGTGCGGTTGATCCCAGGAAATCTGGTTGGTGGGTATGGGGCCGAAATTGAGGCGCTCAATATGGGGCGAGGCGAGGAGCTGACGAGTCAACTCTTCGTCTTGAGTGAGTGCGGTGACGACCAGGGTTGGACCGAGGCGCTCGACCAGCTGGTCTTCGGGTACCTCGACGACGGCGGCGAAGGGAAACAGGTATTCGGCATTGGCGAGTGGGTGGTCGGCGTTGGGTGCATGGATCAGCGTTGGGTTCAGGAAGGTACAGCCGCCAGTTTCGGCGACGCGAACGCTCTGTTTTCTGGCTGTGTCGTCGGCATCACCCAACTGAGCATCGATCAGCTGCGAAAGCTGGTGGGCGGTAGCGGGGTTGGCAAAGGCGGCGAGTTGGGCCTCGGGGTCGTCGAGCGGGCGAGCCTGGATCTGACTCAGGCGCTCGCCGAGAGCAGCGGCGATTTCGCGGCCTCTGGCCGGGACCCAGATGCCGGAGGCATTGATGCAGGATCGTCCTCCGTTGGCGGCAATCGAGGTGACCATTATATCTAAATATTGCTCCCAGTCGTCGATCATATCCGCGCCAATAACGACTTTAGAGCGCCCGGGACCATGGATCTGCACTCCGGGGTCATCAATCCAGGGTTCTATCGTAGACCCGCCGCCGAAGAGTAGCGAGCGGCCGCAGCGAAGCAGGATTTCGGCGCTGCCACCGTGGTCGGTCGGGTAGTAGCTCAGGGCTTGCGGTGGACAGCCGGCGCAGATCAGCGCCTGGGCGATGCGGTAGGGAGTCCAGGGCTCTTCGCGGCCGGGTTTGAGCACCAGCGGAGTTTTGAGCGGGATTGAGGGCAGCCAGAGCGAGTGGACGCCGGGCGAGTTGCTGGGCAGTACGCAACCGAGGGCACGAGTCAGTGCTATATAGCTCAGCGGGCGTCCATCCTGGATATTTTCGCCCGTATCGAGGACCGAGAGATCGAGACCGCGCGTCAGGCCGTCGAGGACGGCTGCCATTTCGTCGAAGACCAAGTGTATTTTAGCCATATTGGCGCGGGCGAGCGATTGGGGCAGACCGGTGGTGGCGGAGACCTGGTCTATATAGTCGTCGGGGGACTGGGTCTCTTCACCTAGGGGCAACTCGGCACTGGAGAAGAATACGGCAGCGTCTTTGCAGATACGAAGTAACTCGGCGACCGAGTGTGCTTTCAATTCGGCGCGATTTTTCTCCATCGCATCGAGGTCGCGGGCGATCAGGCCGCGGTTGGCCTGACTGACTCGGGCTAAAGGCTCACCGGTGGCGATATGCGGAACATCGATCTGGTCGAGGCTGGTGTAGGGCGTGCCGGCCCGCAAAAGGGGTAGCTGGATCATGCGAATCTCTCAGTATACACCGACAGTGACACTTTCATTCATTTGAGTCAGCAGGCGTAAATTGGCCACCCCGTCCCAGGGGTAGAGTTCGATGGGCTCAGCGCGCTCGGCTTCGTCCCGCTCCAGGAAACGGGGCATGAAGAACTCCTTGGTCAGGGTACTGAGCATTACGCGGCCAGTCTCGCCGTAATTGACTATGCGAGACGGATCATCGGGATCTACGAGTTCGATGACGGCACGTGGTTGGGGAGGAAAGTAGATGATCGAGTAGTCGTCGGCAGGGTCGAAAGGTTTGCAACACGCCAGTCCCATCAGGGTATTGCCATAGGTCGGTACGAAGTCGATGCCGGGCACCAGCTCTTCGCGGGCGAAGCGGTGGAACTGGGCATTCATCTCTGTTCCACCGCAGAAGATGCCCTTAATGCCGAGCTTGGGCAGTGATACCTTTTCGGAAAGAGCTTCTAAAAGTTTGGGAGTTGTGAAGATGCACTGCACATTATCGTGGGCTTTGAGCACCTTCAAAGCCTGGTCGATGACATGGGTTTTATAGGCCTCGAGTTCGCGGAGTTTGCCGTCGCGGATCAGTTGATTAACCCAGCGCGGATCGAGGTCGACCAGAAAGCAGATGCCGTTGCGCAATTGAGCTAGGTGCTCGACTGCTAAGCGCAGGCGCCGGGGACCCGAAGGCCCGAGCATCAGCCAGTCAGCACCTTTGGGGAAGCCCGTTTCGGAGAGCGTCTTGCTGTACTGCGCGTAATCGATTTGGAAATCTCGGATATTGATGCGGTATTTGGGCAGCCCGGTGGAACCGCCGGTCTCGAATACATATACGGGGTCATTGGCATAGGCTTTGGGTATCCACTGGCGCACTGGACCACCGCGTAACCACTCATCCTCAAAGTGCCCCAAAAGGGCCAAATCACCGTAGGAGCGGATTTTTTCGCGCGGGTCGAAGTCGAGTCGCTGTGCATAATCTAGCCAGAACGGACAGCCGGTCTCGGGATCGAAGTGCCATTGCACTATTTCGCGCACGTGCGCGTCGAGTTCGACGCGGGCGGCATCGACTTTAGCGGTTGCTATGCTCATTGCTTATCCGCTGCGATGGCAAAGAGCGTATTGCGCGATGCGATATAGAGGACGCCGTCGCGGGCGACGGGAGTAGTGTATACCGCGCTGCCCAGATTAGTCTCGTGCAATACCTCGAGTTTTTTACCGACCTTGAGGACATCGATATCGCCGTCCTCGTCTCCTATATAGACCTTGCCGTCGGCGACAAAGGGTGAACCCCATATCGCAGCAAAGGTATCATGGGTCCAGTAGTGCTCTCCGGTTTGGGCGTCGAGGCAGTAGACGAAACCGCTCAGGTCGGCTGTGTAGAGCAGGCCGTCGCTGATGGCTACGGTCGAGATCGTGCGGTGGTAGTCTTTGTTGCCGAAGTGCCAGACGGCGCCCGTTGCTGTGATATCGCCTTTGCCGCTGGCATCGATAGCCCAGAGGTGGCCCTCGCCCTCCCCGTGTTCGGGATCTTGTCCGACGGCGATATAGACTTTGCCTTCGTAGAAGACCGGCGTCGAAACGATATTGTTGCGGGTGCCGCGCCCTCCGAGTTCCCAGACCGAGTCCTTGGGGTTGCAGTCGAATTTCCAAATCAACTCGCCGGTATCAGGCGTCAGCGAGTAGAGCCAACCATCTCCGCCGGGGAAGATCACCTGCTCGCGACCGCCGGCGACGCCATAGGCTGGGTTGGCCCACTGACCGTGCAAGATCTGGTCGCCGGGCAGACTGCTATCCCAGATCAGTTCGCCGCTTTGCTGGTCTAGTGCGATGAAACTCGGAGCGAAGGGAGCCGGGATGTGTATGTGTCCTTCGTCCACGCCATTGCTGGTCAAGGCGAAGAGCCGTCCATCGATTCCCAGCGGCGAACTCGTGGCGAGGTTGTGGGGGAAGACATCGAGTTCGGCGATCATGTCGAAGGTCCAGATCACGTCGGCGTCGATGGATTCGGTGCTTTCTTCATCGGTGATTGGGCCATCGTTCTCACCGTCGAGAAAACCCTCGGTGTCGAGAGCGACCATTTCGGCTTGGTTTGATATATAATAGAGGCGATCACCTTCGGCATACGGGGTGGAGCAGACGCCTTGCTGCGGCCAGTCGTTGACGCGTCCGGTCGGCAATTTGGGGTGGACGATCTGCCAGAGGAAGGTCCCGTCGGCGCGGTTGAAAGCCATCACCACGCCGCGGTCGCCCCGGTGTTCGGGGTTGCGTTCGGCCTGATTGTTGGTGCCAACGATGATTTTGTCGTCGACGATCAACGGACCCCCGTAGGTTTGCGATCCGAGTTCGGCGGTCCATTTGATATTGACACCCGTTTCGGCGTCCCAGGATGTGGGTAAGTTCTTTGCCGCGGAAACCTGGTTGCGCGATGGAGACCCGCCCCACATGGCGGTTTCGGCGCTGGCGGATACAAGTAAGACGAGAAGGCAAGAGAAGCTATAGATCGTCGTTTTCATTACCAGACTTTCAGATTGTCGTAAAAGATTTCAGCGGGGGAATAGCCGTAGAGTCCAGGGCTGCCGGTGCGATTGGGCAGGGGATCCTCGACTTCAATGCTCCAGGCGGCGGGTTCTGCTTCGTCGCGGGGCCAGACCTTGCCGCGGATCAAAGCGCTAGCGCCGACCAGTTCAACCTGCATCTTCATGGTGTACCAAACTCCGGTTTCCCAGGTGAAGGGAATGGTTTTGGCCATCCGCAATTCCGCAGCCCAGGTACGGATCTGCAAGTGCTGGTGATAGCCCATCATATCGAGCGTATAGCGGTTGGCGATTAAGCCCATGTCGGGGAGTGCGCGGCGCTTTTTGTTGCCGAGCAGGTCGACCTGGATGGTATAGTCGGTCATGTCTGATGTGCCGAGATAGGTATTGGCGCGATGCAGACCTCTTTTGGCCGGTGGTTTGACCAGCACTTTGTTGCCGTCGAGATCGCGTACTTTGAATTTGCTACCGGCGCCGACCCAGACCGGGGTGGTATCAACGGCGAAATGCTCAAAGTCTTCGCTGTAGACCGGTGGCGGCAGGACGTTGATTCGGGCTTCGGTGCTCAGACCGCCACTGGTTGCGCTGATCTGGCCACCGCCGGGTGCATCGGCCAGCGCGAGTGCGTTGCCGTTGAGCGTGCCGATGTTGCCTTCGAGCGACCATGTTGCGTCGACGGGGCCGATGAGCCGGCCCTTATCGTCGTAGGCTCGGGCCTGGAACTCGATCTGACCACCCGGTTGGGCGACTACTTCCGCAGGGATGATTTGCAGATGTGTCGGTATGGCATCGGCAGGGGCTTTTTCGCGCGGGTACTCGGCTGGCGTCGTTTCGGCTTTGAATGGGCTGCTTTTGTCGCCGAGGCAGTAGATGCCGGCTTCGGTTGAAAGGTAAATCCGGCCGTAGGCTATCGCCGGCGACCCGAAGAATTCTGCCGGTCGGCCGTCTGCCATCTCGATCTCTTCGAGGTCGAGGGTGGTGGCGGATTCGGAACCGGGAGCAACTATGGCGAGGCGCCCATTGACTTCGGGTGCGTAGAACCGACCGTCGGCGAAAACGGGAGAGCCCTTGCCGACCGTGCCGATATTGTGGATCCATAGTACTGCGCCGCTTGTGGCGTCGAGCGCGTGGATATTGGCGGAGTTGTCGATGATATAGAAACGGTTATCGTGGACTATCGGACTCGAATAACCAGCGAAAACGCCGTCGTAGCGCCAGAGTTCATGGGTAGTGGTAAGGTCGCCCTGGCCGGTGGCATCGATGCAGACGACGCGACCCAGAGCCGTATTGTCGAGGTTCTCTTCGCTATGTGCAGCGTAGACTTTGTCGCCCGAGACCACGACCGAAGTGTTGATCCCGCGGCGACTGAGTTTAAAGCCCCAGACGGTCTCGCCGGTGTGGACTTTCATCGCGTAGATCGAGCCATCGGCATTGCCGCCGATCAGCAAGCGAAGACCGTTGATTTCCGCGATTACGGGTACGGAATAAGTCGTGTCGAGTGGTCGGCCACCGGGCGTGGAGATCCAGACGATTTCGCCGGTGCGCTTGTCAAAGGCGAAGTAGCGGTGGCGTCCCGGAGTGTGGGTGCCCCAGTTGGAACTCAGATAGCTGATGATGACCAGGTCTTCATCGACGACCGGAGTGTGTACTCGACCGCCATAGCCCGAGATCCGTCCGAATTGCTCGGTCAGTGAGCGCGACCAGATAATCCGTCCTTCGCGATCGAAGCACAAGAAGAGTCCGCTAACGCTATGGGCATAGATATAGCCCGTTTCTGGATCGCCGACCAGACTGGCACAGCCGACGCGATTGAAGGGGATAGTGGTATGGAAGATATTGTAGGTGTGTTCCCATAATAGCGAGCCATTCTCGGCGTCGAAGGCGGCGACAACGCCTTGCTGCCTGATCCCCTCTCCACGGCGGCCGATGACGAAGACTCGACCGTCGAGGACGACCGGGGTCGAGCGGCCGATGAATTCGGCATGCCAGATCAGATTTTCGCCTGCGGTAGACCAGGAGGCGACCAGGCCGGTCTCGTCGGATACGCCATTTTGTGCCGGGCCGCGCCACGAGGGCCAGTCTGCCGATCGGGCGCTGGAAATGGAGAGGAGTACGATGAGGGCGGCGAATGGAATTTGTTTATAGGAGGTGGACACAGCTAACCAGCCTTGGGATAGGTCAGAAACGAATGTCGGTCGATTGATTGAGCCAGTACATAATCAGGATAGGTGATATTTGTCAATGAGATCGAGTCAAGGCTCTGTGGCTGGAACTGCGTACGGCGTTTTGGCCGCAGAACTCTACCAGGTGGATTGGCTCTGGTCCAGGTTTAAAAATTTGGTCTAATTGCCGCTAAATGAAGCCCTTATAGTCGCTGGTGAGAATGATTTGACAAACTGTTTGGTCATATAAAACAATATCTTAGAATTGATATGATCTGTCAATTAGAGTATGGGTGTCGATTCGTTTGGCGACTCTAAGAGGGATGTGGCCGATGCGTATTGGGATTTTCGCAGTGTTTTAGCTATGGGGAGTTGTCAAGGGTTGGGTCGATTGACAAATTAGTGTTCGCAAAACACCTGATCGACCTGCGTAGGAAAGGATAGGAGATATGCACTGCGAGAAAGAGTACAAAGTTCGTTCCATCCATGCTAGCCACCAGTCTTCGTTGGAAGAGATCTACGAAAAGCTGGTAGAGATTACTAAGCCTCTGAGTCGGTCGTGGGAAAAAATCGAAAAGGCGCGCCGAATCGGGATCAAGGTCAATATGCAGATGCGGACCGATGCGATCCGCCGGATTGGTGGGCGACGTCAGGAATTGGTCGACGACGATGTGTTGCGTGCGACGCTGCGGCTCTTGCGCGAGCGCAGCGATGCGGAGATTTTTGTGCTCGATACCAGTACGGCGTCTCCAGGCCAGCGGCCCGGAGACGATTTTAATACCGGTCCTATACTCGAAGAATTCGGCGTCGACTATGTAGAGGCCGGCGACCCTCCTTTCGAACGTTATAAAGTACCCGGCGGCGGGATCATGTTTTCCGAGTACCAGCTCTCGGCTGCCTTGGGCGAAGCCGATGCCTTTGTTTCGCTAGCCAAGATGAAAAACCACGGTTTCATGGGGATCACGCTCTGCCTAAAAAACCTTTTTGGTCTGCCGCCGATCCCGCCGCACGGCCGATTGCGGACTTATTTCCATCATGTCATCCGCCTCTCCTATGTACTGCCCGATCTCGGGTTGATCGCCCAGCCTTGTCTCAATATCATCGACGGGTTGACCGGACAGGCGAGAATGGAGTGGGGAGGGGAGGGTCGAATCGGTGACTGCTTGGTCGCCGGCGACCACGTCATTGCTACCGACGCTTGCGGCTCGTATCTGATGGGTACCGATCCCCGGCTCGATTGGCCGCACCCTCCTTTTCGCCGTGACCGCAGTCCGGTCGCGGTTGCGGCCGAGCACGGATTCGGGACGGTGGATCTAAACGAGATCGATTTTGCGATGGACGGTTTAGAGCCGCCGGTGGCCGAATTCGACTCCGCCGAGGCGGAACCAGCGGAACGGATTGCGCTCTTGCGGCAGAGCGCGAGCGAGCAGGCGCTCTTTTATCGCGACAATCGTCAGTACGTGCTCGATGGCCACGCCGGCTCGTACGTGTTTTTGCAGGATGGCGAAGTGATCTGGAGCGGCTCGCGACCAGAAGAAGCCGGGGCGGTAGCGCAGGTGGCTGGCGAAAAGCCGGATCAGGCCGTTTGGCTCAAGCTGGCTGATCCCGATGAGCGCGAAGGCGAGCGGATGGAAGTCTACGAAAAAATTCTGGCGCTTGGCTAGGGGTGTAATTATGAAGAGAGTGATCAAACCGGAAGGTCGATTCAATATCGCGATCGAGGATGTACCTGTGCCCGAGCCCGGGGCGGGTGAAGTGCGAATCAGAGCGGTGCGCAGTCTGATCAGCCGCGGTTCCGAGATCGGTGCTCGCTATACGCGCGAACATGCTGTCAGCCCTGATATTATGGGCTATTCGCTGGCAGGGGTGATCGATGCTCTGGGGCCAGGGGTGGATAGTTTTACCTGCGGAGATCGCGTGGTCGCTCTGGCCCCGCATGCGGAGTATGTGGTATGTCCCGCCGTCCTTTCCTCGCCACAGGACCAGCCGATCGTGGTACCTGTCATGGGTGGGGTCGATTTCGATATGGCTCCCTACTGGCCGCTGGTGGCCGGTGCGGTGAGTTGGGTAGATATCGAAGAGATCGAACCCAATCATACCGTGGTTATTCTCGGTCAGGGACTGGTTGGGAGTTTGCTTTTACAGGTTGCCAAGCACAATGGTAGGGGGCGGATCATCGCCGTTGATGCGTTGTCGAGTCGCTGTGCGCTGGCCGAGCGGCTCGGAGCTGATGCGGTGGTCAATGCCGCCGAGGAAGATCCGGTCCGCGCAGTGCGCCGACTCACGGCGGGCGCCGGAGCCGATATTGTCGTCTATGCGGTGGGTGGCCCGGCCGGGGTCAAGGTCTTTGATCAAGGGTTGGAGATGCTGGCTGTGGGTGGTTTATTGCACCTGATCGGCCTCTATGAAGACGAGCCGCTACCTCTTTTCTCGGGTAAGATCCAACGGCGCAAAATCATAGGCGGTTATTATGGGCAGGGGATCGGGTCCGGGACGGCGCGCCGGGCGATGCAACTGCTGCAAGCGGGGAGTATTCAAACCGAGCAGATGACTACCCACCGCTTTTCCTGCGGCGAGGCGGCTCGGGCCTTTGATCTGCTCTATAACAATATGGATGAGGCGCTTGGGGTTTTGCTCGATTGGGAAAGCTGAACGTATTGCGGGTGGTTTGTGGTCGCAGGAACGCTGATGCCAGGCTGGTATTGCGGATCTGCCAAGATCGGGGCTTGTAAAACATAAAATTGCTGCTTAATTCGCAATCGGATCTTGTTCAAAAGGATTAATTCATAAGAACAATGAGGTTAAGAGCGATGACAGAAAAAGAGCAGTTTCTTTTCGATTTGCGGGGGTATGTGGTTCTGGAAGGTGTACTCACTCCAGAAGAAGTCGAAGCTGGCAATCAAGCAGTGGATCGCCATATCGATCTGGTGGAAAAGCGGGAGCCTGGTCTCTCGCAAGGTGCAGATAACCTGGTCGCGGAGACGGGTCGAGGCGAGTTTCGTCAAAATCCGTTGACCTTTGAACAGCCCTGGTGCATGCCCTTCCGAAGGATGCTGACACATCCGAAGATCATCGGATTTTTCAACGAGGTATTAGGGGCTGGATTCCGTCTCGACCACGGGCCGGGTTTGATTCAGATGGATAGCGATACGGAGGGCCATCGACTGCACGGGGGGATGACATTCGATCCGAGCCAGTATCACGGCTTCAGCCATGGGAAAATGAATTGTGGACTCTGTGTGGCGGCCTGGCAACTGACCGATACCGCATCAGGGGACGGGGGATTCGCCTGTATCCCAGGCAGCCATAAGGCCAACTATCGCCCCCCGATGGAGGTGCTGACCCTGGACGAGGATTGGAGTTGTGTTGAGCAGGTGGTAGCTAAGGCCGGTTCGGTGGTGGTTTTTAACGAGGCTTTGGTTCACGGCACCTTGCCTTGGCGGTCTCCGAATCGAATGCGTCGTTCGATCCTCTTCAAATACTCGCCCGGATTTATGGCATGGGGAAGTCCCGTCGAAACCTGTCCAATCGCCAATCCAACCCCTGAAGAGGAGGCGATTTATCAGCCGCCGCGGCGGACTGGAAGGGTAGTACTGGGGGAAGAGTAACGGAGAGCGTGCCGGTTTGTCCGATCGCTGTGCTCGCGTGTGAGTTGTCGCGTTGCGCAGCGGTTATGGTCGATCGCTGATTCGACCAAACTCGCGAAGTTGAAAAATGGAGTCCGCAGGGCTCAGTGGCGAAGAGGGGGCTACTGCCGTTGTGAAGACGGGTTGGTATTTTCTGTCGTAGAGATCAGGCGATGAGCGGGTGATCGCGATTGGCCAGGGGCAGTACCAGACGCCGGCCTCCGGCAAGATGCGAGGCGTAGACCCCCTGGACCATTTCGTTGACGAAGCGGACTGTGTGAAGGCTGGAAAGCGGCTCGCGGTCTTTGGCGATAGCATCGATAAGATCTTTGGCCAGGGCTTCGTTGCCGATGCTGAGCCAGTTTTTGCGCAGATAGTCCGGAGTGTGTTCGGGTGCGTCGTGCCAATTCTCGAGATGGTACTTGTGCCAGTCCAGATGGGCGTGATCGGGCAGGACCCGCGGCGCGGGGTAGATATAGGCATCGCCGGGCTCGCGCAGTTCCAGGGTGGCTTTTTCACATTCGAGCGAGAGGCCGTAGAGGTTGTCGTAATCGGGAGTCTCGGGCCCGGCCAGGTCGGCGGTGGATTCGAAGTAGCCGCGCACGCCCCCGGCGAAGCCGAACGTTGCCGAGATCGAGTCGCCGGCGATGGGGCCTACGGGTGTGTTGCCCTCTCCGCAGTCGGCACGGGTCGCGTCGCGATCGCCGACCGCGACGTGGCCGCTGACCCAGCGCGGCAGTCCGGCACAAGCCATCATAAGGTCGAAGAGGTGGGTGCCGTGTAAAAGCAACTCTTCGCCGCCGCCGCGGCTGTCGTCCTTGGGCCGGGCGCGCAGGCGCAGCAAACGGCCGAAGACGCCCGAGTTGATCTCGGCGATGATGCGCTGGATCACCGGCATTCCGCGCCACTGGTGGGCGAGGGCGACTTTGGTTTTGGCGTGGGTGCAGGCGGCGAGGATCGCATCGGTGTCGGCAAGGGTGCCGGCGAGTGGTTTTTCGCAGTAGATATGGCAGCCGGCCTGTGCTGCGGCTTCGAGCATTGGCACCCGTTCCGCGACCGAGCTAGGACAAATCACCGCGATTGCGGGTTTTTCGGCGGCCAACATGGTGTGGTAATCTTGATATAGGCGGGATACGGCGAGTTTGGCACCGGCTGCGCGCAGGCCTTCCGGGTCGGCGTCGGCGATGGCGATGACTTCGGCATCTTCCAGGCCCTGGAAGGCGGTATCGAGTCGGTGTCCATAGTTACCTTTGCCGGTTGAGCCGATGATGGCGACGCGGTAGGTCATCTCGATCAGCGTGCCTCTCGCTCGACCAACGCGCTGATCTCTGCGAGGTCGAGATCGCCGCCGTCCTTGGGATAGTTATAGGGCAATAGCCACCAGTCCTCGGTAAACGCCGCCTCGCCGCCGGGTGGGATATTCTCGCTCGGGCCGATCGGCTCCAATTCGCACATCAGATCCTGGTAATACCAGATCGAAATGGTCAATCCGGCCAACTCGCCGTAGGGGCGGTCGCGGTAGACTGGATAGCGTTTGACCCATAGCAAGTCGTTTTTGTCGAGATAGGCGAACCACCCGGCTTTGGAATCCATACCGAGCTTGGCGCGGAGCGGAGTACTGAGGATTTCTAGGAAATTGTCGCGGACGCGGATATTGGGGTCTTCGGGATGGTAGTTAATAACCGGACCGGGGCCGTACATGACGTAGTTGTCGGGGAAGCGGCTTCCGGGTGTCAGCGGTATTATCACGATGCCGCCGCCGGTGCCGAAGGTACGGCTCCAATGGCCCCAGTGCTTATCGCTGGTAGAAATGTTTCTGATGGTCTGGGTGACGCTCAAATGGGTCGAGTGCTCGTCGAGGACGATGTCGCGGATGAGCTGGACGCCGGTGGGCTGGTCCTTTTTGCTGATCAGGCGTGCTGAGCGCGGGCCGGTGATGACGCTCTCCCATTCTCCGAGCCAGAGGTCTGGGTGGGCGGGAATGGTCATTTCGGGGCCGATGTCGAGGCGGCCGCCGGTGGGTCCGAAGGGTGGGCTGGTTTCAAAAACCATACCTTCTTGGGCGGGATCGAGGTAGATGGCGTTGGGGCCTTTGCGCGAGTATTCGAGAATGCGGCCGGCCGACGAGGTGAGGACGACACGAGTGTGGGTGTTTTCGAGGAGGATACAGTCGTCATAGCCGAAGTAGGTTATGCGGTCGGTTCCTGGCATTTTATCGGCTCCTGATTGGGAGATTGCTAGGGCGAGGAAGAGCAGTGTTCGGATGGGCATGAGTTTGTTCTCCGTGATCGCGACACTGGAAATTATGGTTGGTGTTTTATGTGTTCGGCAAAGGCTAATGGCAAAATATCTCTACGTGTTGGGATTGATGATAACTCGCCCCTGGACCTTCCCTTCGAGAATATCCTTGCCCAATTGGGGCAGGTCGGTCAGGCTGGCTTCGGAACAGATGAGATCGATTTTTTCCAGGGGCAACTCCGTGGCCAAGCGCTCCCAGGCGGTAGCACGGCGCTCGGCGGGATAGAACACGGAATCAATGCCGAGTATATTGACACCGCGCAATAAAAAGGGAATGACGCTGGCGGTGAATTCGGCACCGCCCGCTAAGCCGACGGCGGCGATGGAAGTGCCGTATTCCATTTGCGCTAGGGCGCGGGCCAGAGTAGTGCCGCCGACCGAGTCGATGCAGGCAGCCCAGCGGGCGCTTTCCAGCGGTTTTTTCGAAGGCTCGGAGAGTTCCTGACGCGGAATGATGATTTGCGCGCCCAGATCTTTGAGGTAGGGCTCGAGCTCGGGGCGACCAGTCGAGGCGGCGACCTGATAGCCGAGAGCGGAAAGCAAGAGGACGGAGCAGGAACCGACGCCGCCGGCGGCGCCGGTGACGAGGACTTCGCCCTTTGCGGGATTTAAGCCGTGACTCTCGAGTGCTACGAGGGCGATGACGGCGGTCAGACCGGCGGCACCCAGACCCATAGCGGTTCGGGGAGTGAGAGAGGAAGGAAGCTTTACTAACCAATCGCCTTTGAGCCGGGCTTTTTGTGCGTAGCCGCCCCAGTGCGCTTCGCCGACCCGCCAGCCAGTGCAGACGACCTGGTCGCCGGGCTGGAACTCGGGGTGGTCGCTTGTCGCGACGGTGCCGGCGAGATCGATGCCGGGAATGTGGGGATAGGTTTTGACCAGGCCGCCGAGCCCATTGAGGAC
>MDTE01125323.1_pt1 | contig 13123 bp, 15 predicted proteins | sample 811231 | NCBI WGS metagenome assembly MDTE01 (sample SAMN05326651, study PRJNA326480) | marine metagenome | isolation source: seawater | place: Indian Ocean: Red Sea | collected 2010
AAGTTACCTGATAATCGTATTTTATTTGGCACAAGAGGTGATTTTATTGGAAGTGACCAATCTAATTTTAATAGATCAAAAAAAATGGAAAAATTTTTTAAAAATATTTTTCCAAATTGGTCTAAAATCTCAATTGATTATAGTTGGCGAGGATTTATCGCCATGTCGCAAAAATTAAGTCCTTCTATAGGAAAGATTGATAATGAAGAAATATATTATGGATTTGGATATCATGGTGTAGGAGTAAGTTCAGCCCCATGGACTGGTAAGCAACTTTCAAAATTAGTTTTTTCTTCTAACAGCAAAGATCTTAATATTTCAAAAATTTATAAAGGTTTACCTAAAAAGTTTATTTTTCCAAGGTTAAGAGTATTCTATTTCAGACTAGCTGTTTTATTTTATAATATTAAAGATAAATTAAATATTTAAATAATTTTTTGTTTAATCAAATATGGCAAATAATTTTGATAATGCTCTACCTAATATTAAAAAACACTTTTTAGAAATTTTTAAAGTCTGTGATAAAAAATTCGTTAATGGATGTGGTTCATATTTATTTGATGGCAAAACATATGAGTATTTAATTGATAATTATGAAAAACAAAAATTATTGTTTGATAAATCAATAGATAAACAAGAGGTTCTTGAAATTGGTACATATATGGGCCACTCGGCATTAATAATGCTTTCAGCAAATCCAAAATTAAATTTAACGACAATTGATATAGATGATAGTTTTTCTAGAATTTCGATTGAATATTTAAAAAAGGTTTTTCCAAATTCTAATATTCAATTTTTACATGGTGACAGCATTTCTATTTTAAAAAGATTAGATAAAAAATTTGATTTTTTTCACATAGATGGCTCTCATAAGAACAAGACAATTACTAAAGAATTTAATTTTTGTAAAAAATTTGTAAGTTCTAGGGATTTTCAAATTGTTTTTGATGATGATATTACATGTAAAACTTTAATTTCAAATATCATATCCTCATACAATATTGTTGAAAAAAAATCAAAAGGACATGGCTGGGTTACAAACTTATATCTTAAAATTGATTTACCAAATAATAAATTAAAGTTAATTTTTATAAATATAAAATTTAACTTAAAAAATTATGTAAAGTATATTATTTCAAAAATAAATAAAATTATTAGTTTTAAAAAAATATAGATTAAATCTTATAATAAGAACGATACCAATTAATAAATTTTTTAATTCCTACTTTATAATTAGTTTTTGGATTATACCCCGTAATTTTTTTTAACAGAGAGCAATCAGAAAAAGTAGAGTGAACATCACCCTTTTGCATAGGTAAATAATTACGTTTAATTTTTTTATTTAATTCCTTTTGGAGTGTATTAATAAAACTTAGAAGATATATTTTTTTTGTATTGCCAATATTTAAAATTCTAAAAGGAGCTACAGGGGACAAGCTATCATTCTTGAATTTTTTTTTTGAGCTTAATGAGGGTGGTTTATTTAATAATCTGTAAATCCCATCTACAATATCATCAATATATGTGTAATCTCTGTACATTTTACCTTTATTATAAATATCGATTTTTTGACCTGCTAAAATATTTTTTGTAAACTTAAAGTAAGCCATATCTGGTCTTCCATAAGGCCCATATACAGTAAAAAATCTTAACATAGTTATGGGCAGTTCCCATAAGCTAGAATAGCAATGAGCTAAATTTTCCACAGATTTTTTGGTCGCTGCATAAAAACTAATTTGATGATCTGTTTTATCTTTTTCTTGAAAGGGAAATTTTTTATTTGATCCATAAACTGAGGAGCTCGAACTTATTATTAAATGATTAATTTTAATTTTGCTCGCTATTTTCAAAATATTAAAAGTACCTACAATATTAGAATTTAAGGTAGTCTCAGGTTTTTTAATGCTGTACCTTACTCCAGCTTGAGCTGCTAAGTGGAGAATAATTTGAGGATTAAATTTTTTAACACTTTTAAGCAAAGTTTGCTCATTTTCAATTTTACCTTTAGTAAAAGAAAAATTTCTATATTTTCTTAATATATTCAATCGAGATTTTTTTAAATTCACATCGTAATAATTATTCATAGAGTCAAAACCATGAACCTTAATTCCTTTGTCTAAAAATTTTTTTGCTGTGTGAAAACCAATAAATCCTGAAGATCCAGTTATAAATATTTTAGATTTCATTTAATTATTTCTTTATTATAACATCCATGTGAATAAAGAAATTCCAAAAAGTAAAAAGTTATAATAATAATTAAGATCTATATTTAAGGAAAAATACAAATAGAACAGAAGTCATCATCATAATCAGAGCATAAGCTGCGGTTGGCACCATATAAATCATGTTTTGACCAAACAATTGAGTTCCAACAAATACAGCTAAAGTTCCATTTTGCAATCCACATTCAAGAGAAATACACCTTCGTTGAGCAACATTTGAAGCAAAAATTTTTGCAATATAAAATCCTATAATCATCATGGAAATGTTAAGAATTAAAGCAATAGTACCTGCAGTAGTTAAGAACATAATTATACTATCCCATTCTTGAATATAGATGGCAATAAAAACAATTGAAAATAATCCAATTGATATTTTTTCAATAATTTTAATATTTCTCTCAATGAAATCACTAAATAATTTTCTCAAAATCATTCCAATAATTACTGGGACTGTTACTACAAAAAACATTTTTAATGATATACCTAGCATTGAGACTTCTTTTTCAACATAATTAATATCAAATAAATCTATTGACAAAAAAACTATATATGGAACGGAAACAATACTTATTAAACTAGTAAAAGCCGTAAGAGATATAGAAAGTGCAACATCTCCATCTGCAAATTTAGTTAGGACATTTGAAGTTACACCTCCAGGTGCAGCTGCAATTAACATAACTCCCAAAGCTAACTCTATTGGGGTTCTTAAAATAATTATTAAAAGATATCCTATAATTGGAAGAACAATCAATTGACAAATTAAACCAACAAAAAATTCTTTTGGATGTTGAAAAACTCTTGTAAAATCTTTCACCGTCAAAGACGCACCAAGCCCCAACATTATAATTGCTAGTGCAAACGGTGCTATTGTTGTTACTATACCCATGACCCCCATTGTATATTGCAACGTGTATAATCTAATTTAGATTTATGAAATTACAAGAAGATTTAAGATTTTTCGAATAAATTTAGCTTTGTATCTAAAAATTTCTGTCTGATAGGGTAAAATTTTTCTAAAATTCATAGATGTCAAAACATACTGTTTTTTTTCATTCATCTTAATTAGGTCCTCTTTAATCAAATACTTACATTTTCTGATTATTGTTGCTCGAGGAATTTCTGTCATATCAGAAATTGACATTGCACTTATACCTGAATTTGTTCCTAGATTTTCTATTAGGATGTTATTGGTAGTAAAATAATCTAGTGAAGGTTTTTGATCATCTGTAGACAATTGTTTTTTAACATTTAAAGCTTGATTCATGCAAATTGTTCCCCAAATATGAAATGTAACTAAATCTTGAAAAAATTTGTGATATCCAATAATCAATGGTATTTGCATTCTATAAAACCATCTCCATGATAATGTAAATCTTTTTTTGATAATATTTTCAATTGTTTTTTGATCAAGTTTTTTTGAATAAATTTTCTCTTTATTTAAAATTTTATAAACTAAGTAAATATATTTTGATGATAATTTAATTTGACTCACAGGCTTAACAAAAGGAAATGCTTTTCTATCAATAAGGATTTTTTTTTTACTACGAGTTATTACCCCTTCTTTTTCAAGCTCTAAAATTTTTCTTCTTACAGTTTCCTTAGGTAAATCTAATTTTTCACAAAGCTCAGTAATACTAAATTTTTCAATCTGCAGGTATGTTTTTGCGTAATATTCATCATAACTATATTGAACATTCATTTGATCATAAAATTGAAGAGTTTTTTCAATTAAAGAAATTACAATCATATATTTGTAGTGATCATGGAATGACGCATAAACACTATTCATCCAATTCCATTGATGAAATATCCAATCCTTACTCAGATCTGAGTAATTAGACATTATCGAGTCGTATACTTGGTCATCGGTGAGGGTCTTAGAAAAATCTATCTCTTGAATATTCATAAAAATTAATTTCTATTAATAGAAACCCAATTTGGACAGTTGTCAAATAATAAGTGACCCAATCTGAACTATAGGTGTTTTGTCTCCTAATCAATACTGTGATTAGTTAGACTATGACTAAAAAAGGCTTTGATGCGGAAATATCTTTAGATAACACCCCCAATTTTAAAGAAATTGCTGATAAGCCTTTAGAAATTGAGGAAAATCAAATCAAAAAAGTTGATATCAACGTTTTAAAAGCAAGAGCTCAAGCAATTAAAGATAAAGAAAACAGAAAAAATATTTCCATATTTGTTTTTTTTCTGATTGTCATAGGTGCTGCTGGTATTTATTTATCAATTTAAAATTTGAAAAATTCTAACTTTAATGATCTAATAGATTTGTGAAAAATACATTCTCATCAATTACAGACAAACTCGTCGCTAAATATAAAGAGCCTGTAGGTGATGAAAATATTAAATCTACAAATATAAATGTTTTATTGAATAGAGTAAAACAAGATCGAAAAAAAGAGGGTAGAAAAAAATTATTGTTTACTGCCGCAACTTCATTAGGTGTTGTTTTATTTGGTATTTTAGTATTTTAATTTAATACAATCTTTGAAATAATCATAAACTCATTTGCAACACTTTTTAAAAGTAGTATAAACCGTTAATTGAGTTGGCGGGGTAGCTCAGTTGGTTAGAGCGCGGGACTCATAAGCCCGAGGTCAGTGGTTCGATCCCACTTCCCGCTACCATAAATTTTATAAAATTTTTTTTAATTTATCTAGACTCATATCTTGTCTTAAGGGATATTTGTTTGTTTTCTTTATAACAACTTTCTCAATTTTTTGATTGTATGATTTTGCAAAATTATATATTGACTGAGGTTTTCCACCAATATTTAATATTCCTTTTTGATTGATTATTTTTGGTAGAATTTCAACTAAATCTTCATGAAACATATAATTGGAAATAAGGTTAGAAAAAGCTTTTTTGTGTATAAAAGGTTTTTCAGTCATAGTTATTCTTAAAATAAGTGAATTTTTATACATTAAAACTGAACACTCCCCTCCAAGTTTTGATAAACCATAATTGTTAAAAGGTTTAACTGGATCTGTTTCTTTATAATTCCCTTTTACTCCTTCGTATACATATCCTGTAGAGAAATAAATCATCTTAATATTTGACTCACTACAAACTTTAACTAAGTTCGCAGTTCCAATTATATTCAAATCGATACTTTTTTTTATATTAATCTCATGAGATTTCATCGGTCTCGATAAACCAGCGGTATGTAAAATAATATCTGGTTTAATCTTTTTAATAATCTTTTTTATATTTTCAATTTTGAGAATATTACATTCTTTTTTAGATACAAAAAAAAGATTTAATTTTCTATTTTTTTCTTTTAATATTCTAGCAAATCTTCCATCACCACCTGTAACTAAAATTTTTTTTTTAGACATATTTTTACGAGATAAGATTATTTAAATATTTAGAATAATCACATTTACCATAAAATTTGATTGATTCTTTAATTTGTTTTTTACTTATCCATCTTTTATTTAATGAAATTTCCTCTAAACAAGCAATTTTAAATCCTTGTCTATTCTCAATTGATGATACAAAATTTGAAGTCTTGTAAAAATCATCAATGGAACCTGTATCTAACCAAGCACCTCCTCTTCCAATTAAATCAGCTGATAGTTGATTTTTCCTTTTATAAATATTTAATAAATCGACAATTTCTAATTCACCTCTTTTGGAAGGTTTTAATTTTTTTGCATATTCAACTACTTTATTATCAAAAAAATAAAGTCCTGTGATTGCAAGGTCTGAAATAAATGTTTTTGGTTTTTCCTTAATTTGAATTATCTTATTTCTTTTATTTGTTTTTGCTACACCAAAAGACTCTGGTTTCAGAACCTTGTATAAAACTACTTTTGCCCCCTTTTTAAGTTGGGTATTTTGTATTAAACTTTTCGTAAGATTTTGACCATAAAAAAAGTTATCACCTAAAATCATTGCAACATTTTTTTTTTCAATAAATTTTTCACCCAGTATGAACGCATCAGGTAATCCTTTAGGCTTACTTTGTTCTTTATAAGTTATTTTAATCCCAAGATTATCTCCATTAGGTAAAATTTTTTTATATTGGCTCAATTCCCCTTTATTAACAATAATAAGGATGTCCTTAATATTTGCTAACATTAATATTGATAAAGGATAAAAAATTAGAGGCTTATCATAAATTGGCAATAACTGTTTATTTACAGCTTTTGTTAAAGGGCTCATACGCGTCCCTTTACCTCCAGCTAATATAATACCTTTTTTAATCATTTATTACCTAATCTTTTTATAATATCTCTTTTAGAAAATGATTTATAGTAAGACTTATTATTTAAATACCAATCAAATGTTAATTTAATACCTTTTTTAAAACTTGTTTTGGGAACCCAACCTAATTTTTTTTTGATTTTATTACTGTTCAAGGCATATCTTATATCGTGTCCAGGTCTATCTTTAATAAAATTAATCTTAATTTTATTTCCCAATTCAATTATTTTTTTGGCATTTTTTAACAGTTCATATGTCACTTCTAAATTACTTAAATTTTTATTAGAGCCAATATTATAAAATTCACCAGATTTACCCTTCAAAAAAACTTTTATTAATGCTTCACAATGATCTTTAACATAAATCCACTCTCTTGAATTTCTTCCTTTTCCATAAATTGGTAATGGTTTGTTATGAATAATATTGTAAATTAATTTTGGTATGAGTTTTTCAGGATGTTGTTTAGGCCCAAAATTATTTGAGCAATTTGTAACTATTGCTTGTAAATTATAAGTTCTAACATATGAGCTAATTAAATGATCTGATGCTGCTTTACTAGCAGCATAAGGAGAACTTGGATTGTAAGAATATTTTTCATCTGATCTACCAGTTAATACATCGCCATATACTTCATCAGTAGATATATGAATTAATCTTGATTTATTTTTTTTTGAATATTTTTTAAAGCTTTCTAAAAGATTGTATACACCAACTATATTACTTTTAATGAAGTTACTAGGATCATCAATTGATCTATCCACATGTGTCTCTGCTGCTAAATTGAAAATGCAAACAGGTTTAAATTTATCAAATATCTTTATTAACTTTTTACTATTTATATCAATTTTGAAATATTTATAGTTTTTTGAATTCTTAAATTCTTTTACATTATAAAAATTTGATGAATAGGTACATTTATCAAGATTTATTACAAAATAATTTTTTTTTAACAGTAGATCTATTAGATTGCTTCCAATAAATCCTAATCCACCAGTAACAACAATTTTTTTCATTATTTGATTTTTACATTACAAAAAAATTTTAGTATAGATGATTATATTAGGATCATGTCAATAACTAGGCAAAATTTAACTGTTATAATTGTAAGTTTTAAAAGTGAACATGTAATTGAGGATTGCATAAAGTCAATTGATAACCAAATTGAAATTATAATTATTGATAATTCGAATAACGCAACCCTAAAGAATTATTTAGAAAAAAAATATATAAATGTTAAATGTATTTTATCCAAAGAAAATATTGGGATGGGGGCAGGGAACAATCTTGGAATCAAAAACTGTAATAATGATTTAGTTTTTATTTTAAATCCAGATGTGATTTTAAATAAAGATGCAATTAATGAAATAATTAATGCATCAAAAAATATTGAGTCTTTCAGTATACTTGCCCCATTATCTGATAATGCGGCATACCCAAATTATAAATTAGACAATAAAAGTTTAATTAACGACAATGACCCATTTGAGGTTAAAAGCGTTGATGGTTTTGCAATGTTATTAAATGCAAAAAGATTAAAACAAAAAAAAGATTTCTATTTTTTTGATGAAAACTTTTTTTTATATCTAGAAAATGATGACTTATGTAAAAGAATTATTAATCTTAAAGAAAAAATTTATGTTGTCCCTAAATCAAAAGTATTGCACTTAGGAGGTAAAGGTGTTGATGAAAAGTATAAGGATGAAATTGAATTCTCAAGAAATTGGCACTGGATTTGGTCAAAATTTTATTTTAACAAAAAACATTATGGCTTTTCATTTGCCGTATTCAAAGGATTGCCATCTTTTTTTTCAGCATTAATAAAATTTTTATTTTACCTCAGTATATTTAAAAGAAGAAAAAGCAAAATTTATGTTTGCAGGATCCTTGGCTTTATGAACGCATTTTTAGGAAAAAAATCTTCATATAGACCTAAATTAGATTAGTGCTAAAATTTTTTTTTGAACTCTTCTAAAGAAATGACTCTTAAATATGACTTATAATTTTTGAAATAATCTTTAAATTTAAGTTTATTTATAGACTTTTCAATTTTAAGTACTTCAGTATTTTCCTCTTTTTTAATAATTCCTATGCCTTGATCCAACTCACAAGTAAAAATATTTAGATCTTTGTTTTGTCTTAAATCAACTATTGCTTTCCAAACATCACCACTCCAATGCATCTCATATCTTGGTATTGCCTGCTTGCCCAAATTATCTGGTAAACAATCGTGAACAAGTATTATTCCATCTCTATGGAGACAATTTACTGAGTTAAGAATATCTTTTTTTACTTGTGAATATGTATGTAATCCATCTATAAAAATAATATCAAATTTTTTATTATTTTTTAAAAAAAATTCATCACTAGTTTTTCTTATATTTCCACCGCTTACAGGATCTACACCAATTTTATTCTTGATATTTACCCTTGAAAAAAGTTGATCATCGTCACATCCAATTTCTAAATATTCTTTGTAATCGTTTTTTTTGATTAAGTAATCAACTAGGTCTACACGATTAAAATCTTTAGGAAAATCAAATTTGAGTTTGCCATTAAAATTTTCAACAAATAATAAATAGTAAATTTTATTGATAATTCTTTTATATTTTCTAATTTTTTTTTCCATTTGAAATCTTTAATGCCCAGGAAATTGTATTAGACTTTCAACATTGTAACCTTTTTCTTTTAATAATTTAGCACCATTAAGATCAAATAAGTCGATTACAAAAATAAAAGCAATAACTTTACCATTTGATATTTCAATTAGTTTTGCAGCAGCTTCAGCGGTCCCACCTGTGGCTATTAAATCATCAATAATTAGAACATTTTCATTATTTTTTATAGAGTCTTTATGAATTTCAATAGTTGCTTTGCCATACTCTAATTCAAAATCTACCGAATGAACATCTGCAGGGAGTTTATTTTTTTTTCTAAGCATAATAAAAGGTTTTTTAAGAATATAAGAAACTGCTGATGCAAAAACAAAACCTCTAGACTCAATTGCAGCTATTTTGCTGAATTCGAAATTTTTTGATTTTTCTACAATTTGGTTGATTGTCTCTGAAAAAGCTTTCTCATCTTTAATTAATGTAGTGATATCCCTAAATAAAATCCCTTTTTTTGGATAGTCAGGAATAGATCTAATAAAATTTTTTAAATTCATAATTTCTATTTATTAAAGTATAAATAAATTATTTTTTAAACATGACAATAAATAAATTAGCAATCATTGGTGGCAGCGGCCTTTATGATGTTGAGGAGTTTAAAGAAAGAGAATTACTTGATTTAAGTACACCTTGGGGAAAACCTTCAGATCAAATTTTAAAAACTAATTACAACAATAAATTAGTCTATTTTTTACCAAGACATGGAAAGGGACATTTCATTTCTCCCTCAAAAATTAATTTTAGAGCTAATATAGATGCATTAAAACAATTGGGTGTCACGGATATAGTTTCTGTTTCTGCAGTGGGCTCATTGAAAGAAGATTTACCACCAGGAAAATTTGTGATTGTTGATCAATTTATTGATCGTACATTTGCTAGAGAAAAAACATTCTTTGATGATGAGATAGTTGCTCATGTATCTATGGCACATCCAACATCTAGGGGTTTAATGAATGCTTGTGAAGAGGCTATAAAAAAAGAAAAAATTGAATATCAAAGAAATGGAACATATGTCGTGATGGAAGGGCCACAATTTTCAACCTTAGCAGAGTCAAATTTATATAGATCTTGGAAAGCTGATGTAATAGGGATGACCAACATGCCTGAAGCAAAATTAGCAAGAGAGGCAGAAATTAGATATGCGTCTGTTTCAATGGTCACAGACTACGATTGTTGGCACCCTGATCATGACAATGTGGATGTACAACAAGTAGTAAAAGTTTTATTGGGTAATGCTGCAAAAGCAAAGAATATGATCAAAAATTTAATTGAAAATTTTGAAGATCATATTGATCCTAAAGATCCAACTAATAATTGTTTAGATGTTGCAATTATCACAGCACCTGAAAAAAGAACAAAAAAAACAAAAGATAAACTAAATACAATAGCTGGAAGAGTTTTAAACAAATGAAAAAATTGATAACTTTATTGATTATTATTTTTTTCAATACAAGTGCTTTGGCTGATAAAATGACAAAGAGTGGTTTTTTGACTGACAAAGTTAGTTATATAAAAGATCAAAATATAAGTGATCCGCATAAAAAAATTTTATTAATTTATAATCACGGGCAAACAACTCATGATGGTCCATCTAATGATTGTGCTTGGAAGGGAGGAATGAATAACATGTCATCTTTAGTAGGAAAAAAAATTAAAGATAAGGAAATAGTTGTCTACCTTTTTTGTACAGGCAAATTGAAAGGGGATGATCATAAAAGATTATGGAATAAGAAAAAATTTACAGAACCATATAATGGCAAGCCAAAGCTGGAAAAAAGATTAGATGCAAATTTAAAACTTATAGAAGACTTTACTTCTCAAGGTTTTAAAAAAGATCAAATTTTTTTAACAGGAAGATCTTGTGGAGGATGGATGACAATGATGTTGCTTAGCAGATATCAAAATATTATTGCTGGAGGTATTTCTTTTGTGCCTGAATGTTATGGTCGTTTAACTAAAGTGTATAAAGTAGATAAAGTCGGAGTGGAGGAGGCTTTAAAAAAATTTAAGGAAAAAGAAGGTCCTGGACCAGCTAATATGAGACAAACTCAAATAGATGAAATTAAAAAAAGTCCAAATTTACCTGTTCTAGTTTTTACTCATCCTAAAGATCCATTTGGTGGATTAGTATCTAATTGGGTAGAAGAAGTTCCTGGAGTTGAAAGGATTGTTATTTCTGAAAACAACAAGGTTAATGGAAAAAGTTGTAATGTGTGGGGAAAACCAATTAAAAATTATCATGATATGGATAGAGCTACTTGTTTTAAAGAATATAATCCAAAAATTTTAGATTTTATTGCATCGAAAATTAATTAAATGAAAATTGAAGGGAAAGAATATCGCACTATTTGGTTTGAAAACAATGTTGTAAAAATAATTGATCAAACAAAACTTCCACATCAATTCATAATTAAAGATCTTAAAACAGTTAAGGACTCAATTAATGCGATTAAAGTAATGGAAGTTAGAGGTGCTCCTTTAATAGGAGCGACAGCTGCTTATGGATTGGTTTTAGCAATTATAGAAAACAATGATCAATCATTTTTAAAGAAATCTGCAGAGGATTTGATTAGTTCAAGACCAACAGCAATAAATTTAAAGTGGGCTGTTGATAGAATGATAAAAAAATTATCAGGCGTTAATAGTGATAAAATCTTAGAAATAGCAATCAATGAAGCAAAAGAAATTTGTGAAGAGGATGTGAAGTTTTGCAAAAATATAGGATTAAATGGATTAAAGATTATAGAGGAAATCTATAATAAAAAAAAAGATACAGTTAATATTCTAACTCATTGTAACGCTGGTTGGCTTGCAACAATTAATTGGGGGACCGCAACTTCTCCAATATATCACGCGTATAAAAAAGGTATTCCAGTTCATGTTTGGGCTGATGAAACAAGACCAAGAAACCAAGGAGCTAATTTAACTTCTTATGAGTTAAATGAAGAAGGTATAGAAAACACAATCATTGCAGATAACACTGGTGGTATTTTGATGCAAAAGGGGGAAGTTGATATGTGTATTGTTGGAACTGACAGAACTTTAGCCAATGGAGATGTTTGTAATAAAGTTGGAACTTACTTAAAAGCTCTTGCAGCTTATGACAATAAAATTCCTTTTTACGTTGCACTGCCAAGTTCAACAATAGATTGGAATATAAAAGATTATAAAGATATTCCTATTGAAGAGAGAAACTCAGAAGAATTATCTCATATGGAAGGTTTAGATGAAAAAGGAGATATAAAAAAAATACAAATTTATCCAAAAAAAAGCAAAGTTATGAATTTAGCTTTTGATGTAACTCCTGCAAAATATGTTACGGGATTAATTACTGAGAAAGGTGTGTGTGAAGCATCAGAAAAAGGACTAAAAGAATTATTCAAATGAAGAATCTAGACCAAAGAAATCAAATTATTGAATATTCATTAAAATTAAATTCTACAAATCTTTCACCTCTTAGGTCAGGCAATATATCATTGAGAGGAGTAGAAGATAATAAAGAGGGATACTTAATTACTCCGTCAGGAAAAAAATATGAAAAACTTAAACCTGAAGATATTGTTTTTATGGGTTTAAATGAAGATGAAGAAAAAAACGACTCTACAAACAAACCTTCATCTGAATGGAGATTTCATCGAGATATTTATTTAAATAAAAATGAAGCACAGGCTATTGTCCATGCTCATTCTCCACACGCAACAGCTGTATCTTCACATGGAAAATCTATTCCACCATTTCATTATATGATTGCTCTTGCAGGAGGAGATGACATTAAATGTGCTGAATATGCTACTTTTGGAACGGAAGAATTATCTAAAAATGTAATTAAAGCTCTAGAAAATAGATCTGCTTGTTTAATGTCTAATCACGGCCAGGTTGCTTTTGGAATAAATTTAGATGATGCTTTTGAGCTCGCACAAGAGATAGAAAATATTTGTCATCAATACACTATTGCTTTAAAATTAGGACAACCTAAGATTCTTTCATTTGAAGAAATGAAAAAAGTCT
>MDTE01139457.1_pt1 | contig 13123 bp, 14 predicted proteins | sample 811231 | NCBI WGS metagenome assembly MDTE01 (sample SAMN05326651, study PRJNA326480) | marine metagenome | isolation source: seawater | place: Indian Ocean: Red Sea | collected 2010
TTAAAGGATACTTCAGGACCATCCATGAATATTTTAATAAATGTTATGGCTATTGTCAGTTTAGTCATTGCTCCATTGTTAACAAGTGGTGGGATATTTCAATTATAAGTAGTTACTTATGTAGAGATAATAAATGAAAATTTTAGTAACCGGTGTGGCTGGATTCATTGGTTTCCATGCTGCTAAATCTTTATTGTCTAGTGATAAAAACCTTGTAATCGGGATTGATAATATAAATGAGTATTATAATAAAAATATTAAAAGTGACAGACTGAATTTACTTTCAAAATCAAATTTCAAATTTTATAAAACTGACATTTCGAGTAAGAATCAAATTTTAAAAATTTTTAAAGATAATAGACCAGATTATGTTTTACATCTAGCTGGTCAAGCAGGTGTACGTTTTTCAATTGATGATCCATACTCTTACATTAGTTCCAATATCCTTGGATTTCTTAATATTTTGGAAAGTTGTCGTTTTTACAAAATAAAACATTTAGTTTATGCTTCATCCTCCTCTGTTTATGGTTTTAATGAAAATTCATTATTTTCAGAGTCAGATAGGGTAGATAGTCAAACTAATATTTATGCTGTATCAAAAAAAACAAATGAAAGTATGTCGTATGCATATGCACATTTATTTCAAGTGCCAACAACGGGATTAAGGTTTTTTACAGTATATGGACCTTGGGGTAGACCAGATATGGCCTATTATAAGTTTGTTAAAAATATTATTTTAGATAAACCAATAGATGTTTATGGTTATGGAAAAATGTTTCGTGACTTTACATATATTGACGACGTGATTTGGGCAATAAAAAAAGTACTTGTTAAACCACCCAAATTTACAAAATTGAATTTATCTAAAAAACATTTGCCTTGGCAAATCTTTAATGTAGGTAATAATAGGCCAATTGAGTTGGATAGGTTTATAGATATTATAGAGAATTATCTAAACAAAAAAGCTATAAAAAATTATAGTTCAATAAGACCAGGTGAAGTTGAGGTCACAGCTGCAAGTATAAGTAAACTTAGGGAATACTGTGGTTATGAACCTGTTACACCCATAGAAGTAGGCTTACCTAATTTTATTAACTGGTTTAAGAATTATCATTCGTAATTAAATTTATTTAATTTCATTTACTATTGAAGAAAAATCTAAATTTCCCTTACTAGATTCAATCATTTTTTCATATATTTTTATGCAATCTTTTCCAAAATCTATATTTGAACCAACATCATTCGCAGCCTCTAGTGCTAGAGACAGATCTTTATGCATTAGGTTTACACTAAAACCAGGTTTAAAATCATTGTCGGCGGGACTATTTGGACCAATTTGAGGAATAGGGCAGTAACTATTAACTGCCCAGCAAGAACCACTTGATGTTGAAATTACATCAAACAATGCTTCATTATCTAAATTTAATTTTTTTGCCAAGTTAAAAGACTCTGATACGCCTTTCATCGTTATTGCAAGTAATAAATTATTACACATTTTTACTCCCTGACCAGAGCCGGAAGGTCCACATAAAACAGATTTAGAGCCCATCGATTCAAAAATTGGCAAAGTACTCTGAAATATCTCTTTTTTTCCGCCAACCATAAAAGTTAGAGTTGCGTTTTTAGCACCAACAGTTCCACCAGAAACTGGTGCATCTAGAGTTTCAATATTTAGTTTTGTAGCTTCTGCATTTAAAAATTTTGTTGTTTTTACGTCAATTGTTGAGCAATCAATTAATAAAGTATTTTCGTCAATAAATTTAAAAATTTCTAACCAGACTTCTTTTACTATCTGACCATTAGGAAGCATTGTTAAAATTATTTCATTATTCTCAGTTAAATTCTTCAATGAATTTTTAGCTGAAATACCATATTTTGTTAAAGTCTCTAAAATTTTTGGGTTGGAATCATATCCAGAAACAACAAAATTAGATTTGACTAAATTTTTTGCCATTTCAAGACCCATATTGCCTAAACCAATGATGCCAATATTCTTCATTCTAATTCCTCTGATATTAATTTTTTGCTAATAAAATATGATAATGGATTTGTTTGAGTTTTAACAAGTCTTTCTTTATTTAGATCAAGATTTAATATTTGTAAATCATGTTTAAGACCAAATAAAAAAGGATACCATTCTCTAGATAGTGGAGATTTCCATTTCCATAGAAGATAATCACACGCTTTCAACTGTTCATCATAATTTTTCAAGTAATCTGTCACAAATTTCTTATTGATAGTAAAAAAGTAATCTTCAATTTGTCTGAAATGTTTTGGAATTTTAAATTTTCTTATAATTATTTTCCATCTTGGATCAAAATTATCCTTAATTCCTAAACTGATTATATTCAACAAAAAAATATCGGTTTCAACCATCCCAGTCAAATTGACTAAAAAATTTGTATTTTTAGTACGTTTGAACCATGGGCTGATGTAAATTTTTTTTGGACAATAATCATTTGCATACAAGTTATCCCAAATTATAATTTTATTACTAGCGGTGTTTATTGCTTTCAATTCGATTTTGTAATTGGTGTCAGCGACTACTTTTCTTCCACAATAAAAAATACTTATATTTTTATTTAAATATTTTTTAAGTTGTCTCAGATATTTATTATTATCTTCTATCAACTCGTCAGCATAAATTCTTGGAACTAACAAAACTTTATTTTTTACATTTTTTTGAAGAAGATTTGCCAATTTAGCGTGGGCAGCACCTTCAGATTTAGATTTTGGATTATTGTCATGAAAATTTGCTGGTATGTCATCAAACATTAATACTATTGAGTTAGCACCATATTCAATTAGGATATTTGCTTTATAATTTAATAATTCAAAATCTTGTTTGTAATCATCAAAATTGAAAGATAGACCTGGTGATATACCTGCAAAAATATTTATTTCAAATTTTTTTGCAAAATCACAAAATTCTTTAAAATTTTTTAACCATTTTAAAGAATAGTGTTTTTTCCAATTGTATCTATGTTCAACATCCTCTTTTGGACAATAAAAATATGAATTAAAACCTAATTTTTTAAGCTCTTTTAATATTCTTTTACGATTGTCCCAATTTAAAAGTTTTCCATAATAACCTTCAATATAGCCATTAATAAAATCAGTGTTTTTTTTAATCATTGTACAAACTTTTGACTTCAGTTATCTTTATCATTTATTACTAAGAATTTTGAATATGAAAATTTTAACAATTTCAGCTCATCCAGATGACATAGAAATATCTATGTTCGGAATACTATCTATTTATCATGAAAGAGGTTATAAAATATATAACATTATTGCAACTGATGGATCAAAAGGGGCCAAAAATCCAAATAAAAAGTTACCTGAAATTAGAAAAAATGAAACACGAGATGGTATAGGGTTCTTAGGTGATTTATTTTTCTTGGATTTTCCTGATGGTGAATTGTGCCAATATACTAGTATAATATCTAAATTAAAAGCAATGTTAAATCAGATAAATCCTAATTTGATTATCACACATTCACCAAAAGATTATCATACTGATCACAGAAGTTTATCTAACTTTGTTACTGAAGCAGCAGATTTTACATGTCCAGTTTTATTTTGTGACACAATGTTAGGTGTAAATTTTTATCCAGAATTTTACGTTGATATAACAAATTATTTTGATAAAAAAATTAGAGCAATTATGTGTCATAATAGTCAGAATCCAGAAAAATATGTAAATTCTGTAAAAATTTTAAATGGTTTTAGAGCTGCTCAATGTAATTCTTCATTTGACAGATACGCTGAAGCTTATAGTTGGGAAAAAAGATTTCCTTTTAGCGATATTAGAGAACTAATACCTCCTGCACCTAGAATTCAAGTATTAAATTATAATAAAAACAAAAAAAAATTAATATAATTTTAAAAAGGTTGGTGTAATCTTCCTGTACATGTAGGCTTCTTAACACCAGTAGTATTTGGAAAAGTAATTGCTAGTCCATTAATATGTCTAGCTGCTAGGTAGGCCATCAACTCTGCTTCTAAAAAATCTGCGGGCAAACCGATTTCATTACCAGTAAACACTTTACCTCTATACCTTCTTCGAAGTTCGGAAATGATAAAACTATTATGTTGCCCTCCACCAACAATAATCATACTTTTTATAATTCTAGGTAAAAAATTTAGAGAATTTATTATAGATATGATTGTAATTTCTGTTATCGTTGCGACTGCGTCTTCTGCACTCAGGGAAAATATATTTAATTTCTCAAGCAAATTCTTAAATATCAATTTATCAATTGATTTGGGTGGAACAAGTTTAAAGAAATTATTTTTGGTAACTTCTTCAACAATTGCTTTTTTTGGAATGCCTTTAGACGCTATTATTCCATTTTTATCATAAGCTAGATTGAGTTTTTTTCTTACATACCAATCAATAAGGCCATTTCCTGGTCCAGTGTCAAATCCTATTAGATTTTTGTCATCGTAGTATGTTAAATTAGAAACACCACCAATATTAATGATGCAACTAGGCGATTCAGATTTAATTTGTTTTAAAATAGCTTGATGATAAATTGGAGCTAATGGGGCGCCTTGCCCACCATTTTGAATGTCCTTACTTCTAAAATCTGAAACTACATTAATATTTGTTTTATTAGCAATAACATTACCGTCTCCTAATTGAATGCTTATTTTTTTTTCAGGTAAGTGAAGAATTGTTTGGCCATGGAACCCCAATAAATCTGGCATTAGCGATGTTTTTTTTTTAACTAATTTTACAGCATCAATATGATCATCAGTAATTGATTTATTTAAGTAATCAAAGTTTAAAGATTTATAGTTGGACAATAAATCACTTGAAAACATTTTTTCTAATCCTTCATTAGTTTCTTTAGAATAATAATGAGTAAAATTATAATTCATTCTTTTTAGAGATACTCCATCAGTCTCGACTAAACTAATGTCAATCCCGTCCATACTTGTTCCAGACATAAGCCCTAGTGCTAAAAACTTTTTCATATCAAATTTTATTCTCTTTGTTTACTCTGAATATTAAAATTCAAAAATTAATTGCTTTTTTAGGATTAAAACAATGGACAATACAATAGAAACTACAGAAACAACTCCAAACAAAGATAAATGGATTGATCAGATGGGTCAAGTAGAAGCATTAAAACTATTGCTAGATGATCAATCAAAAGTGATTAATATTTTGAAAGAAAATATAAATAATATTAGTGAAGTGGTTAACAAAATTTTTAATCATCTTAAGTTATCGTCAGAGGGCAGGTTGATATATGTTGGAGCAGGAACATCTGCAAGAATAGCAGTACAAGATGCTGTAGAACTATATCCAACTTTTGGGTGGCCAATAGAGCGGATAGGTTTTATCATAGCAGGTGGATTAAAAGCACTCTCGTCGACTGTTGAAAACGCAGAAGATGATATTGTTGACGGTGTTTCACAATCAAAAAAAATTGATATTAATTCTCAGGATGTTGTCATAGCTCTAACAGCTAGTAGCAAAACACCATTTACAATTGAAGTTTTAAAGTATGCCAATCACAAAAAAGCCTTAACAATTGGAATAAGTAATAATAAGGGCGATATTCAGAAAATAGCTAAACAGAATATAACATTACTCACTGGAAGTGAGATTGTTGCTGGTTCAACCCGTTTAAAAGCTGGAACTTCTCAAAAAATCACTTTAAATTTAATATCTACTATGATTATGACAAAATTTGGTAGAGTAAAAAATGGTTTAATGGTCAACATGGTTGCGAGCAACTCAAAATTAAAAAAACGCGAGGTACTGATAAAAAAGTTATTGAGTTTAGATAGAAACGTCTAAATTTTCTAAATACCATTCATAAGTTAATGCTATACCATCTTCAATATTTGTAGTTGGTTTCCAGCCAATTTGATTAATTTTTTTTGTATCTAATGTTTTTTTATACGTGCCATCGGGTTTGTTAGTATCCCATCTAATCTTCCCTTTATATCCAACTATTTTGGCTATAATACAGGACAATTCTGAAATAGAATATTCCTCACCGGAACTAATGTTTATTGGAAACATTATATCTTTCTGTTTTGAAGTAATTATATGCATACAAGCGTCTGCCAAATCTTCTGAAAAAATAAATTCTCTTATAGGTTTTCCCGTTCCCCACAAAGTAATTTCATTTTTTGACATTTTTTTTGCTTGATGAAATTTATTAATTAAGGATGAAAGAACGTGACCTTTTTCTGGATTAAAATTGTCATTTGGACCATACACACTGTTTGGGATTAAAGGAACAAACGAGTTTTTATTGAACTGTTTATTTAATGCTAAACACATTTGAACACCGGCTATTTTAGAGACAGCATATGGAAGGCTAGATGATTCCATTTCTCCAGTAAGTAACATATCTTCTGAAATATTATTGGATATATTGTTTGGATACATGCAAGATGAACCAAAAAATATAGTTTTCTTTACATTATTTTCATGACATGCATTTATTAAATTAGATTGTAATTGTAGATTTTCATATATTAAATTGTAAGGTGATTTTTTGTTTTCTTCTATCCCACCAGTTTTACCTGCAGCAATGACTACCAAGTCGGGTTTGTTTTTTTTAATGAAACTAGAAGTCTTGTGAGTATCCATTAAATCTAATTGATATCTTGTTTGGGTTATAATATTTTTAAACTTATTATTTTCCAAATATTTTTTTATTGCCGATCCAATAAGACCTAGATGACCTGCAAGGAAAATTTTACTATTTTTTGATATCATAAAATTATAGCCCGTTTGGTTCAAAAAGTACTATCGAACTACCTTGGTTCTCAAATTTAAAAGGAACGTGTACAAGATTTTTTAATTTTTCAATTACTTTTTTCTGTTTTTTAGGAGGAACAAAAAATAAAATGAAACCACCACCACCAGCCCCAAGTAATTTGCCACCTAACGCACCACCTTTTAGAGCCTGATCATATATATTATCAATAAATTCATTAGATACCTTGTTGGAGACACTTTTTTTTAATTTCCAGGTTTCATTAATTAAATCACCAAATTTTTCAATTGGTTCATTTCGATCTTGAATAAGATTCATAGCTTCATTAACCATTTCAAACATTAGTTTTAATTCTTTATTTTTCTTGTCAATATTAGAAATATGATGTGCAGCTATTTCAGACGCTATTCTTGTTGTATGTGTAAAAAAAAGCATTAAATTGTTATTTAGTTCTTCTAGCCTTTCTTTTGAAGTTATTACAGGTTGAACAAAAAATTCACCGTTATTAAAAAAGCTAATCTTATTAAATCCTCCATAAGCAGTAGCTATTTGATCTTGTGATCCAACATTTTCCCTAATCAAATTTTGTTCAATATGTATTGCTTTTTTTGCTAACTCATTTTTTGAAATTAATTTTCCCTGTTGTGCTTCTAAAGCATTTAACAATCCAACTGTAAATGATGAACTTGAGCCTAAACCAGATCTTGCAGGTAAATCACCATCATGATGAATCTCTAGGCCATCCTTAACTTTATTAAATAATAACGTTTCTCTAACTGATGGATGTAATATTTCATTTATGTTTGATACACTCTCAATTTTTGAATAAACTATTCTAAATTTGTGTTCAAAAAATTGTGGTAAATGTCTACAGCTTATAAAACAATATTTATTGATTGAAGTTGAAAGAACAGCCCCATTATGTTTGTTAAACCAATCTGGGTAATCTGTTCCTCCTCCAAAAAAAGAAATGCGATATGGTGTTCTAGTAATGATCATTAATATAAATTTCTTAATTACAAAATCATTTATTATATTTAAGTCACTAATAATGCAAATATATTCTTTTCAAACATAAAAAAATGTAGTATCAAAATTCTAAATTTTAAGGCATCACTCTAATGAAAAGCTTATCACATAATTCTGATTACATTAAAAATAAAGCAAAGTATATAAGATCAAGTTTATTTGAAAAATTTGTTTTAACACAACAAGGTCATCCAGGATCTGTCTTTTCAATGGTAGATTTGGCAGCATCTCTATACTACGGAGGTTTTGTTAGAAAAGATGACAATAATAATGCCTTCAAAGATAAAGTAATTGTGAGTAAGGGGCATGCCACAGCAACTTTGTATCCAATTTTAACAGATTTAGGTGTTATAGAAAAATCTACTTGGGATAATTGGGGAGTGGATAATACAATTCTCAGGGTATTTGGAAATACTTCAATCCCTGGCATTGATGTTACTTCAGGATCTTTAGGTCACGGTCTTGGCATTGCAGCTGGATTTGCACAATCATTTATAAGAAAAAAATTAGATAATAGGGTCTTTGTTTTTTTAAGTGAAGGTGAATTGTATGAAGGCTCTTGCTGGGAAAGCCTTCTCTACATAAATAGTAATAGTTTAAAAAATATAAATATTATTTTAGACAGAAATTCCTTAATGATTTTAGGGAATACCGAAGATTGTGTCCAATTAAATCCAATAGACGACAAACTAAAAAGTTTTGGTTTTTCAGTTTATAGTTGTGATGGACATAATACAGATTTAATTCTTGAAAATTACGAAAAAATGATAAACTCAAACAGTCCATCTTGTTTAATTGCTAATACTGTCAAAGGTAAGGGCATTAGTTTTATGGAAGATAAAGCTCACTGGCATTATTGGAACAAAATTGATGAAGTAGAAATTGAACAAGCAAGGAAAGAATTATTATGAATTATCAAAGGGATCAATTTATAGATGTTATATTTGACGAAGCAAAAAAAAATAACAAAATTTATTTCCTAAGTGCTGACTTTGGTGCTCCTGCACTTGACAAGTTTAGAAAAGAATTGCCCAATCAATTCTTTCATTGTGGCATATCAGAGCAACATATGATTGATTTAGCTGTTGGTTTTGCTTTAGATGGCAACACAGTTTTTTGTTATGCAATGGCACCTTTTGTTTCCTTGAGATGTCTTGAACAACATAAATGTGGTGCAAGTATTATGGATCTGCCAATTTGTACCATAGTAGCCGGAGTTGGAGTAGGGTACGCAGATGCTGGCCCAACTCATTATGCAACTGAGGACTTAGCTTGTTTAAGAGCAATGATTGGTTCTAAAGTTTATACAGCAAGTGACCCTGCTGTCTCAAAACTGATTGCTGAAAAATTAGTAAATAAACCAGAATTTAGTTTTGTAAGACTTGATAGAGATCCAAGTAACAATTTTCTTCCTGTAATAAATAACAAAGAAATTAACGCTGGGTTCAGAGTTTTTAACGAAAATAATAATAATAAGTTGGTTATTTTAACCTGTGGTTATATGTATGGTATAATTCAAACGTTGTTAAAAGATAGTATTATGGATAATAATATTTCTGTTATTGATATTATAAATTGTAAACCATTTCCTAAAATAAATAAACTGGTTCAAAATAAAGATATTTTAATAATTGACGAACAAACATCTTATGGTGGTTTGAGTGCGGCAGTTTTAGAATTTTTATGTGATGAAAATATAAATGCTAATGTTAAAAGAATGACACTACCTGACAAACATTTATTTGAAAATGGTGGAAGAAGTAAAATTTTAGAAATTGCTGGCTTGGGGAATAGTAATATTGCAGAACAAATTCAAGGAATGCGTTCGTAGTTCCTTTGGAAATAAGAATTGGAATAATATTTTGAAACATTTCCCTTTAATAAAAAATAATATTGATAGAGATGATCTTGATGCCCTTATAGATTATCTAAAAGAAGATGATCCAAGACTAACAAATGGGCCTAAAATAAAAGAATTTGAGAATGATTGGAGCGAATGGCTTGGTGTAAAACATTCAGTTTTTGTCAATTCCGGTTCTTCGGCCAATCTTTTATCTTTGGCAATTTTAAAAATTAAATATCCCGAGGGAGGAAATGTAATTGTTCCTGCGTTTACGTGGGTTTCTGATATTGCTTCATGTATATTGAATAATTTTGAACCTCGTTTTGTAGACATAGATCTTGATACTTTAGCCCTAGACACAGATAAAACAATTAATGCAATAGATGAAAATACTAAGGCAGTTTTTTTAACTCATGCTCAGGGTTTTAATGGATTAACTGAAAAATTAAAAAAACATTTAGAAGAAAAAAATATTTGTTTGATTGAAGATGTTTGTGAATCACATGGTGCAAAATTTTTAAATAAAAAGTGTGGTTCTCATGGATGGATATCAAATTTTTCATTCTATTATGCTCATCATATGTCAACAATTGAGGGTGGAATGATTTGTACAAATGATTCTGAAATTTATGAACAAGCAAGGATGCTTAGATCACATGGACTTTTAAGAGAAAGTTCTGATAAAGAATTGATTAAAAATACTATAAATAATAATCCTGATCTAAATCCTGAATTTATATTTAAATATTTGGGTTACAACATGAGGGGTAACGAATTAAATGCCATACTTGGTTTAAATCAATTAAAAAAAATTGACGAAAATATTAGGCTCAGAAATATAAATCAAAAACTATTTTATGATAATTTGGATGGAAAAAAATTTAAAATTAATTTCAATTTTGAAGGATCAAGTAACTATGCATTTAATGTGATTTTAAATCACCCTGATCAAAATTTAATGAAGAGTTTAGAAAAAAATCTTACTAAAAATAATATTGAATATAGGCGAGGCAGTGCTGGTGGTGGTAATCAATTAAGACAACCTTATCTCAAATATATTGTAAAAGACATTGATTTTAAAAGTTTGCCAAATACTGATCATATACATTTTTTTGGATTATATCTTGGTAATTATCCAACATTGTCATCAGAAAGTATACTTTTTATAACAGACATAATCAATTCTTCATGAAAATCAATGAAATTGTCATCCTGGCAGGAGGACTAGGTACTAGGTTAAGAAAAGTCGTATCAAGCGTACCTAAACCATTAGCTATTGTTAATGGGAAACCATTTCTTTTTCATTTGTTAGAATTTTGGATAAATCAAGGTATAAACAAAATTGTATTGGCAGTTGGTTATAAGCACGAAATTATAATCGATGAAGTAAAAAATTCTACATACTCACCTTACGTTTGCTTTTCTATTGAAAAAAAAGAACTTGGTACCGGTGGGGCTATTATTAAATCTTTAGATTTGATTAAAAATGATAATTTTATTGCTCAAAATGGAGATACATATATACCTATCAAGTTAGAGTTATTAATAAAGGGTTTTAAAAACTGTCCAGAAAGTTCAGCTTTTATAGCTGTAGTAAATGGGAGAGATGAAAAAAGATATAAATTATTATCTATTAGTAAAAATAATTTAATTACTCAGTTTCATAATAACATTAGATATCGGGGTATTAATAGTGGATTGTACATACTAAACAAATATAAACTTTTAGATAAAAAATATGAAAAACAAGAAAAAATATCTTTTGAAAATACTATTTTAAATGACTTAATAGCTAGAAATGATTGTTCAGGTGCATTTTTTGAAGCACCATTTATTGACATTGGAATTCCAGAGGATTATTACAAAGCTCACGATATTATAAAAGTACAAGATGATGAATAATACATTAAGAAATAACTTAGAAAAATCAATTTTAGTTAAAGAAAAAGTTTTAAAAGACTCAAACATTTTGAATGATTTTCTTAAAATTGTAGAAGTTATTATAAAGTGTTATAAATCAGGTAACAGATTATATGTTGCTGGAAACGGTGGGTCAGCTGCAGATGCACAACATTTTGTAGCTGAGTTTGTTAGTAAATTAAAAAGAGATAGAGATCCACTACCAGCAGAATCTTTGACCACTGATTCTTCTATTCTTACAGCTATTGGCAATGATTATGGTTTTGAACATATTTTTTCAAGACAATTAAAAGCTAAATTAAAAATGGGAGATATATTTCTAGGAATTTCTACATCTGGAAATTCTAAAAATTTATTATCTGCATTAAATGTTTGTAAGAATTTAGGTAATACTTCTATTATGTTATTAGGAGCGGGTGGGGGTAAATGTTTAAGTTTGACAGATTATTCTATAACCATACCAAGTGAATCCACAGCTATAATCCAAGAATTACATATTGTTTTGGAACACTCTATTTGTGAAGAGGTTGAAAAAGAAATTTTTTTTTCAAGTAAATAATGTTAAGGAATAACAAAATTCAATTTTTTAAGGAAAGTTTTTAAAATGAATATTCTTGTAACAGGGGGTGCAGGATATTTAGGCTCTATTTTAGTACCTGAATTACTGCATGTAGGTCATAAAGTAACGGTACTAGATAACTTTATGTTTAACCAGACAAGCTTGAATCAATTATGCATCTACCCAAACTTTGAAATTTTTAATGGAGATATAAGGGTCAAGGATACAATCAAACCTTTACTTCATAAAGCTGACATTATTATACCTTTGGCAGCTTTTGTAGGTGCCCCATTGTGTAACAGAGACCCTATTGGAGCTACATCTGTAAATCATGATGCTATTAAATTGATGTTAGAAAATCTCTCAAAAGATCAATGGGTAATTATGCCTACAACTAACAGTGCATATGGCACCGGAGATGAAAATAACTTTTGTACTGAAGAATCTGAATTAAATCCAATCTCCCAATATGCAAAAGAAAAAGTAGAGATAGAAAAATATCTAATGGAATTTAGTAACGCTATAAGTTTTAGACTTGCGACAGTTTTTGGAATGTCACCAAGAATGAGAACTGATTTATTGGTAAATGATTTTACTTACAAAGCAGTTAGTGATGGTGCTATTGTGTTGTTTGAAAGTCACTTTAAAAGAAATTATATTCATATAAAAGATGTAGCACGTGCCTTTTTACATGGAATTAAAAATTTTGATATTCTTAAAGGTAATATATTCAATGTAGGCTTATCTAATGCAAATGTATCTAAGTTAGAATTATGTGAAATAATAAAAAAACAAATCAGTGATTTAGTAATTGTAGAGGCGCAGATTGGTAAAGATCCAGACCAGAGAAACTATGTTGTTTCTAACGAGAAAATAGAGAAGACAGGTTACAAACATAGCATTAGTTTGGATGATGGTATTAGCGAATTAATTAAAGGCTATAAGATGTTTAAAAAATCACAATTTGGTAATATTTAATTTTTTTAAATTATTTTAATAATACAATTAGTTATTTAATTAAAA
>MDTE01129586.1_pt1 | contig 13122 bp, 11 predicted proteins | sample 811231 | NCBI WGS metagenome assembly MDTE01 (sample SAMN05326651, study PRJNA326480) | marine metagenome | isolation source: seawater | place: Indian Ocean: Red Sea | collected 2010
AAGCGCTCCGCCTGAGAGCGTAGTTGTCCCATCATGTCGGGTCCTGCGATTCCTTCCGGGTAACCAGGGAAATTCTCTATGTCCGAGGTTAACATAAGCTGGCCTCCAGAGGCGTAACCAGCGAACATCAACGGCTCCAGCATAGCTCGGGCAGCGTAGAGACCAGCGGTGTATCCAGCAGGCCCGGAACCGATGATGATGACCTCTCTGACTTCTGACATCGGCTATGCGGAGGCGGCTACCTGTTTGAACCTTCAGCGACTGGACTTTGGTTCATCGAAGCATCTTGGCAATCGCTGAAACTGCTGCGCGTGCGTGCGGCTCCAACCTCGGTTCGATGTGCTCTGGTTCGGCTCCCGGACCAATGATTCCAAGCCCAATTGGCATGTCGTTTTGTAGTTGGATTTCGATTATCTCACGAATCACGGCCTGACCCATCGCCAAACCATGTTGGGTCTCTCCCTTTTCGATTATACCGAGACAAGCGATTCCGGCAACCGATTCGACTAGGCGGTTGCAAGCTAGAGGTACCTCCATGGCACCTGGCACCCAGACCACCTCTTCGACTGTCAATTGATGCTTTTCTGCCTCGTCTCTGGCGTAGTCGAGCATTCTCTCAACCTCAGCGCGGTGGAAAGAACCACAGACGATAGCAATGGAAGAGTTGTTCAAACAGACTCCCCCTGAATTCTAAGCAGAGTATCGACAGTGGCTACGGTTTGGCTGTCAAACTCGATGTTCACATCGTCTCCGACTTCTTTCCCCATGATGGTAGTTCTGTTCAGTGTCTCGGGGATGAGGTGCACCCAGAATGTTCTCTCAGTAACCTTCCCGACGGTGAGGCTGATACCGTCGACGGCGATGAACCCCTTCTCCATGATGTAACGCGTACCGATTTCACCTAGGTCTATCTCTAGGTCGTGTTCTCCCGATCCGCCTGTTGCTTGTACTATCGAACCTGTTCCGGATACATGGCCAGATAGTATGTGCCCCCCAATCTCGTCACCAAAGCGAAGTGATCTCTCCATGTTCAGCATTTGGCCGGTGAAGCAGGAGCCTAGTGTGGTCTTTTCCACGGTCTCAGTGATTACATCGAAATTGACCATGTTGTCGTCTATTGATACCACGGTAAGACAGACGCCATCGACAGCTATCGAAGCTCCAGTCTCGCACTCTGTCAAGAAATCCTCTTCGCACTTCACCTCGAGCCGCATGACACCATCAAATGTTGAAACTCCGGCCACTCTGCCGATACTTCGAACAATTCCGGTAAACATCACGACTCCTCCGAGTTCCTCAGTTCTAGGATTCTGGCGATTATCTTGCGGGTGCCGTCCAAGTCGTCGGAAAGACCTGATACTCTAATCACGGAGATGTGTGAAAGTCCTCTCTCAGTCAGTTGTTTCTTGATCCATTCTTCGGCGTGGTCCTGATCGTATCCAAGCGCGATGATTTCTGGGTCGACAGTTTCTAGGACATCGAACATCGATTCAGAGGGTGGCGATCCTATGACCGCCTCATCGACCGGTTTCAGGCCAGCGACCATTCGCCTTCTGAGTTCCATTCCCGTGACTGGCTCGTGCTTTCGCTTTCGCACGGTGTCGTCATGGGCGACGATAACAGTTAGATGAGAGCCCAGCTCTTTCGCTTGCTCAAGATAGTGGAGGTGGCCTGCGTGCAGCAGGTCGAACACGCCTACAGCCATCACTCTGGTCATCGAACTCAACCTCCTGTGGCTCCTATTGAAATCATTGCCGTCCCATCGCCTCGACCAGATCCTGACCTGCTACGAACGGGATTCCTCTTGCTTCACCATATGCCTTGGCTTGATCCAGCGGTAGAGCATTATCTCCATCAGGTTCCAACATCTCTGCACCAATCGTGCATGATACCAAACCCGCCAATCGGGCGATGGCAACCGCCAACTCGGTGTGACCCTTCCTAGTGCTTAGTCCTCCAGGCGCCTCACGACATAGTGGTATGTGGCCAGGTGTGCGGAATTCATCGCCAAGTTTAGCAATCGCTTCTTCCTTGGTGGCACCGGATTCGAACAATTCCGTGGAAAGTTCCGAGAACCTACGAGTGGTCAGTGATCTGTCGCGATCCGTGATTCCCGTGTAGGTATCGCGGTGGTTGAGAGAGAGGGTGAAGGCGCTTCGGCTGTCATACTGCAGGTCGTTGGTTACCAGTGCATTGAGAACCGGATGTACATTGACCAGTGATTCTTGTGCGTGTAAATCTTGGAGGTAGGGGAGTCCATACAAATCACCGACATCATCTCCTAATGCTAGGAATAGGAGGCCGCCACAGTCCTTTCGTAGTTGGCGGATTACCTTGGGAGTGGCGGCCGAGGCGTGCCAAAGAAGATCGGTCTCCCGCTCCCTGAAGTCTGAATCATAGACGAGAATCGGCTTACCAGCACGAAATGCCTCGATGGCTTCCGTGACGGCATCGTCGGTCATGACCTTGCGATTGGCAACGCTTTCTCAACCCTTCGCACATACCATCTTTTGGTGATTTATGGGAATAGGAGGTTATTCATGTGATGGAGATGCCGACAACATTCGACAGAGGTGTACTGCTTGTTGTCTCAAGGGCGCTTACTTGCCTTCTTGTTTTCCTCTCTGTTCGTAGCATCAGTCATGTTGCCTGCGATGGGCACCTCTCAATCGGGAGGCAACGATCCTGCAGGAGTTATGTTCACCGATGTAGCACACGAGCGAGGTTTGGCTGAAGTGAGTGCTGGCCCGCTCACCGAATGGGCATCCTATGGCCCAGGAGTAGCTTGGGGCGATTACGACAATGATGGCGACCTAGACATATTTCTAACAGCGAGCTTCGATCATTTGGGGTACGAGGTAGCCGGTAACAACCCTGAGGCCGATGAAGAGAATATTTCTGCAGCTATAGAGGCAGCATCCAAGGGTATTTCTCGATTGATGCGCAATGACGGTGGTGAGTTTGTCGATGTATCGAAACAAGCTGGTGTAGGTGCAGAGAATTCGACTACACTTGGTGCTTCTTGGGCCGACTACGATAATGACGGAGACATAGATCTATACTTGTCCAACTATGGCTTCGCTGATTTCGATCCCAACGCGAGTGGCATCGGTGAGGCCAATCAGATGTTCATGAACAATGGTGATGGCACTTTCATCGATGTCACTGAACTTGCTGGACTGGGTAATTCAGGGCATTCTTCACAGGGTATCTGGGCTGACTATGATCACGATGGCGACCTTGACCTATATTCGATGAATGCAGGCATGGTAGACGAGAAGGATTTCGAGATTCGTACTGAAACCAACATTCTCTACCGTAACGATGGTGACTCCGACGGCGACGGTGTCCCAGAGTTCAGTGACCAGACCATTGAGGCGGGTCGATTATCCGGGCAGGACGCAGTCAGCTTGGTGGATTTTGAACCTCTCTTGGGTGAAGAGGTTGTGATTCATGGATCAGCACCTGCTGGGCCATCTGCACAAGTAATCATACAGGGTTCTCTGGGCACATCTGGTGCAGGTAGCGGAGTATCTTGGGCTGGGATCTGGTTCGATTACAATCAAGATGGTTGGGAAGATTTGTTCGTCGCTAGCGACTTCGGCACCTCTCCACTGTACGAGAACAATGGCGACGGCACTTTCGAGATAGTTACCGGTGAGGCAGGACTCAACATCCCTGGTACCGGAATGGGTGTTCATGCCGCAGATGTCGATGGTGATGGTGACTTTGAGTTGTGTCAGACCAACTTCGGGCCAAACTACATCTGGATCCGCGAGGGTGAGATTTTCGACCAGGTTTTGGACTCGGATATACACCAGAACGAGGAGAAGATGCCTACTGTGAATTGGGATTGCCACTTCTTTGACTACGACTTGGATGGTGACATGGATCTCTTCTTCGGTGCGGGCAGGATTAACACATGGGTGAGTCTTCAGGAGAACACCCTGTTCCGTAACGATGGCGATGGTGGCTTCACAGATGTTACCATCGAGGCTGGCCTTGGAGGTCACAAGAAGACGATGGGTGCTAGTGTGGCCGACTACGACAATGATGGTGATATCGACATATTGCTAGGCAACTCGGATTCGGGGTTCCAACTGATGGAGAATAACGCCGCACAGGTTACGGGCAACAACTGGCTCAAGGTCGACTTGGACGGCGAGTTCTCAAACACTCATGGAATAGGTTCACTGGTGGAGGTCTACCTAGAAAATGGCAAGGTACTGAGACAGCAAATCCATGCTGGCGACGGGTATCTCGGCAGCGGAGATCCGATACTGACCTTTGGACTAGGGCAATCGACATCGGTTGAGAAGGTCAAGGTTCACTGGTCAACAGGTCATATCCAGACAATTGAGGAGGTAGAAGTAGGATCGACCCTAGTGGTTCCTGAGGATCCATTGGTGCCGATTGGTAATCCGACGGTGACTATGGCTATCGTGGCAGCACTGGTGTTGATACTCGCTGGCATTTATTTGACCTCAAATCGGCCGTCGTCAGACCTATAATGGGCGGCGTCCCACTTCTGCTCCGAACGGTGAAGAATGTCAAAACGCCTATGGCGAAGGAGCCTGTTTGCACACAGTGTTAACAAAGGACAGCGTTTCGGCGGAGAGGTCGGGGGGATGCGAGCGTGTCATTGAGGTTAGGTCCAGCGGGTGTGCCCCTCTCTTGCAAAGGTCGCACCATAGTCGAGGGTATGGATGACATCACTGCTCTGGGACTTGAGACGATGGAGATCCAAACTGTTCGCTCGGTGCAACCGAAACACTTCGACCAATACTGGCAAGCAGGCACCCTTTCACACAAGACCGGATTTGAGATGAACCTTCATGGTCCATACTACGCCGAACTACTTGGTGACAAGAGGGAAAGAGGCCGTTCGCTGGCGAAGATGGAGGCTTCTATCCAAGCAGCCAAAGTCATCAACGCACGTCACATAGTATTCCATGTAGGGCCGTACATGAGCTACTCCAGAGGTAAGGACGCGAACGAACAGGTCGCCAATGTCTTTGCTGGTATTGTTGAGAGGGTCCATGAGTTATGGGGCGACGAGGAACTCGAGGAGGATCATGTCGCCTTCCCATGGCTCAACGAAGACACACCGGCTCTTGTTGGCATTGAGACCAGTGGCCGTCAGGAGTTGTGGGGCGACTTGGATGAGGTTCTCGAGGTAACTAACCATGTGGAGGGAACCATCCCAGTTCTGAACATGGCTCACATACATGCCCGAGGACATGGTCGTCTCAGGACGAGTGAGGACTATGGCGAGTTGTTCGACGAAGTGCGTGAGAGGCTTGGTGGCAAGTCGTTTTACTGTCACTTCTCGGGTATCGAGCATAGGATGGGTAACGCCTTGCACTACACTCAGATCAAGAAGTCTGATCTCAACTTCGAGCCTTTCGCTGAGTTCCTTGCCGAGGATGGTGATTGGCTCGACATCACGATAATCTCGGACTCACCTTTGTTGGAGCACGACGCGATGTTCATGCTACAGCAGTACGACCGCTCCAAGCATCGTCTTCTGGAGAAGAAGGCTAGGGATGAGAGACGCAAGAAGCTCGCGCTCGAAGCGGGACTTGATCCGGAGGAGTTAGCAGCTCGTGAAGCGGAGGAGAAGGCAAAGCGATTGGCAGCTGAGAAGGGTGAGTCAGAGCCAAAGGCCAAGGCCAAGCCAGCTAAGAAGAAGCCAGCTAAGAAGAAGCCAGCCAAGAAGAAAGCGGCTGATGATGATGACGATTTGTTCGAAGATAACGACGACGATGATCTCTTCTGAGCCTACGGCTCAAATCTCCAAAACGACATCGTGATGGTTTTCTCCCCCCCAATCGTCATAGTCCTAAGTGAGTCGTTGCACCGCGATGAGTGCCGAGGTTTCCCCTGCTGTGAAGCGGAACCTCATCAACGACATGGTGTTTCTATCGGCTACGCTACTTGCAATCGGTGTGATTGTATACGACTCAATCAATCAGGTAAGAGCCTCTGACCCATCACGATGGGCGATTTTGGTTTCTGTCGACTTGATTCTAATTGTCTACTTCATCTATGGGCTCGCAGGAGGCCACTCGGAAGCCGTGGATCGGAAGGAATGGTGGACAAAGCACATCTTCGTCGTCATGGGTCTATTCCCTCTGTTAGGTACTGCGATACCAGGGCTAACATGGGCAGGAGTCCTCCGATTTTCCTTGTTGGTACCGGCTACTCAAGGGATATTCCGTCTTCTTGGCTCTGACGAGGGTGCGGAGATAACCGTCAGAAAGCGTATCCTTCACCTTGCTATCATCGTAGTACTGCTTACTGTGGCAGGAGGCATGTTGGCATTGATGTTCGAGTTGGAGCATCGAGAGAAATGCATAGCGGACCCTCGTTGTAACGAAGGGGCTCAATTGACTGAGATGGATGAGGCCATGTGGTGGGCTATCGAGACGGTGACTACCGTGGGTTATGGCGAGTTTTATCCGATGTCTCTCGGAGCGCGTGTAGTAGCGTCCATCCTGTTGTTTGTCGGCATCGGTGTCTTGGGTGTACTGGCGGCTACCTTCGCTGAAAGATTCCTTGAGGTTCAGATTAGGAGGCAGAGTGAGAGGGAGCACTTTCTCTCAAGGATGCACCTTCTCACAGATTTACATGATCGCGGTCAACTGACCGACGCCCAGTTTGTCAACGAAAAACAGCGTTTGGTAGAGAGCCACGAGGAAGATGAGGACTTACTACGTGCGATGGATTCACCGCGACATAGGCGAGTCGTTGACAAGACAGAGCACATCGAGGGTAAGAGCGCCAGAGTCGAAGAGGCGAAGAGGTTCTTTGAAGAGGTCGCTGACTCATCGAACGAGCCAGAAGAGTGAACCCCTCGGTTCAAATCCAAGTCTCGTGTCCCTAGTCGCATGGAGGGCGAGGAGACACTGTTGGTTGGCGTACTAACCGCCTCGGATCGTGCCTCCATGGGTGAGTACGAGGATCGAAGTGGCCCTGCTATTGTAGAATTCCTCGCAGAGGCTCTCACTACCCCGTGGGAGGTTGAGAGATCACTGGTTCCTGACGAGAGAGATGAGATTGAGGCGGAACTCATCCGATTGGTCGACGAGGTCGGCTGTTCATTGGTGGTGACCACTGGCGGTACTGGCCCGGCACCAAGGGATGTCACGCCGGAAGCAACCGAGGCTGTGTGCGAGAGGATGATGCCTGGGTTCGGTGAGCAGATGAGAAGGATCTCCCTTCAGTATGTACCAACCGCCATTCTATCCCGGCAGACAGCTCGAATCCGCGGTTCAACCCTCATCATCAATCTCCCCGGTGCTCCACGTTCCATCAGGGAGACACTGGATGAGTTGTTCGCCGCAATCCCCTACTGTCTCGACTTGATTGGGGCACCATACATCGATACAGACCCCAATGTAGTGGAGGCGTTCAGGCCAAAGCACGCGAAGAGATGATTACTCTTCTTCCTCGAATCTGCGTTCATCTCCCTTTGCAGGAAGCATCAGAGTATTGAAGACATAGATGCCGAGCATGGTGACGAATACGATTAGCAAGATATCGGTGGATTCGAGTCCTCCTAGCAAGGTGGATTTGTCTTGACCCTCTGTATCTCCGCTATCACCATTCTCTGCGCCCTTGATGTTGGGGTTCGAGCAGTCGAACTCGGCCGGATTGTGAGAGGAGTAGAAGACATCGCACTGGATATCCTCAATCTCTGTGTTCATCAGTATGATATCAGTCAAGGTCGTCGATGTGATATCCTCCTCGATTTCAGCGAGTTCGGGGTCGTTCTGATACCAGAATGGGTCGGATGTTCTGAGCCTTGCGAACTGATCGACGATGACTGCGGTCATCGTTTCACCGAGAGCCGAATCTTCAAGATAATCTTCAGCTAACATCCCGACCAAGCCATCCATCTCTCCAGGAGAGTCATAGAGTCCCGCTAGTTTTGCTTGCAGGGTTTCATCGCTGGTTATGTCGGACCAGTTGATGACTGGTTCAAGGCCGTAGGCTATCCTGATTGCTTGGTAGTCTCCTACGCCGTGGTCTCTAGCTCTCTGGATATCGATTGCACAGAGATCCATTCCTCCGGCTCCTGGTACTCCAAACAAGCGGTTTCTTAGGTCTTCGACATAGAACAAATCGTTTGCCGGCTGCGTCTGGAAGGCGAGCCCTCTCAATGTCGGAGCGATGCCTCCTTCGTCAGTGACAGGGTAGGTCTCCCAGAATCCTTCGTCAAGATCTAAGTGCCCTTCTTCCAATGGAACTCTATCTTCAGTAAACCGTAGCATTTGGTTGCCAATTTGGCTATGTCCCATGCGGAAAGCCACGGTGGCGAACTCGTGATCGATGGTTGGCTTAACACTTGCATTGTGCCCGGGGTATTCACCCATGTCGATTCCTAGTGAGGGGAGAAACTCCTCGTAGGTGATTGCAGCAATTTGTGCGGCGACGATTTTCCTCGCCCTCTGGTAGATATGTTCGTCGTTCCAATCGGGGTTCCTTTCTCCTATCTCTTCTGCCAATCGGTTGTGTTCTCGGACGAATAGAGTGTGCAGAGCCAGAAGCGCGACATGTTCGTTGGCTCGCGCATCACCGGCAACGAACTTGAGGTTAGCACTAAAGCCACCGAACGACATACCAGGAGACCCTTCGCCACCAATCGGTAGAAGGTCACCTTCAGGGTACTCCGCGACCTTCAACTTACCACTCTCAAAGGTTCGAAGCCAGTCTGCCCGTGCCTGGCTTGAGCCGTAGACTACTGAGCCATCGATCCAAGCGGTGATGTTGTTGGGGTGTTCCCGTGGATTTTCTTCGCTGGTTCCAGTTCCTTCGATGTAGACCGATCGGAAGAACATGATTTCAAGGTCGTCCGCTCCTTGTGGGTTCATGTCGGTGTCATTGGCTCCAACAGGGATATGGGCGTGTTCTACGGCCTCGGTCGTCCTTCCGTTGGATGTTGTTGTGAAATCTATCTCATGAGTGATGAATTGCCCCCAGAGCCAATTGAAGTCGGAAAGGCCACGTTGGTCAAGTGTCACACCTTCTTCTTCACAGAGGGTGTTTGAGATTACTCGTGGGTTGGGGAAGTTCGGGTGAGCCAGAGATGAGATTCCATCACCATGAGATGCATTCGTAGCCCTTGTTAGAGTCTCGCCTAAAGAACCCCATTCGGGGTGCTCGGAATTCAAACCGTATCCATCGATTGGTCGTATGTTGACCGGTTCAGGCTCATCTCCATCTGTATCGTAGTTCTGGTATTCGGTCTTTGAAATAGGGGCAGCGATGGTCGAGCTTGCCATCAACGATGCCAGCAACAGAGCCATGTGCCATCGCAACGGGAATTGTCGTCTCTCGCTGCCTTCCACGGCGTTGTGACTTTCGCCTTTTGTAAAAAGGCGCCGTTGATTGTGAGGCACGGGTAGGTCAAAGAACGGGACTTCCTCGGCGCGACCCATGGGGAAGATGAAGAAGACCGATTTGAACACCAACCGGCCGTTTGATGAGATGCGGGAAGTGGATTTGACTTTGGATTTCACGCCCAACGCTTTGGCATCAGTGTTGTACAAGCAGGGAGACACCGTAGTACTGGCTTGCTGTACCAAGCAATCATCGCTTCCTAGGTGGTTTCCAAGGAACGCCGACAGGGGTTGGATTCATGCTGAATACTCACTACTACCTGGCTCAACAGACTCCCGTTTTCAGAGAGAAAGGCGAGGTGCCAAGGGAAGGACATACGAGATTGAGCGTCTCGTAGCGCGCTCACTGCGCGGTGCTCTCGATCTCGAGGCATTGGGTCCGGTTTCGTTGATGGTTGACTGTGATGTTCTCAACGCCGATGGCGGAACTCGCTGCGCTTCAATAACCGCAGCCAACATCGCGTTGCGTTTAGGAATCAAGAGGCTAATCGAATCAGGAGATTCACTGCCGAAGGAATTACGTCCCACCCAAGAGCAACTGTCGAGTGGTTGGACTGCGCCCGTGCTTGATTCTGCCGCCAAGGAGGCGCATGAGAGGGCGATTATGCCGAACGACATAGCTGCGATTAGCGTCGGCCTGATTGGAGATGATGTATATCTCGATCTCGATTATGTTCTCGATAGCAACGCTGATGTCGACATGAATGTGGTGATGAGCAGTGATGGTAAGTTCATCGAAATCCAAGCTACAGGCGAGGAGTCAACCTACAGTAGGGAGCAACTTGAACGCCTACTTGATCTCGCTTGCAAGGGTTCCTCAGAACTACACGAATTCCAGGCTAACTGCCTCGATTGAGCCATTCATCGCCAAACATTGTACTGCGTGACATTTGGTGCGGCAGGCCGGACTTGAACCAGCGACCTTCAGATCTTCAGTCTGACACTCTCCCAGCTGAGTTACTGCCGCGTCAAGCCTGTCGAGTAGGCTCTTCTCTTCAAGCCTTTGGCTAACTGGCGGAGCGCTCGGTCTCGTCGAGGGTTGCCCCGTTCTCGTCCTCGATGGTCGCTTCCTGGACCTTTGCGTCCTCTCGTCGTGGAGGTAATCCGGCCTTTGTGTCCTTCTCGATAATCTCCAGCATCTTCTTCTCGCGCACATACACGACATTGGCGATTGGGTCACCGGGTCTCACCAATGGAGTGGTTGCGAGTCCGACTACCAAGCCGTTGACTGGGCTGATTACTGTGTCCACCCTTGCTCCAAACGGATCGGTCAGGTGAGCAATTGCGTCACCTTCCTTGACCAGTGCCCCCTCTTCGATTAGAAGGTGTAGCATTCCTCCTTCGGGTGCGCGTATCCAGCGGAATTGTTTCACGAGGACTCTCCACATTGGTTTCGTCTTCGAGCGTTCCAACATCTCCAGTTCTGCCAAGACATTCAGAATACCTCTGACTCCAGTGGTCAGTGCCTTTGGTTCGAATCTGTGTGAAGTACCGCATTCGAATAGTATGGACGGGATTCCGGCGTCTAGTGCTGCTCTGCGAATACTTCCCTCAGGTCCTTGTGATCCCATCACGACTTCTGTCCCGAAGGCGCGAGCGAGCCTCTTGCAAGTAGAGTTTGATAGGTCAGCACGTATCTGTGGCACATTGACCCTGCTCTGTGGCGCAGTGTGTAGGTCGATGTGGTAGTCAGCACGCTTGATAATTCGGGAGAAAACGGCTTCGGCGATACGCTGCGATTGGTTACCAGTCTTCTTGCCAGGGAATAGCCGATTCATGTCGCGACCATCAGGCGAATTACGGGTGCCCATCATCATCGCCTCAACATTGACTACGGGAACCAAGAGAAGGGTTCCAGCCAGCGAGGAAGGATCTACATGGTCGTCCTTTGTATCGGCTAGATGATCGTCTCCGTACACTAGTCTATGGATGATCCCAGTTCCATTTAGCTCGTCTCCGTGAATCGCTGCTGTGACCGCTACACATGGCCCGGGGTTAGCACCGTGTATCACATGCACAGGTATGCCCGCAGACTGGCCGAGGGGGTCGTTTCCGACCTGTAGACTTGCTTCATGACGGGTTCCGGGAAGGACTTCTTCTCCTTCGAAGGTGAACGCTCCCCACTTGGCCATCAAACCGAGGAGGGCTGCTTCTCTTCTAAGGTCATCTTCGCACCCTTGCTTGGGACATGCAATCGATTAAGAACCGTAAGTGGAGCGAGGTTGTCCCCGGAGGTGATGAAGTGCAGTGTCTTCCCCAACCAGCACATCTGACCGTCGCCCCGTCTTCCCTCGGAGGACGATTCGATGATATCGAACGGTCTGGATTGGTTGGGGCATTGCGCTTCGTCTGAACTGGCTGTTGGAAGTGTTTCGAGTGGTAGATGAGATAGAAGAATTCGTAGGTATGGTACTGAAGGAAGCGAAGGATGCCGATCCAGATGAGATTAGGCAGGAGTTCGAGAAGTATCAGAAAGAGTTCCTGATTCCTCCCAAAGATGCATTCAGATCTGTGCTTCGCCGCTTTGAGGTTTCAGAGGAGGTCGTGCAATCGGCTGCTAGAACTGCACACAGGGCTTCGAAGAGAGCAGAACGCTTCGAGGAGTTGGGAGCAGACGATAACGATGTTACGATTGAGGTCAAGGTAGTCACCTACACACCTCGCGTGCAGACAGTCAGAGGCGAGGAGCGACAGATTGCCTTTGGCTGGATAGAGGACGCTCCGTATGGTGGTGGTGACTCTGTTCGATGGGATTTCAAGGACTGGGGCAACCACTCCGAGAACATGGCTCCTGGATCCATAGTTAGGCTCGAAGGAGTCAGCGTTAACGAGTGGCAGGGCAAGAAGTCTCTCAATGTCAACGCATCGAGCCGCGTGGTTATCTTGGAAGAGGGAGGCAAGGCGGTCTCGGTTGCTACTAGTGACCCGATTTCTATCGAGGCAGCAATGGAGAGCGAGGGATTCGTGACAGTTGTTGGTCGAGTCATGTCGTGTAAACCGCAGGTCATCAACAAGCGTGATGGAAGCGGTACTCTCGACATAATCAGAGGGAAGTTGGCTGATGATACCGGTTCGATAGGTTTCGTCAGTTGGGCTGAGTTCGAACACGAAGTAGGTTCATTGCTCCGTATCGAGGGAGCCTCGGTTAGGAGGTTCAGAGACACCCCTGAACTGAACATTAGTGACAACACTAAGGTTGAGCAATTCCACGACGAGGCATTCGTAGACATGACATCCCTTGAGGCCTCAAGTCGCTTACAGATAGCCGATCTCAGAGATGGTGCACGCGATGTTTCCGCCGTAGTTCAGGTTGTTGATTGGAAGCGCCGAGATTTCACTAACCAACAAGGAGAGGAGAAAACCTTGTGGAGCGGTGAGGTAATCGATGAGACCGGTCGTTGCCGAATGACTGCGTGGGAGGAACTTCCGTTCGACGAATCCAAGCTACCCGTATTTTGCTCACTCTCTGGTGTGCGCGTGAGGGCGTGGCAAGGGACGCCTGACATCACGATTGACTCTACATCTCAGGTCGAGATGCTCGATGAGGCTCCATGGGATGAAATTGATTCCTCAAATCACTGGGTTAAGCATGATTTGGGAGCGATGGTAAGAGGTGGCTCGGTCAGTGGAGTCGAGACCCTTGGTGCGATTGTTTCTGTGCGTAACGATTCAGGAATCATATACCGCTGCCCCGAGTGCAGGCGAGTGATGCGTTCTG
>MDTE01146276.1_pt1 | contig 13122 bp, 12 predicted proteins | sample 811231 | NCBI WGS metagenome assembly MDTE01 (sample SAMN05326651, study PRJNA326480) | marine metagenome | isolation source: seawater | place: Indian Ocean: Red Sea | collected 2010
ACCTTGGTTGGGTCGACCACTTCGAGTGCGACGTCGACCGTTGCGCCAGTTTCAACCTTGGTTGGGTCGACCACTTCGAGTGCCACGTCGACCGTTGCATCGACGACCTCAATGGCTGTCCCCGAAGTGACTATGGATCCAGACGAGACGACCCCCAGTTACGACTATCGCCTTGATGACGCCAACGTCTTGAACCACCTGCGGCCCGACAACGAGGCCTGCATCTTCGACGCATTAGGAGATTCCACTCTTGAGGCGCTGCGAACTCGCCCCATGTACCCAGCAGAGTCTGATCGTTCGATGCATTGTTTCGGGCATGGGGCAGAATCTGGCCAGTTGGTGGACCCGCCGCAGCCCGGTATGGACCCGCCGCAGCCCGGTATGGATCCGCCGCAGCCCGGTATGGATCCGCCGCAGCCGGCAGGCAATGTCTGGGAAGGGCCGACGATCTGCACCAGCAATGGAGTCTTCTACCAACCTCCAGCTTTCGGTGTGGCTATCGGCCAGCCACTTGCCGACCCGACGGCCGCAGTTCTCGACGATGGGCGAGTTCGTCTCTACGCATTTGCCCAGGGGGTAGGCATCGTTAGCGCTGTGTCGAACGACGGCCGAATGTTCACCGAGGAGACAGGAGTCAGGATCTCAGGGACCGAAGCGGGCCAACCTCGAATCTGGCGCCTACCGGACGGCCGTTGGCGGATGTACGTGAGCAAGGTCAGGGAAATCGCCTCATTCACGAGTGACGACGGCCTTAACTTCATCAAGGACCCAGGCGACCGACTGACAGCCCAAGCCGCCGGTCTGGCGGCAATCAGTAGTCCGTCCATCGTGGAGATTGAGCCGGGCCTATGGCGGATGTACTACTCCACTCTGGCAGTCCCGGGCACGGGACCGGGTGGCAAGAGATCTGGCAGCGCCACCTCTACCGACCTTCTGGTTTGGACCGTCGACCCCGGGTGGCGCTTGGGAGAGGGAGCGCCATACCTCACGGACTCGGCCGAGCATCCTTTCCCGGTGGTTGCCGCCGATGGCTCGGTCTCACTGTTCTATGGCAAGTTCCGTGCTTCGCCGGGAGGCGCTCCCGACGGATTGTGGCGCGCCACCTCAGACGACGGCCTGACCTTCACCAACGAGGCGTATACAGGTCTCTACTTCGGCAACGACCCAGAGGTACTCCAGTTACCCAGCGGTGAGAGAATTATCTACTACGGGGACTTCGATCCGTCGATAGGGGGCAAACTCCTCTCCGCCACATGTGAGCAATGGTGACTGCAGGAATAGGGCTGTTATTAGGGACCTGACCCATCGGGCCCCGACCGGGCACTACCGTCACGTATGTGACGGTCCCCTTGGAGTATCGAGCACTGGCCGACCGCTTCGAGGCCATCCGCGCCAAGGCCGGTCGAACTCCCGACGCCCTTGTGCCTCGTTCCATCATGAGAGGCATCGCTGCCGGCCTCTCTCGGGAACCTTCGCTCAGACGCGTCGATCCGATGAAGAGCCACCAGCAGCGTTCTCTATGGGGTCGTCTCGCCGACGAGGCAGCAGCCAGACCCGAGCAGGTCGGCTTCATCCTCCTTGGCGATGGCGGTCGTGCTGAACTTGCCGAGCGTCTCGGAGTACCCCACCGGACTCTGACTGCCCGGCTTGACGGATGGCGCAGGGCCCGACCTCGTCTGGTCGTCCCTTACAGCGGTCGCCGAAAGGCCGGTGGGGCACCGCTGGTTGCTGTCCAGATTCCCACTGCGTCCGACCTGGTCCTTTGGGCAGCCAAAACCCGCTCGGTTCTCGACGGAGTGGACGGCCGTCCGCCCCACCCGCTGTTAGTCGCCGACGCCGCCGAGCGTCTGGCCATGCTGGGCACCCGGGGGCCAGCTACTGACAGTTGGCCTGACCTAGATGACGCCATCGAGGATCTCGGGGAAGCGATCGTTCGACGGGGTGGCGAGCCGCCTAGCAGACGTCTGAACACTGGCCGTCAACGTTGATCACCGTTCGGAATTTTCAGAACTGGGTGTACCTCAGCCATAGGTCACAGCGCCGTCTCCGTCCGACTCCGCTCCCGTAGCCTTGAGAAGTGACCACAACTCCGATCGTTGACGTCACGCGCACTGGCACCCGTCCGGACCTGAGGAACGTCGCCGTCATCGCCCACGTCGACCATGGCAAGACCACCCTCGTCGACGCCCTGTTGCGCCAGTCCGGGGCCTTTCGTGAGAACGAAGAGGTTGCCGAGCGAGTCATGGATTCCTTAGACCTCGAACGAGAGAAGGGAATCACAATTCTGGCTAAGAACACGGCTGTCGTCCGAGCTGGAGTAAAGGTCAACATTGTCGATACTCCGGGCCACGCCGACTTCGGTGGCGAGGTGGAACGGGCCCTCAACATGGTTGACGGAGCACTCCTGCTGGTTGATTCGTCCGAGGGACCCCGCCCTCAGACTCGTTTTGTACTTCGCAAGGCACTTGAGTCCGGTTTAGCCATCGTCCTGGTGGTGAACAAGATCGACCGGCCCGATGCCCGTCTCGACGAGGTCGTCGACGAGACCTACGAGTTGTTCCTTGATCTAGACGCCACCGAAGACCAGATCGACTTCCCGATCATCTACACCGACGCTCGGGCCGGAACGGCGACTCTGGATCCCGACGTATCGGGGACGGACCTCAGTCCGTTCTTCGACGTGGTTCTTGAGCATGTACCGCCGCCCACCTACGACGAAGCGGCCCCTCTGCGGGTCCATGTCACCAACCTTGACGCCTCTCCCTACCTAGGCCGAATTGCCGTTTGCCGCGTCGACAGCGGCACCTTGCGGCGTGGAGCTGCTGTCGCATGGTGCCGGACCGATGGCTCGATCCAGCGAGCTCGTATCGGCACCATTACCGTGACTGAAGCCCTTGGCCAGGTCGATGTCAATGAGGCGGGGCCCGGTGAAATTATCTATGTATCGGGCATTGAGGACATAACCATCGGCGAGACCCTTGCCGACATCGACGATCCGCAGCCACTTCCCTCTATCACGGTCGACGAACCGACACTGTCGATGTCGCTGGGTGTTAACACCTCTCCCGTGGCTGGAGCCGACGGTGACAAGCTCACTGCCCGCCAAGTCAAGGCTCGTCTGGATGCCGAACTGGTGGGAAACGTAGCGATACGGGTTCTCCCCACCGACCGACCCGACGCTTGGGAGGTCCACGGTCGTGGCGAACTCCAGATGGCCGTTCTCGTTGAGACAATGCGACGGGAGGGATTCGAACTCACCGTTGGTAAGCCCGCCGTCCTTCTCCGAGAAATCGAAGGCACTCTCCACGAGCCCACCGAACGGCTGTCGGTCGATGTGCCGGAGGAGCACATGGGTGCTGTCACCCAACTCTTAGGTGAGCGTCGGGCCCGCCTAGTGGAAATGACGAACCATGGGACTGGTTGGGTCCGCCTCGATTACGTGGTGGCCGCCCGTGCCCTAATTGGTCTCCGAACAGAGTTCCTTACCGAGACCCGGGGAACCGGACTATTCCATCATGTCTTTGAAGGCTGGGAGCCATGGATGGGCGAGCTTCGGACACGACCGACAGGCAGTGTGGTCGCTGATCGACAAGGAAGTGCTACTGCCTACGCCATCACTGGGCTACAGGAGCGTGCCTCGATGTTTGTAGGTCCAAATGAACAGGTTTATGGCGGCATGATTGTTGGGGAGAACCCGCGGGCTGAGGATATGGACGTCAACGTCTGTAGGGAGAAGAAGCTCACCAATGTTCGCGCAGCAGCCTCAGACGACACCGTCCGGCTCACCCCACCCCGGAAACTCACCCTTGAGCAGGCACTTGAGTACATCGCCGATGACGAGTGCGTCGAGGTCACCCCTAAGGCCATCCGACTCCGAAAGGTCGAACTTGATGCCGGAGCACGGGCTCGAACCGTCAAACGCTTGAAGAACTCGAGGGCCTGAATGACTGCTTTGGCAGATCATCGGTTGAGGCCCGAGGATGAGTAGCGTCGTCACAGTGCAGCGACAGCCTGGCGTCCTCTTTCTCTGTGTCCACAATGCCGGGCGGTCCCAAATGGCGGCCGGCTGGATGCGCCATCTGGCTGGCGACCTAATCCGAGTCTTTTCAGCCGGTTCCGCGCCTGCCGAGACGCTGAACCCGGCTGCCGTTGAGGCCATGGCCGAAGTCGGCATCGATATCTCTGAGGCCGAACCAATGGTTTGGACCGACCAGATGGCCAGCGATGTCGAGGTAGTCGTATCGATGGGTTGTGGCGACCGGTGTTCGACCTATCCGGGGACCAGACTCGTTGACTGGAACGTGGCCGACCCAGCAGGCCAAGGTCTGGAGATGGTGAGGGCGGTTCGCGACGAGATCGAGATTCGGGTCCGCGGGCTTGTCGACGATCTGGTCAGCGACTCCGACGGAGTGACAGAAAAGAGAAAATAATGGCCGTGAACGTGATGGGCACGACGTTGCAGGAGTGCGGTGTCGATCCCCTGACGGGCTTCTATCGCGACGGGTGTTGCAACACTGGTGCCGATGACCTGGGTGTCCATACGGTGTGTGCCCTCGTCACCGAGGAGTTCCTTGTTTTTTCGAAGTTGGCGGGCAACGATCTATCGACGCCCCGTCCGGGTTTCCCCGGACTGAATCCCGGTGACCGGTGGTGCATGTGCGCGTCACGTTGGCAGGAGGCCCACGAAGCTGGGGTGGCACCACCAGTCCTGCTGGCCGCTACCCACATATTGAGTCTTGAATGGGTAGACGCAGAAGCCTTGCGTGCCGCCGGGGTCGACCGGCCGGACTGACGCCGGGTCAGTGTCCGGACTGCCGGTCAGGATTCATCAGCCAAGGCAACAATCCTGTCGACAAGTGGTTCGAGGGCATCACGCCAGTCGGCGATTAGGCCCACGTCACACCAGTCCCATAGTTCGCAGTTCGGGTCCGAGTTGATCCCCACAACGGTTCCCGCATTTCGGAGCCCCACCGTGTGATTGAAGCGACCCGAGGTGCCGACGGCGATGCAGAGTCGGGGAGCGATTGAGTGCCCGGTGATCCCCACCTGCCGGGCGCGAGGCAACCAGCCAGCGTCAGTCACCTTGCGTGTGGCACACAATTCGCCACCCAAGCGCCTAGTGAGGTCCCGAACCGTATCGAGGTCTTCGGGGCCGATTCCCTGACCGACGCTCACCACTATGTTCGCGTTGGCGAGCAGGTCGCTGTCATCGTCTCGGTGTCGGCCCACCTCACGGACCGCTGGTGGTTCACCGACTGTCGGTAGAAGATCGGAGGCAAATGGCCCGGTTGGCCGGGGACTCATACTCGTGAAGACTCCAGCCCGAACAGTGGCCATCTGGGTGATCGACGAGTAGGCGATTTCGGCCACCATTCGGCCTCCGAAGGCAGGTTTGAGGGCAATGAGTCGTCCATCTCGGGCCTCAAGTCCGACGGCGTCTCCGGTTAAGCCAGCTTCGAGACGGACGGCTAGGCGCGCGGCCACTTCACGCCCCCAAGCCGTTCCAGTTGCCAACACCGCCCATGGGGGCCGGTCGGCAAGTGGCTCGGCAAGGAGCTGGGCCACTTCCGCTGGCGAAGTGGTACCGGCGTGGCGCAATACCCGGTCGGCGCCCTGACCGCTTAGGGCTTCCCAGTCGTTGATCACGTCCACGGTGAGGATCGTTCGCCCTCCGATCTGGTCAGCAAGGCTGGCGGCAGCACCAAGGAGTTCGGCGGTAGGGCGGGTACGACCAGGTTCTCCAAGCACAACGATGTCCCCTCCATCGCCTGGGCCGGAAGGGCGTGCAACCTCGCCAATCGGGCCGTGAACGTTGTCGACCAGGGCACTGCGATCGACGAGGACTTCAATGATCCGATCGAGGTGGACGTCAGTGGCGCCATCAAGGCGCTCAGCTGCTCGCTCCACGTCCAGTACCCGCACCTCGCCAACGACCGTCGGACTGGCTGCCGCGCCCCATGGACCACTGCCAAGCTCGTCGGCACCGATACGACGAATCAGGCTCCCATCCACCTCCGCCCAGGCTTCGGGCTCCTTCACCTTGCAGGGGTCACAAAGTCGCTCGGCACAGGACACGACGGTCGGCAACGAGGTCTCGACTTGAAGCCATTCATCGTCGTGTTCCAACAGGGCGGCCACCATTCCGCGATCGACTTGGTCACCGCCCAGACTCAGTTCCCGGGCGCCCACCAGCAACGGCAATCCGAGTAGTTCGGCAATCTGCGCAGGGACTTGGCCAGTGTCGGCGTCCACCGAGTTACGGCCGCACATCACCAAGTCCCATGGGCCGGTCGCCACTAGGGCCGCTGCGAGGGCGCGGGACGTGGCCAGAGTGTCGCTGCCGGCGAAATCTGATCCAGTCACGTGCAGCCCCGCGTCGCAACCGCAAAGAATGGCTTCACGTAGCACGGTGTCCGCTGATTCCGGTCCGAGTGTGATTGCCGTGCAGGTCCCTCCAGTGGCCTCAGCTAGATCGCAACCGGCGCGAACTCCACGTCGGCAGTAATCGTTCATGTGGAGGGCTAGACCGTCTCTGATTAGGCGACCGTCTGCTCCCAGTCTCATGTCCTCGAACTTCGGGATCTGCTTGACCAGTGCGGCAATCCGCAACGGTTGTAACGGACCCCGGGCCCGTGCAGCGGTATCGGACTCAATGGATCTTTCAGTCACGGGCGGTCACCGTACTGGCACCACCGGTAGCGTTTGGTTGTGGCCAGCTTCCTTAGTGAGTCGTTCTTGGTGGACGGTGACGACCTAGGAGATTTGGTCGAGGCCCTGCGAGAGGTCAGCAACTCGCCCGGATCATGGGTGAATGTGGAGCCGGACGTGGATGACTCAATGCGCGCAGATGTGCCTGGACTGTTCCAGTGGTTCTCAGCCCGAGGCCCTCAGATTCCCGTAGGGACCTTTGTGGCTGGATCTGACCGAGACCGGCCCTCGATCGGCCTAGACCACGGGACAGGACGTGGCGCTGGCAACAGGCTGGCATTGGCCGGCATCGCGATCGCCGAGCCGTGGATGCTGCGCCAAGATCACCCCAAACGAGGCCTGGTTTGGGAGTTCGCCGCTTCGGCATCACCTCCCGCCGGTCCAGTGGCTGACCTATTGGTCCAGGGGACAGCGCTGTTTTGTCCGCTTCCGACCGACGGTCGATTTCGAGTGGCTGTCCATACGCCGCGTTCCTAAAAATCGTCCAGCCCATACCTCAAGCTTCCCGAACCGCCTGCATGATCAGCTCGATCACCCGTTCGGCATGCGCTCGGTAGGCAACGCGGCAGTTGGCTGGTTCAGCGGCTCGCGGTCCCCGTTCATCGATCACAGTCATACCCCGGGTAAGGGTGCCGTCGATTTCGACGCGGACGTTTCGTTCGGCGACCTCGAAGAGGTCCGGGTGGGTGACAGCTAGTACCGCGCACGGGTCGTGGATTGGACCATCTACCACTTGTTCCTCTGCCAGGTGGAAAACGGTGTAGAACTCCAACAACTGCGCCATTGCGTCGCCGACCTGGGTGCCAAGAGCAGCGCACACTTCACTATGGGCACTGCCCATCCGGACCTGGTGAGTGAGGTTCAAGCCCAGCATGGCTAGAGGGGCGCGGCTGCGGAACACCTCGGCAGCAGCCTCTGGATCGGCATAAACGTTGAACTCTGCGACTGAAGTCACGTTGCCGACACCCACAGCGGCGCCGCCCATCAGCGTCACCGACGCCACACGGTCAGTCAACTGAGGGTCGGCGCGCAGAGCGAGAGCAACATTGGTGAGCGGCCCAACCGGCACGAGATGTATGCCTTCCTCCGCTCGGGTCGTCTCGATCAGCCAGTCGACTGCGTTTTCGGAGTCTGGACCCCTCTCCGGATTCGGTAGGACCAGATCCCCGAGGCCTGTCGCTCCATGGACGTTGTGAGCGAACGCCTGATCACCGACCAACGGGCCGGCTGCGCCTGCGTGGACCTCGACTTCAAGGCCAAGGAGTTCGCGCATTCGACAGGCGTTGGCTGTGGTGTGTTCCAGTTCCACGTTGCCTGCCACCGTGGTGATGCCGACAAGATCAGCGAAGCGGGCTGCGGTGATGAGGGCCATGGCGTCATCGACGCCCGGATCACAGTCCAAAATCACGCGCGGTCGGCTGGCCATGGACAGAGTGTGCTCGTTCAGTGGTCCCAGCGCTCAGATCCGCTAGGAGTAGTTGGCCAGCCACCCATCTGTCTGGACACGGCACTGGCCTCAGGCATGGAGGTTTGGGCTCCGGGGCGGGTGGCGGCCAGCGATCCTGCGTGGACGGCAATCCGAGTGGCGTCGGCGATGTCGTGTCCGTGGGCGATGGCCGTAGCCAGCGCCCCACAGAAGGCATCGCCCGCTCCCGTGGTATCGACAACATCTACATCAGGAACCGGTACCTCGAGGTGGTGTTCTGCTGTCACCACTAGAGCTCCTTGGTTACCTCGTGTGACGACGACGGTTTCGACGCCCAGACTGCGGGCCATGGCTACCAGACCGTCCACGTCTCCAGTTGATTTGGCGCCGGCTAACTGGGTTAACTCGATGGCGTTGGGTACCAGTACGTCGACGTAGTCCAGAACCTTGGGTGAGAGGCCGTTGGTGGGAGCCGGGGCGGGGTCCAGAATGACAAACCCGCCTGCCATTTGGGCCGCACCGACAACAGTCTCCAATGGAATTTCCAGCTGCAAGAGAAGCACTTGGGCTGACTGAACGCAGTCGGCGGCGGCAGTTACATCGGCCGGAGACACCCGGCTGTTGGTCCCCGGACTGACCACGATGGCATTGTCACCGTTGGCGTCCACCGAGATCAGGGCTATACCACTAGGGGCTTCAGCGTCCATGACTAGGTGGGCGGTGTCGACTCCTGCGTCCTCCAGTGAAGCTCGTAATGCCACTCCGGCATCATCAGCTCCGATCCGCCCCACGAAGGACACGTCCCCGCCCATCCGGGCGGCGGCTACGGCCTGATTGGCACCCTTTCCTCCTGGGATCAGGGAGCGATCCCCGCCTAGGACCGTCTCACCTGTCGCTGGGTGATGGGGAACACGAACTACTACATCCAGATTGGCTGAGCCGACCACGACCACTGTCGGCACCACGCGATTCGTGTCGGCTTCCACCCGGTCAGCATGGCACCTCGTCAACCGCTGAGAGGCCTTGAGCTCTCTTTCCAATGAATCGACGAACCAGAGTAGAAATGGTGGCTTGGCGATCAAGGAATCGGGCTACATCCCCAGCAACCAGATCAGCCGACTCATTAGCGGTGTAAAAGCGGTTCCGCCAGTCAGCTTCCGATGCCAGAAGGATTTCTGAGACGGCGTCGGGGTCGGGTCCGGTCGGAGATTGTTTGTTGAGATTCTGTCGATAGGCGGCGAACCCGTGGTGGTGCCTGGCGATTTGAGTGTGGTTCCGGTAGCGGGCTACGAAGGTGCGGTGGTCTATGTCCAGAGACCGCGTAACCAGTGACACCATCAACACTCCGTCGGTGGAGTCCTTGTCAGGGTCGCCCCAGACAGGGTGGCGTTCCATCAGCAGGTCATGGACCGGCGATCCTTCAAGGGGTCTGGTCGTCCCGGGCAGCGACCAGACCAACGTTGTCCAAACTGGTGGACCGGATCGAATGCCCCGTTCGGAAAGGAGGTGGAGGCGAATCCGGTCGACCACGTCGACAGCGATGATGCCCGTCGATTTAGCCAAGGCGACCGGATCTGCCGGGTAGGTGGACCAGGCCGTACATTGCACCGAGATGCCGGGTTCCTGGACCTCTCCATTCTCCATCGCCCGATGATGACCCGGAGGCCAACTATCTACCACACTCGGCCGATGCTGCACATTGAAGACGCCGACCGAGTCCGCCTCCTTCGCCTCGACCGTCCGGAGGCCCTCAATGCCCTGGATGAGGCTCACTACGATGCCCTAACCGGCGCTCTGATCGACGCATCGGAGTCGCCAGAGGTGGCCGTAGTGGTGTTGACCGGAACAGGCCGAGCTTTCTGTGCAGGAACGGACCTAGGGGAAATGGAACGACGCAGTGATCCCGAGGCCAGTTTCGTAGCTGGGCGTTACGGCTTCGACGGTCTTTTGGATCGGTTGGCGGCCTTCTCTAAGCCACTGGTGGTTGCGGTCAACGGGCTTGGTGTCGGGATCGGGGCTACGGTCCTCGGTCACGCCGATTTGGTCTTCATGTCCACTGAAGCCCGATTGCAGTGCCCGTTCACTTCTTTGGGCGTAGTGCCTGAGGCGGCGTCGACCTACTTGTTCCCGCGAATCCTCAATCGTCAGGACGCGACGTGGGTGCTCCTTAGCGGAGAGTGGATCGACGCCGAGGAGTGTCTGCGGATGGGCCTCGCTTGGAGGCTCTGTGAACCAGATCGCCTTCTAGACGAGACCATGGATCACGCTCGACGTCTGGCAGCGCGACCGATTGCCTCGTTGGTGGCTTCCAAGCGCCTTCTGAACTCACCGATTGCCGAGGCGATCGGTGAGGCCCGCCGGATGGAGGATCGCGCGTTTGCTTCATTGTTGGGCGGTCCCGCGAACGCCGAGGCCCTTCGGGCGTTTGCCGAGAAGCGGCCGCCAGATTTCACCGGAATGTAGAGATCAGCATCGGGCTCCAACTGCATGAGGCGGGCTGGGCATTTTTCGCCGGCCTGCGGAAATTGTCACGTAACTCCGGCTACCGCTTTGTGGCTCGCCAAGGAAGAGCAAAGCCTGTCGCCGCGCCGGACTAGGACCCGATCGCCTGTGTCGTTCGACTCGTCCGAACTAGACAGTGCTGACAGCGTTCATTTGATGGCGATCGGAGCCACCGGGCTACCTACACCGCCCACGAACGGCTCTGGGGTAGCCGTGAGAAAAAATTCGTAAATTCCGTCAGCAGCGCAGTCCGCCGATAGTGCCTCAAGATCCCAGTTCTGTCCCTGGGTGAGACCCATGTCCACGAGGTGCAGGAGGTGTACGGCAAGCATGTCGGTTTCGGACGGGTACACCTCAAAAGCCAGAGTGTCATTGGCGACTGCAGCCACATTGTGCTCGTGCAGCCACGGTACAGACGACATTGACAGACCGGCATTGGAACCGTCGCCGGACGGGCCTAGGCAGTAGGCCAACCCGCCGTCACGGTGGTAAATCGACATCCGGCCGGTCCGCACCAGCACGATGTCCCCGGATCGAACTTCCACATTGCCCATGGCTACCGCTTCGTCTAGGTCCTCGGCGGTGATCGAGTAGGGGCAGTCAAGGAGTTCGACCCCCTTGGCCCGGGCCACGTCAAGAAGGACGCCTCTGGAGCACACGCTCCGGAGGTGATGGATTCCGCACTTCGACGCGCCGTCACTGGTAATGGTGGCAGCGTCGTAACCGTTGTAGATCTGGCCTGAGTAGGACACGTGCCCGAGGCCGTCCCAGTGGGTTCCGGCCTGCAGACCCATTGCTACGTGGTCGTCGCTTGTGTGAAACGAGTCTGAGTCCCCATCAGGGTCCATGCTCTCGTTGATGGCGTGCATTGTCCGCACCGGGTTGTCCCGGCCTGGTACGAATCCGGCCTGGACGCCGTCTTCCTCTAGAGGAATGGCCAAGGGAATGGTCCGTCCGCAGCGAATGCTGGAAGCGGCAGCGACTACCACTTCGGGGGTGATCAGGTTCAGGGTGCCTAGCTGGTCGTCGCCCCCCCACCGACCCCAGTTGCGAACCCGGCTGGAGAGAGCGATGAACTCCTCGGTGAACGCCATGTTGCGGGTCCTTCCTCTCAGTGGTCGTGGACCTGTCCGTTGTTGTGCCCTGGATCAGTAACCGGCTTTGACGTCGACGACGTTGGCTAGGTCATCACCATCCAGCCATCGACGCAGATTAGAGGTGAAGGAGTCGTGCAGGCGGCCAAGGGCCCCCGGATCCGACCAAGACACATGAGGGCTGAGGCGAACCTGTGGATGCTCGTAGAGCCAATGGCCGGCTGGGAGTGGTTCGGGCTCGCAGACATCCAATGAGGCAAGACCCAGGTGACCAGAGTCGAGAGAGCGCCGGAGTGCCTCTTGGTCGACGAGACGACCACGGGCGATATTGACGAGATGAGCGCCCGGCTTCATTGCAGCAAGTAGGGCCTCATCGACCATGCCCTCGGTGGCTGGAGTCAGGGGAGCGCCGACCACCACGTGGTCAGCTGCGGCTACCGCTGCGTGCAGGTCGGTTGTCACTTCGACCCCGTCGACGCTAGAGGGGCTTCCCGACCTCGTCGCGGCCACCATATGGCACCCAAAGGGTCGAAGCCGTGTGGCTGCCGCTCGGTTGATCGACCCAAGTCCGATGAGTGCAATCGTTGCGCCGTTGAGGCTATTGAGGTCGGCTAGAACCCACCGTTCTGGCGGTTGGTCGACCCAGCGCTCAGGCAGTTGCTTGGCTGCCGTCAGGATCATCGCCACAATCCACTCGGCGATAGGTACTGCGTTGGCCCCTCGAGCAGAGGTAAGGATGCGGTCGCCTAGTCGGTCTAGTGGAAAGTGGTCAACTCCGTGACCGAGGGCATGAACCCACTGCACGCCACAGCCGAGCACCTCGTCGAGGTTCTCGGTGGCGGCAGCCTGAGTGAAGCACACTTCGCCGACCAGACCCTTGGCGACCGGACCCTTCGGCAGGACGGGTACGAACTCGACCTCCGGGAATGCAGACTGGACCTCCGGTGTGGGGTAGTGGTCGCCCCACAGGTGGACTAACACGGTAGTCCGGGGTGTGTTTTGGCCCATGTCGATGAGTCTGGCAGGGTGCTCACGAGATGTCCGAGCCAGGGTGGCGAAGAGGACGGAGTCGTCGCTTCCCACCTAACTGCGAGCATCCCGGGTGGTGCGAGAAGACGACTTAGGAGTAGACCGAAGAGCAGTTCGTTGGCCGACTGGCTGATGTTGGCTGCGACGCCTTGTCGAGGTTCGATCTAACGCCGACCGCCACACAATCCAGTTTTTGCATAGGTGGAAGTGACCGGTCAGCGAGCCAACTCGCGGAAGAGAATTTCCTGAGCGACCGTTGCTACATGGACGCCTGAGGGAGCGAATACCTCGCCGACAGCCAACCCCCGAGCGTTAGCCAGGCCATGTGATCGGTGGTCGTGGAGTAACCATTGGTCAGTTGGC
>MDTE01126204.1_pt1 | contig 13120 bp, 11 predicted proteins | sample 811231 | NCBI WGS metagenome assembly MDTE01 (sample SAMN05326651, study PRJNA326480) | marine metagenome | isolation source: seawater | place: Indian Ocean: Red Sea | collected 2010
CGAATGGCTTTGTACTCGCGCAGCGAATTGCGTCCCACAAGTCAATCTCCAACTCAGCGCAGAACTGTGCCATCTCGTTAACGAGGGCGATGTTGATGTGCCGGTACGTGTTCTCTAGGAGCTTGGTCATCTCCGCTTCCTTCACACCCCCTGAGACAACCACTTCGTCTACTACCTGGGAATAAAAGTCCACCGCGCGCTCGGTACACAACGGGGTTACGCCCCCAACGACCTTTGGCGTGTTGCGAAGAGTGAAGCGAGCATTTCCAGGATCGATTCGCTCCGGACTGTAGGCAACATGAAAGTCTTTCCCTGCAACAAGCCCGGAAGTTTCCAGAATCGGCACCAGCACCTCTTCGGTGGTTCCTGGATAAGTCGTCGATTCAAGTATCAGCAGCTGTCCGGGCTGGAGGTGGCTCGCTAAGTGGCGTGCCGCATCTTCCACGGCATTCAAATTCGGGCCGAGTTCGCCGTCCAGGGGAGTCGGGACACAGATAACCACTACGTCAGCGGTCGCGATGCACGAAGTATCCGTGGTCGCCGTGAATCCCTCTGAAAGGATCTCACAGACATCGGCGTCAGTGACATCGTCAACATGCGAGCGCCCTTGGTTGAGTTCCTGGACGACTCTCTCGGATGTATCTAGTCCCACAACCTGGAATCCCGCTCGAGCAGCCTCGACCACAAGCGGCAGACCGACGTAGCCAAGACCAATGACGACAAGGGTAGAAGTCACTTTCTAGGACCTTTCGCCGCGTTTGACAAAGAGTGTAGAGCGTATCCGCACGTGATGTTATGCGCCCTTCGCTGCTCGGCGTGACAGCTTTCAATATGCCTCAGCGCACATTTGGAGATCGCGAAGACGATACAAATATGCTGCAGGGAATTTCGGCAGCAGCACACGTTGCGTGCAAATTCGGGCATCGGCACCGCTGAATGAAACGGGAATGCACGGTCCCTTCTATGACGCACTTCAGGGACAAGCCCTTGCAAGGCAAATGACCACTCATCTCGGTCGAAGCGTTATACAAGTCGGTAAACGCCTCCACAACCATCAACACTATCCGCCGCGGGCTTTACATCAATACAAATGAAAGCTGCTAAGAGTCCATCATGTTGATAACCATACGACCAGTTTGTCCATTCCTAATTCCATCAATACCTTCATTGATATCGCCCAAGCAGAACTCGCTCACAGGAATGGAAGTTACACGGTAGATATCTCGTTCCGCCAGGTCGACTAGCCGTGGTATGTCAATGCTTGGATTCACTGATCCGCCTTTAGAACCAGTGAGTGTCATGCCAAAGTGGAGGTCGAGCGTATTCAGCGAAGCTGGGTTATCACGTTGCGGAACACCGACGAGCACCGCCCTACCGCCATGCGCGGCGATGCGATAGGCCAATTCAATCATGGATTTTGCTCCAGTTGTTTCTATAACCAGATCACATCCTCGAGATCCCAATACCTGCCTGATGCCGTCTTCTAAATCTGGTCGATCGCTAACAAAGACCGATTCAGCCCCAAATCTTTGGGCAGCTTCCGCTCGATCCGAAAAACGGTCCACCACCACGATCGGGTGAGCTCCGCCAGCACGTGCGGCTTCTACAGTCAAAAGCCCAACACCCCCTGCGCCGAGAACGACGACTGAATCTCCCAGGCGCATATGACCGTCATTGACTAGAGAACCCCATGCCGTCGATGCAGCACAACCAAACAGCGGCAAATACTTGTGTAACATGTCAGTTGACACCCTTGTCACCCTATTCTCGGATGCGACGGTGTACTCACTAAACGTAGTGATCCAGCCGGCATTGACTTCACGACCTCGCCATTCAAACTTGGGTGGGTCTGATTGCAGGCCGTCTCCCACCATCCAATGCATTACGACCATGTCTCCCTGAGCTACTGTGCTAACGGATGGGCCTACCTCTATGACTTCACCAATTCCCTCGTGCCCAAGGAGATGTGGCAGAAATCTGTCGGGTCCCTTGACTGCGTCAATTTCGTTAATCTGCGCTCCACAGACTCCGCTGTAGAAGATCCGCAGTAAGACTTGTCCAGCGGCCAGGGGTCCCCGAAAGGATATTTCATCTACAACAAGAGGGCTGTGACTCGATTCCAGAATTGCGGCGTTGAAATTAATCATGACTTGCATTATTCAAAGAAAATGAATTCATAGTCGCCGCTATATCCACATTTGCCAAAAAGCCACAGCCATTCCTCGGGGTGCAGAAAAGCCTCGGCTGTCAGCGCCCAGCACTCGAGGTTGAATAACTCAAGCTCATTTCGATATGCCTCAACCATCACGAAGGCTCTTTTCCCTACTCGCTGAATCTCACTGAGGGCTGCCTCTAATGCCGGAAGCCTTAAGTTATGCAGGGTCGCCGCGGAAATGACCAGATCAAACTCATCAGCAGCGAAGGCGTACGGGTCCTCGGCCCTGTGCTCAAAAGTCTCACCCCTGAATTCCGGGTGTTGATTGGCTAGACCGTGCCGAGAAACATCAAAGCCGACTAAGGAAGCGCCCGGCAACAGGAGTTGGATTTCATAAAGCAAAAACGCCTTGCCACACCCGACATCCAAAATTTTGGATTCGTTTGTCAGCGAATACGTCTCGATGAGCGCTTCGGCAACCGGTTGCCACCGGCTTGGAATATAGCGATAACCCCCGTAGCCAAATCTTCGGTCACCGTCCCAGTAATCCTCTTCAAACTTTCTGGCTACAACCATTCCTTCTGGCTTCCGATCAACCATGCGACCCAAATAGTCCCTGGCTGTCGCCGTGTGTAGAGGAGTTATGAATTCCCGCAATTGACCCACTAATTTGCCCCTCAATCTCTCTGATTTCTTCTAGTGTCCTTGGCTAACCGAGTAGACCGATGATACGGCCTTGGAGACGGTGCTCCCAGGCTAGTAGGGACCGATAAACTCCCTATTTGGCACGTCGAGCGGAGCCGTCTGATCTGGCCACTCGAGGCCAGTGTCATCGACTTCGAGGATCCGACAAACGTCCGTCACCAACTCGCGTGCAGTCGGGTAGTACAAATTTGCCAGGGAAGGGGTCGTGGGCGCCGGAGCGAATGGCAAGCCGACACGCCTCGGATTCGCGAGTAAATCCATCCCGTACTCTGCACAGACGCTCGAAACAATCTCAGATCCAATTCCAAAATCAACATGACTCGTGTCTGCTACCAGGAGCCTTCTCGTCCGTGCCACTGAATCCAAAATTGTCTCTCTGTCGATAGGCAATATGGATGCAAGATCAATAACTTCCGCAGAAATGCCGACCTGTTCCAGTTTGTCTGCAGCCGCAAGGCACTCCAGCACCATGTATGAGACCCCCACTAGGGTTATATCTTGGCCTCGTCGTCGTATGTGTGACTTTCCGATTGGCCTTTCGTAATTCCCGTCTGGGACCTCCCCTAAGGTGTCGTAGAGCCATCTGTGCTCGATTACGATCGTTGGGTTTTCACTCCGTACAGAAGCGATAAGCATTCCTTTTGCATCGGATGCGGTTGTCGGCATAACCACCTGTAGCCCTGGAACGTGGCCAAACCAAGCGTGAAGGGATTGCGAGTGCTGCGGACCCTGTCCCCATCCACGGCCAACGATCATACGGATCGTTAGCGGTGCACTAGCCTGATTTCCGTACATATAGCGCCACTTTGCAGCCTGGTTGACAATTTGTTCAAGAGAGAGAATGGCGAAGTCGAGACGCTGATGAACCAAGATAGGTCTCATTCCCAACAATGCCATTCCGACCGCGATACCCGTCATTCCATTCTCTGCGGCGGGCATATCGAGCACCCGCTCCGAGCCGAACTCCTGTTCCAGTCCGATTGATGTTCCGAATACGCCCGTGGGTCCTGGAACCCCCAGCCCCAACAGGATTACTCGGTCATCACTCTTGAGAAGTTCCGCCTGTCCTTCCCTAATCGCATCCGCATAACTGATCAGCTTGCTCACAACGGTCTCGCTTGGAGGTCTTCTGCGTATACGCCCGACATCATCTCATCAGCAGTTGGGTAAGGGCTGGATCTAGCAAACTCAAAGGCCTTCTCAATTTCCTTGGCTAGACCCACTTCGAGCTCCTCCACGAAATCAGACCAGCGTGGGTCTTTTTGAGACATCCGCTGGCTCAAAAGCAATAGCGGATCTCGTTGCAGCCATCTATCGAGTTCCTCATCTGATCTATATCCCAAGGTTAGATCCGATCCTGGACCCACATGCTCTAGGTAACGGTAAGTGTCAAACACCAAAAAGGAAGGGCCCTCGCCTTTTCGAGCGCGTTCAACCGCCGGGGCCGTCGCCTCAAAGATTGATTCAACGTCGTTGCCATCAACGGTCGACCCAGGGATTCCATGGGCGCTGGCGAGATCCTCAATCGGCCTCGCAGGTTGACGTACGGACAGAGGAGCGTGGGTTGAGTACAGGTTGTTTTCACAAACAAACAAGACAGGCAGGTGGTGAAGACTGGCAAAAGACAGTGCTTCATGAAAAACGCCTTCTTCTGTAGCTGCATCACCGAAGTATGCGACGGTAATGGAACCCGGATCCTTCTTTCGCAAAGCCCATGAGGCACCCACCGCAATCGCAATCGTGCTTCCCAAAATAGGGGCTGACCCAAGAAAGCCACAGCTCAGATCAATGAGGTGCTGGCTACCTCCCTTACCTCGAGAACACCCAGTCACTCGACCGTATAGTTCGGCGATCATCGCCGCTAAGTTTCCGCCCTTTGCCAGATAGTGACCGTGGCTTCGATGGCCGCTGAAGACTTTATCTTCAGGGTAAAGATTCAAACTGACACCGACTGGAACCGCCTCTTGACCAACACACAAATGCACTGGCGTCCGCATCTCCTGATCAACATATCGTCGCGCAATTTCTTCTTCGATACGTCGAATTCGGAGCATTTGTGTAAAAGCCCGATACACAAAGTGATTTCCTTGACTTGACATAAGTGCGTTCAAATCCACGCTCGCAGGGTACCTTGCTCGCCACGCCCACCAAGCGCTCGGCAGTTACACACTTTGTGGACACCTCTACGGTGTGTCACCTGTTTGACAGAATTTCAGCCATTCTTTGGATGTTGTAATACTTGGTCGAAGACATCGAGTCGTGCAGGCGACCTTCGCGGAATGCTTCCACAAGATCCCGTACGGCATCACCTACTGTTTTTTCCGGGCGAAAATTGAGGGTTTCTTCAATCAATTTGGAGGAGATGCGATAGGAACGCAAATCGTCGGTGGGCTCCATGAAGATTTTGGGGTTGCCGTCCACGTTGGCCCGAACCAGTTCGGCAAGATCACTCACGGTGTGATTCACACCTCCCACATTGAACACCTTTTTGTGAATGCGTGCGTGAGGTTCTGCGAGAAGCAGCAGATAGGCTCTACACATATCGTCAATGTGCAAATTCGGGCGATACTGAGAACCCCCAAAAACTCGTATCGAGCCCTCATTCACAGCGTGGTTAACCAAAATATTGACCACCAGGTCGAGGCGTTGCCGTGGAGAATACCCACAAATTGTTGCCGGACGAATTGTAGTAACCGTAAAGGCTTCGGAGGCGTACGCACCCAACACGTCTTCGCATTGGGCCTTAAATTTTGAGTAGTCGGTCAAGGGCTCAGACTCGAGATCCTCGGTGACCTCTTCCTCCTGCTTCACTCCATAAATTGAGGAAGATGACGCATATATGAAGCGCGAAACTCCGGCAGATTTGGCTCTCTGAATGAGCGGCTCGAAGGCAAGGAAGTTAATTTCCTCGCCAAACTTTGTGTCGAGGTCATAACTCGGATCGTTTGATATGCAGGCTAGATGTATGACATCGGTGCACCCGCGGACCGCACTCAGGACGTCAGATTCATTTCGAATATCTCCAATGATGAGCTCAAATGATGGGTCTTCAGAGATAGAAGGAAAGACGTCGTCTCCGTACCAACATGTATCTAGCACCCGAACTTGGTAGCCCTCCCTGATCAGTTTTGGGCAAAGAACTGCTCCAACATACCCAGCTCCTCCAGTCACGAGAACTTTTCTCTGAGAACTAGTCACAGGGTTTCTCCTCCTATTTTAGTGTTGCCACAACCTGCCGCTTGAGTGTTCCGATATCCATGCTTCGCTGATTGCCCAAAAAAGAAACGGCCCAGGCCCCAACGAGGTTTCCGATGAAGCCAATGATTGCTGTAGGCGCACCAAGATTTGTCAGCATCGATGTGGCAGCGAGTACCGCATCTCCGGCCCCAACTCGATCTTTGACAAAAGGAGCCATAGCAGGTAAGCGCGTTACGTCTCCGACCGAGCGATAGATATCTAGACCTGCCGCTCCTTGCGTTACCAGCACTGCCTGTGCCTCGAGACTTTCACACAGCCTAGGAATGTAAGAGTCGAAATCAATGTGGCGTCGCCTCGCCTCAAGACGCGCTTCGTTTCCATTTAGCGTCACGAAGTCGGCTCTCGGATAACGCTGGATGGAATTAAACCCATGGTTTCCCGCGTTGGTTTGAGCATTCACCGCCAACCAACAGGACTCTTCAGCCAGCAACTCGATGACTCGATCATGCATAAATCCGTGACCAAAATCTGCCACTACGACCGCGTCGTAAGCAGCAGCCTGTTGACGAATTGTCAAGAGTAAATCCTCCTGTGCTTGGTCCTCCAGCGGCTCGTCATCCATGGAGTACAACTCCAGCACACGAGCTTGGGTATTCGAATCAATGATTCTCTCTTTACGAATTGTCCGCCTCGGATCCGTCTCTATGAATGTGGTGTGTATGCCCTGTGCCTGAATTTGCTTCACAACAGAATGCGAAAGATCACTACTGTGAAGGCCACTAATGAGAGAAACCTCGGCACCTAAACCAGAACAGTGCCCCGCTACAGCCAATGCACCGCCTGCGTGAGTTTCAGTGGAATTCCTATTCATGCACAGAACAGGCTCTTTGGATGCCTTTCCTAGGGCTTCACACTCAGTGTAGACATCCAGAATCGTCTCACCTATCACCAGGATTTGAAGCGCACTCAAGCTATCAAGCCAGTGCATTACCTCGTCAATTCCATAATCCTCGTTTAATCGCTGAATCGATTCTCGAAGTGGCGCCGAATGTTGAGGGAAGAAAGCATTGATAAGTGTTGAGCTACTGAAGGTCACTTCGTCAGTAAATTCGATCCGACCTCCGTAGGCTTCCACCAACAGACGCTCATCAACAATTCTTCCGGTTGCATCCGTCGACGGATCCGCGTACTCGCTGCCCTTTACGTAAACGTTCGGCTGCACTACTTCAATAGCAGGTAGAGCAGATGCGTCTTCCACCACCGCGACGAAATCGACTACTTCAAGGGCTGCAACGGCCTCCGCGCGGAGAGTTTCTGCGAATGCTGGTCGACCAGGCCCCTTGTCCACATATTCGTCAGCCGTAAGAGTAACGACAAGGACATCACCCATTCCTTGAGCAGCAGAGAAATACCGAATATGGCCTGGGTGGAGAAGATCAAAAACACCATGGCATAGGACTACGGACTTGCCTTCAGCCCGGACGCTCTCCAGAGAGGAAGTCAAAGAGTCCATTGTTTGAATCTTGCTGTGCATTTCCACTATGGCGAGTCCCCCAAGCGGAGAAACCACTCTTGCGTCGCTTGAGCGATCGAATCTGGATCCCAAATGGGCGCACCTTGCCAGGACTCAATGTTTTCCAACATAACGTCGACACCCTCTCTCAGCGATATCTTCGGGCGCCAATTGAGAACCTCACTTATGCGAGATATGTCAGCGAAAGTTACATCAGGTTCACCAGGGCGTTTTGGGATATGAACAGTTTCACCACCGAGCAATTCAGCGAGAAGATTTATTGAATAAGTTTCTCCAGATCCGACATTCAGTGTCACATTTGACACCGGAGACGTAGCTGCCGAAACAAAGGCCTCCACCACGTCCGAAACGAATGTGAAATCACGACTCTGATTGCCATTACCAACGATCGTCAATGGTTTTCCAGCTAATTTTTGAGCCAAGAAAACCCCAAAAACAGCGCCGTAGGTTCCACTAGTGCGTGAACGGGGACCGTACACATTGAAGAGCCTCAAGGAAACATACGGCAAGCCATACACCCTTCCCCAATGCTTAACCGTCTCTTCCCCAATCCACTTCGTGAAGGCGTAAGGGTATTGAGGACTTATTTCAGCTGATTCGGCCGTCGGGTAGGAAGCAGGAATTCCATAACACGAGGACGACGCAGCGTAGATGAACTTTTGTACACTTGAGTGCCGGGCTGCCTCTACTAAAGTGGTTGTTCCGTGCACATTTGTGTCGAAATAGATCATCGGGTCTTCAATTGACGGAACAATATCCGCCAAGGCGGCGAGGTGAAACACGTGAGTCCTGTCCCGCAGGGCGTACTCAACGGCCTCCATGTCTTGGATGTTAGATTCAACGAACTCGACTTCCCCGGAATTTACAAGCCGCTCAATATTGGCCAGTCGTCCTGTACTCAGGTCGTCCATGACTCTAACCTGATGACCTTCCGTCACTAGACGATCAACAAGATGGCTCCCAATGAAGCCACAGCCACCACTAACCAGCACTCGCATTCTCAACGATCGTGTTCCTTTCCCCTTTTCAAGTCAGAAAGAGCCTTTAGCCGGTCACTAAAGTACAGATATGCGACTAAGCACTCCCCTACAAGGCCCAAAGCAACCCCCTTGTCGGTGAGGCTTTGTGTCCATGCGGGGATTTCGGCAGGCCATGCCTAGTTTTCGCCATTAGAGATCTTGAACTCTCGCACCGCCTCAATAACGTTGCGCACGTCCTTTTTGTCTAGGTGCTCGGCGATCGGAAGACTGAGTTCTTCTCGTGAAAGCTTTGCTGTTCGTGGAAATTCCGACAGAGGAGTGTCAGCGTGAAAAGGGAAATCTGGCAAGCCTTGAGGGTAATGAATTCCCGTCGGAATACCCCTTGCGTCAAGATGCTCCTTCAGGGAGTTGCGTTCAGGAACCTCTATCGCGAACTGATGCCATCCGTGGATTCCGTCAACGGGCACCTCGGGCAAACTCAACCAACTGAGATCTCTAAGGCCGTCCATGTACACTTCGGCATTTTTGTTTCGCCTAGAAATCCAGCCATCAAGATGCATCAATTTGACACCCAAGACAGCTGCTTGCATCGAATCCATTCGCGAGTTGCGACCGACTCTTGTGTGATCAAACTTTTCAAGGCGTCCATGGTTAGCGATACGGCGAACTTGCTCCGCGAGAGAGGGGTCAGATGTAGTCACTGCACCAGCATCACCGAAGGCTCCCAGATTCTTGCCAGGATAAAAACTAAAGCAGGCAGCATCCCCGAGAGCTCCAACTCTACAGCCTCGTAGAGATGCGCCGTGTCCCTGCGCCGCATCTTCAATAATGAGGACGTCTTGCCGACCCGCATCATCCAATAGCTGTCGCAGTCGGTCAACATCTGCTGGATATCCATAGAGATGCACAACGATGATGGCGCGGGTCCGGGAGCTGAGTGACGCAATTGCCTCATCAAAGTCAAGGACAGCGGCTGAATCCACATCCACAAGTACCGGTCGTGCACCTACTCGAAAGACTGCTTCACTGGTGGACACGAAGGTCATTGCGGGAACAATGACCTCATGCCCATCTCCAATCTCGAGGGCCTCTAACACCAGTTCGAGAGCGTCTGTTCCATTTCCACACGCCACGCATGAGTTAACGCCTAGGTAATTCGCAAAAGCCAACTCGAATGAACGAACCGCTGGACCCATGATAAAGGTTGAGTCCGACAGCACTCCTGCTATCGCCCGAGAAATCTCTGGCTCCAACTGTTCTTGCTGCCATGCCAAATCCAAAAACTTCACGAAACTCTCCGCGCTGGATTTCCTGCGTACGTTCCAGGCTCTACTATGTCTGACACAACAACGCTACCAGCGCCAATCACAACATTGGAGCATATGTGCACTGGGAGGATAGTGGCCCCCGACCCAATGCTTACTTGATTTCCAATGACCGTTGATTCCCAACGAGACCTGTCGCCATGTGCCGGGCCTCCACGCATTCGATCATTCACAAACATCACTCCGTGACCGATGAAGCAGTCTTCACCGACGGTAACCAACTCGCAGATGAAGCTATGTGACTGAACGCGAGTACGTTGTCCAATTGATACGCCTTGTTGTATTTCACAGAATGGACCGACAAAAACATAGTCGCCCAAGATTGCGTCGTAGACATTCGATGGCTGCATGATGACGACACGCTCACCGCATGTGACATCGCGAATTGTTGCGTCGCGAAATTCAAGAGTCATAACTTGCGACCCAATTTGCTGTGGGTTGGACGAGCCTTCACCAAAACTTCCTGTCCGATCTCAATGGATTCGTAGATAGCGAGGATCAATTCCAAACTGCGTCGTCCCTCTGAGCCATCTACCAACTGGCGAGTCTTATCGAGGACGCATTCGACCACGTGCTCAAGGTACATCCGATGACCGAATCCATACACGTCCGGCGGATTTACAGAGAACTCCTCCAATGTCACCGCGTCGGCCTCCACCAAGTCGGAGAAATTCCATGTCTCAAGCTTGTTCAGAGCGAAACCACCGACCACGACTGTTCCGTTCTCGCCAAGGAGGGACAGTGAACCCTCCAGATCTATGGGACGAGTTGCGGTGGTCGCCTCAACAAGTCCAATTGCACCCGAAGTAAACTTCAGCACAGCAACGGCGGTATCCTCAACATCAATGTCAACAAGTGCCGTTCGGGAAATGGCATAGACGCTTTCCACCTCCCCCATCATCCACTCCAGTACATCAATATGGTGACTTGCCTGGTTCGCTAGTACTCCCCCATCTTGTTCCCAGGTACCGCGCCAGGCGTCCTGCCGGTAGTAGTCCTCGTCTCGACACCAGCGCACTCGCACCGTTCCCATGACCATTTTTCCTAGTCGTCCTGCCTCCACGGCCTCCCGGGCACGTCGGATGGGAAGGTTGAAACGGTTTTGCTTGACCACGAAAAGCTTTACTTGATTCTCGGCGCACGCCAAGATCATTCTGTCCGCATCGTTGAGAGTCAGAGCCATGGGCTTTTCCACTACAACGTGCACGCCCAAGCGTGCGAGCCTGATGGCTGTCTCTGCATGATCCCCTGAAGGCGTGCATACGTTCGCAACATCAACATCTACAGATTCACATAACCGCTCAAGGCTGCTGAAGGCCGATACGCTGTAAGTCGATGCAAAGGCGGCTGCTCGTTTGTCATCGACATCACATACACCTGCAAGGTACGCACCCGAGACCATACCGCTACTTAGTAACTCCGCATGGCGCTTGCCAATGCGTCCACATCCCACGACCGCGAATGCCAGATCAGAAGTCAACTGATTTCTCCTGACTGCCCAGTCCAGCCGACTGTCGGTCCGAGCTGCGATTCTTTACAAGGATGCTCAGTAATTCTCCGGCGAATGCTTCGTAGTTGCTCTCAGCTCGAAAGGTTGACTGCCAGCGTTCCGCACTCCGTCGCCGCCACTGATTCCTCGTCGATTCCGACTGTCCGGCCATACCAGCGAGCGCCTCTGCGATTATTTCTGGTCCGCAGGAGCCCGGGATGAGGCGCCCTGTGGACTCGTCCACGATCTCATTGTTACCACCAACATCCGTGGCAAAAAGTGCAATCCCGCAACTTGCCGCTTCCATCAAGGTAACCGGCAGACCCTCAGAACTACTGACGTTGCAAAAGACGTCTACCGGGTTGTGTGTCAACCATGGGCGTACCTCGTCCGGAGGGATTCGTCCAAGAAAACGCGCTCTACCCCCCAAGGCTGCAGCTTGCGCCTGAAGCGAGGCCCTTTCAGGCCCATCGCCAAGGTGCGTCCACTCAAATTCCAAGTCGCGATCTTCCAAGATGTGGAGCGCCTGAATGAGCAAGCCAATTCGTTTTACCGGTGCCAGAGAAGAGCAACTGACGATACGGAAAATCCCATCAGTCGAAGGAACCGACTTGGCTAGTGGAGGATCGACTCCCAAATAGGCGATGGACAGCTTGTCGACCAAGTCCGGATACCGTAATTGCAGGTAGCGCTCACCGGCTCGGGACACTGAGAAAACTCTATCCACAGATTCAATCAACTGACGCTGAAACGGGATGAAGCCTACGCGGTCTTGCTCACCATAAAGGTCGTAACCATGTATACGCGTCACCATCGGTACGCCGGTCGATCGCAACTGTTCAGCTACGCCGAGGGCCTCAGGAACGCTCCACCAGGAATATACGAGCGTGGAGTGATCCTGCAGTGCCGGGAGAAGCTGCTTCTGTGCCCACCGCCGACCAGCAAGTACTCGCGACCACCGCCGCGCAACGACCGCACGTGCTGTCGGGGATCGCATCGACTCACCTCGCAGTTCCCGCGAGACTTGACTCGCAAACATACTGCGAAGCGTCGGGCGAGCACCCCTAGCGCTTTTCGACGCATGGGCAAGCGTGAGGTCGACTGACTGTGAAGCACTTAGGGGACGACACCCCTTGGAAGTGAAAACTCTCGTTGGCACAAAGCGTATGTCAAAGTACCGAGACAGCACTTCTGCCTCATGGGTCAGGAATGGGTCATCTGGGCCATGAAAGGGAAAAGACTCAGTCAAAAGTACGAGCCGAAGTCGTCTTTGATCCACGACACATAGGCTAGTGCGGGCCTGCGGGCAATGAAGGGACCACCTGACGCACTTAGGAGCGCGCTTGTGATCGTGGGGATTGCTGATCTTGGCATTGGCAATTTTGCTGCCATGGCCAAGATGTTTGATCAACTCGGAGCGGAGCCGCGTAAGATTGAGGATCCCAATCTCTTGGGGTCTGTGGACCGGCTAGTACTTCCCGGAGTTGGCGCCTTTGATTTTGCGGCACATGCGCTGGATGATCTTGGGTGGCGCAAGCCTCTCGTGGATTTAATGTCTGCTGGGCAAACGCCCGTATTGGCGGTATGCGTCGGAATGCAGTTGCTGGCTTCGGGAAGCGACGAGGGGCCGGGGCGTGGGCTAAATTGGATTTCCGGACAGTGCCGCAGAATCCAGTCAAATTCTGCGAGCCAAATCAAGGTTCCTCATATGGGTTGGAACACTATTGATCCCGC
>MDTE01008667.1_pt1 | contig 13118 bp, 15 predicted proteins | sample 811231 | NCBI WGS metagenome assembly MDTE01 (sample SAMN05326651, study PRJNA326480) | marine metagenome | isolation source: seawater | place: Indian Ocean: Red Sea | collected 2010
ATTAACAGATTTAGATTATAGAAAAGATTATCTATCAGATAAAATTGGTGTTCAAAAAAGATTAGAATGGACTGAAAAAAAGTATTTTGTAACAACAGAGGAAGAGCCATTATTTGATGCAGCTGATGTTCTTAGATTTGGAAAAGATCTCGTTGTTCAACATGGTTTTACAACAAATTTAAAAGGGATTGATTGGTTAAAAAGACATTATAAAGATCATAGAGTTCATGCAGTAAACTTTCCAGGAGATCCTTATCCTATTCATATTGATGCAACTTTTACTCCAATTAAGGAGGGATTAATTATCAATAATCCTCAAAGAAAACTTCCAAAAGAACAAAGAAAATTGTTTGAAGCTAATGGATGGGAAATAGTTGATAGCGCTCAACCTGCTCATAATGAGTCTCCAAAACTTTGTTATTCATCCGTTTGGCTTTCAATGAATGTTTTAGTGCTTGATTCCAAAACTGTATGTGTTGAAAAAAGTGAAGTATATCAAGCAGAACAACTAGATAAACTTGGAATGGAAGTTGTTCTAGTTGATCTAAGAGATGCTTACGCATTTGGAGGGGGTCTACATTGTTGCACAGCTGATGTGTATAGAGAAGGTACTTTAAAAGATTATTTTCCAAAGCAATAGAAAAAAGAGGATAGTATCTAATTTTAATTTGGGTTTTGTTTTAAATATTCGATATATTTAATTATTTCATTATAACTTTCATCTGGAATGTCTTTATAACTTGCTTTGAATTTGCTTTTAATACAAATTGCAACATGAGCATAAGAGTTTCTTCCCTTAGGATGATTTGGATGTTCTGGTAATTGTCCTTGTAAATAATCACCAGCTTCCTGAATAATTTTCCAGAGTTTGCTTGTATTTTCTTTGTTCATAAGTTAATTAATTTTGTTCAAATAAATTTGATAAATTCATATATTTGCTACAAAATGAAAAAGTAACATAAATTGATTATAAGTCATAAACATAAATTTATTTTTTTGCATAGTCGTAAGTGTGCAGGTAGTTCTATGGAAGTAGCTCTTAATAACTATCTTGGGCCAGATGATATTCAAACAGGGTCGTGGATTGAAACTATGCATGAAAATGGTAGGATGAATAAAAAAGCAATTAAAGATACTTTTTTTTCATCTTCATCTATGGGTAAAACGTTTAGACAAATAGCAGTAAATTTAATATCAGGAAAAGGGATAAACTTACCTCGAGTTGTAAATACATCAATTAAGCATATATATAAAGACTCTCTTGGAACAAATCCGGCTTGTCCTACTGCAGAAATGGTTATGCGTTATGATCCTGAATCATGGAAAAATTATTTTAAGTTTGCATTTGTGAGAAATCCTTTTGACTTTGAGATTAGTGATTATTTTTGGAGAACTAAAAGATTGGATAAAAAATTAGACTTCACGGAGTTTTTGAAAAGAAAGTTAAAAATTAAAAATGATCCAGAAGGTGTGGTTCCTTTTCCTAAAACTAACTGGTCAATATATTCTATAAATAATGAAGTAGTTTTAGATTATATAGGAATTTTTGAGGAATTGAATAACCATCTTAATTTGATAGGAAAGCGAATAGGCCTTCCTTTAGAAGTTGGTACATTTCCTAAAGTAAAAAGTAATTACGAAAAACCATCGAATTTTAAAGATTTATATGATGATGAAAATAAAGAGATGGTGTATCTTCTGCATAAGAATGAATTTGATTATTTTGGTTATACTTATCCTTACTAACGTAAAATAATTAATTTAATTTACCTAGATAATTAACCATTACAACACCAATAATGATCAAGGCAATTCCAATAATTCCGTATAAGTTTGGAACTTGATTGTATTTAATTAAAGCAAATAAAACGACACCTGTTACTACTAAACCGCTGTAAGTTGAATAAGCAAACCCAACTGGAAGTGCATGCATTGCTTTTGCAATACAAAACATAGTAAAACACATGAATAAAATACATAAAATAGATGGAGTTAGCTTTTCAAATCCATTAGATAATTTTGCAAAACTATTTGATGCAATTCCACAGGAAATTGCTAAAGCTAAAAATAAATATCCAAATAAAGGTTTCATTATGTATCTAATTTTGTTGAAGAACAATTATAAAAAGTAATTTCTTTTTCAAAATTTTTGCTTTTTAAATTTTTAGTTATTTCATGAACAAGTTCATTATTAGTTTTGCTTAAAATAGCACTTTCAGAATAATTTTCATCATAACTAACAGCTTTAAATAAAACAACATCTTTATTTACAATTTTAACTATATAGTTGTTTTGATTGTTAAAAAGTTTTGACAATCCTTTAACGGATAAATCATTTGGAATATTGGATATGATTTTTAATATTTTAATGTCTTTTGTATCTATTTTATTTGGTAAAAAAGTTTGATAGTTATATTTTTTATTCTTAATCATTTGTTTTTGAAGTTTGCAACTAAATGTTTCATTCATATCAAACTGTATATCAATATCTTTTGCAAATAAATAAAGGGTATTTGAGGTAAGAATTAAGATAAATAAAAGTAGTTTTTTCACCGATTGAGATTATCAAATAGGTTAATATTTACTATTTTATTATTTATTCTTTAAAAAAATAGTCTATTAAACCTTATGGCTAAATTTAAAAAATTAATTGTTGCTTGTGATGGTGGAGCGGCAAGTGGTAAAAGCACAGGTGCCAAACTTCTTTCAAAAAAATATAAGCTTTTATTAATTAATTCAGGTTTAATTTATAGATATTGTAGTAAAATGATAATTCTACATAAGCCTAAAAATATTATTTTTTTTTTAAAGAAGAAATTTAAAAAGATTTCGTACAAAGCAATTTCTAAGCAGAAACTTCATTCAGAAGAAATTTCTAAACATGTTGGGTTCATTGCTAAAAAGAAAGAAGTTAGAAAAATTGTGAATCAAGTTCAAATGAAGGTCATTAGAGCAAATAATAGAATTTGTGTTGAGGGGAGAGACATTGCGAGCAAAATTTTAGCTAAAAGTCCAAAATACGATGTGGCTTTTTATTTTAAGTGTAGTCTTGATGTTGCAGCTTTTAGAAGATGGCTTGAGCTTAAAAAATCTGTTCCATTAAAAGATGTTAAAAAATCCCTTAGAATTAGAACAACTCTAGATAAAAAGAGAAAGAATAGCCCGCTAGTTAAAGTGAAGGATTCAATAGTTATTAGAAGTGATAAGTTAAATAAAAAACAGGTTTTAGCTAAAATGTCTAAAGAACTTAATAAAGTTATTGAAAATTAATTTTTATTTTCTGTAGTTGACTCTTCCTTATTTTCATTATTATTTGCTGTAACTTTTATTTGTATTGGTTCTTCAATTGGTTCAGTCGTAGGGTTTAGTTCAATCCCAGCTGGTGTAATTGTTTGAGGCATAGCAACAAATTGAGAATCTGGATTTTCTACAGTTTGTCTTATCTTCATTCTATAAATTCCAAAAACTCCAATAACAGCATGAAAGAAAAATAAAAAAATAAAAAAACCATTAGAACCAACTATATCCATAAATATTGAACATAAAAATGGACCACTCATTGCACCCAAACCAAATACAAATTGGAGGCCCGCACCTGCAGTAACAAATTTTTCTTTAGAAATATAATCATTAGTATGTGCTAAAATTTGTGAAAACATTGGTAAGCTACAAAACGAAAATAGAATTAAAAAAACATAAAACCAAGTTTTGCTAGTAGCAAGTCCATCTGGTAAATACATCTGTCTTGAAACTAAAATTGCAAGTAGAGCAAATACTGATGCACCAAATGTGGAAACTACTATAACTAATCTTCTATCATACATGTCTGATATTTTTCCAACAGGATATTGAGAAATTGCTCCAGAAATAGCTAAAAGAAATGTAACTATTGATATTTCAAGTATCGTGAAATTCATTGATGTTGCATAAACTGCTAATAAAGTAAAAAGTGCTGCCTGAATTGTCCCATAAAAGAAAGAGCTTACTATTCCAAAAGGAGAGGCTTCATAAAGATCTTTAAGTGTCATTGCTTTAATTCTTTTAAAAGTTGGAGGTTTTTTTTTGGTTAGCAAAATGGGAATTAATGCAAAGGATGTTATCACAGATATTAAAATAAATGGTTGAAAATTTTCTGGGCTACTGAAGTTAAGTAGAAACATACCAGTACCCATAGACCCATATAATATGACCATATATATAGATAGAACACTTCCTCTATTTTTATTCGTTGATCTATCATTCAACCAACTTTCTGCTACAGTATAAATACAAACCATACTTATTCCTGTTAATACTCTCAGTAAAAACCATATAAATGGATTTATTAAAATAGAGTGCATTAGAATAACCAAAGATGCTAAAGACGCAAATGCAGCAAAAACTCTGATGTGACCAACTCTAGAAATTATATTTGGAATAGTAGCGGCACCTATAAAGTATCCTACAAAATATCCGGACATCATAAATCCTGTTGCAGTTAAACTAAATTCTTCTTGCACTGCTCGTACACCTAAAAGGGAGCCTTGAAAACCATAAGCCATCATAATACATCCCATACCTAAAAATAGTGCCCAAGAATTTTTTAAAACTTTATTCATAAAAACTGCTGTAACTATTCGCGATGTATTATTAAATCAAGTCTTAATTGTGACAAACTTAAGAATTTTTTAGCTTTAAAAAAGAATGGATTGCTATGGTTGCAATAATAATTAGACCTCCTTGAAGTGTTTCAATACTTGGTTGTTCCTTAATTATCAGCCAAACCCAGATTGGACCTATAATAGTTTCTAATAAGAAAAATAGATTAACTTCAGCTGCAGGTATAAATCTTGGAGCTATTGTTACTAGCACAAAAGGTATAGCAACACATAGAACACACATTAGAGGCACTATAATAAGGTCTTTTTCTACTAACAAAAAACTTTCAATAAAAAATAAAGCAAAAATAGTTACGAATAACTTGCCAATAACAGCTGCTGGAACTAAATTTTTAGATTTTGCAGATCTTATAGTAATAGCACCTACTGCTAAACCTATAGCGGTAATAAAACCTAAAATATCTCCATAAAAATTACCTAATTTAAGGGAATCAAAAAAGATATAAATTATAGCTAAAAAAGTAATAATTATTGAAATCCACGTTTTTCTATCAGGTGGCTCTTTTAAAAAAATTGCACCAAGAATTGCTGATAACATTGGTGCAGTAGCAATCATTACAAGTGTATTTGCTACATTAGTGTTTTGAATTGAAACTACAAAAGTAATATTTGTTAAACTAAATGTACCTATATAAATAAGTCCATGATAACCACTAGTAAAAAGAATTTTGAAAAAATTTAATTTATAAATTAAAAGCATTCCAATAAAAACAGTAAAAAATGGAATGATGCCTCTATAAAAGACTAATCCCCAAGTATCAATATTAGAAAGTCTTATAAATAAAGAATCTGGTGTAATAAACATTACTGCTACAAAAGCGAGTAAAGAGCCTTTTTGTTGATCTGTTAAATTATTCACAAAGTATTTATAAATTTAAAGTAAAGAATAAGGTTTTCTTGAAAAAATTTTTTTTACTAATGGTTTAAAAAACTCTAATGAAAAAGATTTGTAATTTGGATCAAATGAATTTTGGTCGTATTTTTCACAAAAATCTATAGTGTCTTGATAATATTTATGATCTTTATATTTATCTCTTTTGTTTTTATTTCCACCTAAATGATGAGCATAGTAAAACATTTGAAATTCTCCATGTTTTTCGATTATCCAGTGAGTTTTTTCTGTAACGTAAGGTTTAAGGATTGCAGCAGCAAATTCTGAATGATTCATAGGGGCTAATTCATCTCCAATATCATGAATTAAAGCAGCTACAATCATTTCTTCACTTTCACCATTTTTATACGCTCTAGTAGCACTTTGAAGAGAATGCTCTAATCTTGATACTTGATATCCCTCTAAAGTTTTAGTGAGTCCTGACATAAATTCCAATATTCTATCAGCGGTTTTATTAGCAAAATTTTTTTCATGTTTATCAAGAAAAAGATAATCTTCTTTAGTTCCATTTTTCATTTCTGTAAAAGTAACTTTTTTCATAATTTAATTATTTGATACAGTACTAAGTAAAGATAGTTGAGTAACTTTATTGTCTCCAAGTTCATCAATAGGCTCAACTGGATAATCACCTGTAAAATAATGATCAGTTAATTGAGGATAGCTTTCGCTGCGTTTATCAAAACCAATTGCACGATACATTCCGTCGATCGATAAAAATTTTAAAGATTTAGCTCCAATATATTTGCAAATTTCTTCATTTGATTTATTTGCAGATAATAGTTCTTTTTTAGTAGGGGTATCTACTCCATAAAAATCTGGATATTTAATTTCAGGACAAGCAATTCTTACATGCACTTCTTTTGCATTTGCATCATAAAGCATTTTTACAATTTTATAAGAGGTAGTTCCTCTAACAAGCGAGTCATCAATTAAGATAATCTTTTTATCTTTAATTGTTGTTTGGTTAGCGTTTAGTTTTAACTTTACTCCAAGACTTCTAATTTTTTGACTTGGTTCAATAAAAGTTCTCCCTACATAATGGTTTCTAATTAATCCATGTTCAAAGTTTTTACCTAAGTGTTGAGCAAATCCTAAAGCTGCAGCATTTCCACTATCAGGCACTGGTACAATTATATCTGCATCAATATCATTTTCTTTTGCAAGTTCTTTTCCTAAATTTTTTCTATGCTCATAAGCAGTTTTTTTATTTAAGATACTGTCAGGTCTTGAAAAATAAATATATTCAAAAACACAAGGTTTAATTTTTTTAGGAGGGAAAGGCTTAATACTTTCTAGTTTATTATCTTCTATTAAAATAATTTCTCCATTTTCAACTTCTCTTACAAATTTTGCACCGATGATATCTAATGCACAAGTTTCAGAAGTAAGTACATAACTATTTTTTAATTTTCCAATTACTAATGGTCTAATTCCAAATGGGTCTCTTACTCCAATCAAAGATTTTTGTGTAAGCATTACTAATGCATAACCACCTTGGATTTGAAAAATTGCATCAACAATTTTATCAATTGTTTTTACTCTTTTAGATTTAGCAATTAGTTGAACAATTGTCTCTGTGTCAGATGTAGTATAAAAAATTGCACCATCTTCAACGAGCTTATTTCTTAAATGGATTGAATTTGTTAAATTTCCATTATGAGCAACTCCGACTCCACCAGCGTTAGTATCTGCAAAGAAAGGCTGTATGTTTCTTAAAGTATTGCTGCCAGTTGTGCTATATCTGTTATGACCAATAGCATAATTTCCTTTAAGCTTTTTAAGTACTTTTTCTTTATTAAAGTTATCTCCAACTAACCCAAATCTCTTTTCAGAATAATAATTCTTTCCATCAAAAGTGACTATTCCACAACCCTCTTGACCTCTATGTTGTAAAGCATGAAGTCCTAGAGCTGTTAAGGCTGAAGCGTCTTCAGCATTGCTGATACCGAATATTCCACATTCTTCTTTTAATTTTGGATCAAAGTTCTTCAATTTTCTCTTTAGAATCTTGATATGTTTTTTCATCCGGGAATTCTTTCAAAAGATAATTACTACCTTTTTCTAGGTATGGAAAGACGAATGATTTGTCTAAATTTATTGGCCATTTATCATAGTTATACACGATATGGATACCAGAAAAGATACAAACCGAAATAATATATGCTCTTAAAAATCCAAAAAAGAATCCAAACATAGTATCTAAATTGCCAATACCAGTATATCGAATTGCTTTACTAATACCCTTGTTAATCATTAGTATTAAAAATATTACAAAAATAAAAATTGTAATTCCAAGTCCAACATCAAGTATATATTCATTATCGATTATATTTTCTAAATAAGGTTTTATTTTAGGGAATAATATCAATGTAATTATATATGCAAACAGCCATTTTGCCATTGATAAAATACTTAAGACAAAACCTTTTTTGTAACATTTAATTAAAGATAGAATAGTGATGATTAAATAGATTAAATCAATAATAGAGGCAGATTGATAGAAATCTGCTAGAAAATTTAACATTAATTATTTCCCAAATGGTTTTATTAGTAATATTAAAGTTGGGAGAAGGGTTAAAACAGATAACATTGCTAATAACATTGCTAAACCGGTAAATATTCCAAAATAAATTGTTGGAATAAATTTAGATAAAACTAAAATTGAAAAACCAAATACAATTGTAATAGATGTATTTAAAATAGCTTTACCAACAGTTGAGTGACAAGTTTTTAAAGTTTTTTTGTAGTCTTTAAGATTGTTAAACTCTTCTTTAAAACGATAGATGTAGTGGATGCTATTATCAACTGCTATTCCAATTGTAATTGCCGCAATAGTTATTGTCATCATATCTAATGGAATTTCCAATATACCTATTATTCCTAAAATGAAAAAAGCCGCAATAAAGTTAGGAACTACCCCTATTAAAGATAATTTGATATTTTTAAATAGAATTACAAACATTAAAAAAATACCAATCATCACTAAACCTAAAGTTAGAATTTGTGATTTAAATAAGCTTTGTAATAAATTATTAAACAATATGAGCACTCCTGCTAATTTATAACGATTCTTTTCTAAGCCTAATTCATTTTCCAAATCATAATTAATTTTATTTATTAAATCGTTTCTTTTTAAGTTTTCTTGTGAATCTATAATTCTTAAACTAATTCTTGCTTCATTATCTTTAATTGAGATGTAGGGGTCAATAATTTGAGTTTTAATATTTTCTGGAACTTTAGAATATAAAACTCCCATTTCTAGAGTACCTAGTGGCTTATTATTATTTAATTGAGTAGCAACATCTATAATTGAAGAAAAAGATAATACTTTTCCGATTTGTGGAAGATTATCTAAGTAATTATGAACATTTGCAATAGTATCTATTTTATCTTTTGTAAACCAATATTTTTCATCATTTTGTTCTTCATCATCCCAGTCATCGAAATCATCATCTTCCTTCGTTTCTTTTTTTTTTGATTCAGGGAATTTTAATATAACTTCAAGTGGAGTTGTACCACCTAGTTTTTCATCAATAAGTTTCATACCTTTATAAATTTCGGTTTTTTTGCTAAAATAATTTATAAAGCTATTCTCTACTTCTAATTTGCTGATACCAAATATACTTAATCCTATTACAATAATCGTAATAATAAATATTTGTTTTTGTTGATTTAAAGAAAAATTTCTTAAAAATGATGTAATCTTAGAATCCTCTTCTTCTTTTACTATTATATTTTTTGCTGGTGTAAAATTTAATAAAGTTGGTAGAAGAGTAAAAGTTATTGTGAAAGAAGTAATTAATCCTAGTGTCATCATCCAACCAAAATCAATGATTGGTTTAATTTCACTAAATATTAAAGATAAAAAAGCAATTACAGTTGTTAAGACTGTATAAAGAATTGGCCAAAACATTTTTCTAGTTGTTAACGTTAAAATTTCAATAATATTTTTATTAGGATGAGATTTTCTAAGTTGTAAAAATCTTGTGCTCATGTGAATGTTCATTGCCATAGTTAAAATTAACATTAAAGCAATAAAGTTTGATGAAATTACAGTTACCTTCCATCCAAGCAATCCAAGTAAACCCATCATAATGACAACTGAAAAAAAACAACTACTAATTGGCACAATAATCCAAATTAATTTTTTAAATACAAACCAAAGTGTTGCAACTATGAAAGCTAAAACTCCTAAACCAAAAACAATAATGTCACTTTTTATAAAAGTCATCATATCATCAGCAATCATTGGGATTCCACCTAAATAGATTTTTCCAATGTCTTCATAACTTTTTATTACATCTCTAATTTCTAAAATATTTTCATGATTTTGTTTTTTAATTTGATCTCGATACTGTTCAATTTCTTCTTTAGATTTATTTTCAATGTCTTTTAACTTAGGATTTTTTTTTATATTGATTATGATTCCACTTGTTTTAGCATCCTCACTAATTACAAAATTTCTAAAAACAGGACTATTTAAAATTTCTTTAAAACCTCTTTCTCTATCTACATCTTCATCTTTTAATGTTTTAAATCCTTTTAATCTCTCTTGAATAGGTAAATCTGAATTGTTCAATAGAGGAATATCTAAAACAGTGATTACACTATATACCCAATCTAAACTTTGAATTTTATATTTTAAACTTAAAAGGTTATTTATAGATGTATCTGTTATCATTCCTTCATTAGGAGTATAAGTAAGAATTAAAAATTCTTTTGAACCATACCTTTCATTGATTTCTCTTAAATATTCAAGATCAGGGTCACCTTCGATTAATAATGTTTCTGATGATGCATCTAATCTAAAATCTTTTGAAAAATAACCAAAACTAAGTAGCGCAACTAACAATATTAATAAAATAGACTTGGGGTTTTTTAAAACTAAATTTTGATATAATTGAGCAATCATAAGCTCTTTTATATTTGAATTTAATTAATTTGAGTATCTTTAAATTTCGTAAATCTTTCCTCAAACTCTAGTGTTAATTTACCAATTGGGCCGTGGCGTTGTTTACCAATTATAATTTCTGCTAAATGAGCAACTTCATTCATTTTGGCTTGCCATTCAGCATGTTCTACAGTTGCTTCTCTTGGTTCTTTTCTTTGTAAGTAATAACCTTCTCTATATACAAACATTACAACATCCGCATCTTGTTCGATTGACCCTGATTCTCTTAAATCTGCTAATTGAGGTTTATGATCATCTCGTTGTTCTACTTGTCTTGATAACTGAGATAAAGCAACAACTGGAACACCTAGCTCTTTAGCAATTGCTTTTAATCCTTGAGTAATTTGAGAGATTTCTTGAACCCTGCCATCTTTATTTGATGTTACTCCTCTCATTAACTGTATGTAATCAACAACTATCATTTCAAGACCATGTAATCTCTTAATTCTTCTTGCTCTATTACTCATTGCTGCAATACTAATAGCAGGTGTTTCATCTATAAATAATGGAAGTTCAGCAATATTCTTTGAAGTTTCTAAGAACTGATCAAATTGTTCATCTGAAATTCTTCCACGTCTAATATCGTTTGAGCCAATTCTTGCCTGTTCCGATAATATTCTTGTAGATAATTGTTCTGAAGACATTTCTAATGAAAAGAAAGCAATAGAAGATTTTTTGCCATTATCTTGGATATTTTTTGCTGCATTAAATGCTATATTAGTTGCTAAAGATGTTTTACCCATAGAAGGACGACCTGCAATAATTATTAAGTCTGATTGATGAAATCCTCCAAGTTTATCATCTAGGTCTCTAAGCCCTGTAGGAACCCCAACAATACCTCCCTCATTTTTATAAGCAGCAGATGCCATTTCTATTGTTTGTTTCATAGCATCATCAAATTTTACCAATGAGGAGTTAAAAGATCCTTTTTCAGCTAAATCAAATAATAATCTTTCTGAGTTTTCTATAATATTTTGACCATTGGTATCTAAATCATTTATTTTAGCACTATCAATTGTTTGTTCTGAAATTTTGATTAATTCTCGTCTAACAAACATATCATAAATAATTTTAGAATATTCAATTGTTTGTCTAATTGATGTAGAAAATTTTGTTATTTTAACTAAGTAATCTGGAACATTTAAGTCATCTTTTTCGTCTTCAAAATAATTTTTTAAAGTTATAGGATTAGCTAGCATTCCTTTATAAATTAGACTTTCAACAGCATTGTAGATTTTTTGATGCATTGGATCATAAAAGTTTGAACTTGAAATAATTGTACTTATTTCATCAAAGATTTCATTTGTTACTAATATTGAACCAATCACAGCCTGTTCAGCTTCGATATTATTAGGTAATTCTTTAAATTTATCTTTGACGATGCTTAAATTGTTTTCCATAAAAATAATTTATATAAAAATTATTTTTAAGAAATTTAAAAAAAGTCTTGTGGATGAAATTGTATAATTACTGAATTGTTTCTGCTGATTTAACATTAATTATAATCTCAGCATCAACTTCAGAGTGTAAAAAAATTTTTACTTTAAATTTTCCGATAGATTTTATTTCTTGAACTGGTTGTATCATCGAAGGTTTAATTTTAATTTTTTCAGATTCTTGAATTAATTTTGAAATTTCAGTTGGTTTCACTGATCCATACAGTTCATTATTTTCAGTGCTTAATTTTTTGACTATATATTGTTTTTTGTTAATTTGTTCAGAGATTTTTTTAGCGGCTTGTTTTTTTTCGTTATCTTTTTTTGAAAGTTCAGATTTAATTTTTTCTACTTCTTTTATATTTTCTTTAGAAGCATAAAGTGCTTTTTTATTTGCAATTAAAAAGTTTCTTGCAAAACCCCTTTTAACATCAATAACTTCACCAATTGATCCTATTCTGTTAATATTTTCTAATAAAATAACTTTCATTTTATAATAAGGCTAAATTTCTAGCCCTTTTAATTGATAAAGCTAATTCTCTTTGTTTTTTTTGACTTACATTTGTAATTCTCGAAGGTAAGATTTTTCCATTTTCAGAAATATATCTTTTAAGAAGCTTTATATTTTTGTAATCTACTTTTGGAGCACCTTTAACTGACAAAGGACAGTTTTTTTTAAATTTATATTTATTAGGTTGAAATATACTTAGTTTTGCAAAATTACTTTGTTTTCCTTTTTTATTTCCACTTTGTCTTTTTGGCATAATTAATTAGTTATTTTTTCTTTTTTTTCAGATTTTTCGCCTTCTTCTTTTTTTGCAAAGTAATTTGTTTCTAAATCAAAATCTTTAACTTTTACAGTTAAATATCTTAGTAATTTTTTATCGATTGCTTCATTTTTTTCTAATTCTTCTATTACATTTCCTTTACCTTTAATTTTGAAATGAATGTAACTACCTTTTTTATTTTTTTTAATTAAATATGCTAAGTTTAATAGGCCCCAGTTTTCAGTTTTAACAACTTGGCCATCATTTTTTAGAACAATTTTAGAATATTTTTCAGTTAACTGCTTAAGTTCACTTGGAGAGGCATCTTGTCTAGCAATAATTGTGTGTTCGTATAAATTCATTTAAATTCTTTAATAAAACGTGAGGATATACTATTATAAGTCTTCAATTACA
>MDTE01182837.1_pt1 | contig 13118 bp, 9 predicted proteins | sample 811231 | NCBI WGS metagenome assembly MDTE01 (sample SAMN05326651, study PRJNA326480) | marine metagenome | isolation source: seawater | place: Indian Ocean: Red Sea | collected 2010
AAGGCAATTAACAAAAGGCTGCTCAAAGAATCCATAAAAGTAAAACTAAGCAAAACTAAGCAAAAAAGACTTCATTTACCTTTCTGAAGTCGAGCCAAGAAAAAACATGATCTTCATCGACAGTTGCAAGCTCTTGAAAGGTTAAATGTATAAATAACAATATTTTAAGAAACTAGCCAAATCAAAGAGAAAACAAACCTAAACCTCTACAAATACTATTAATTATAATAAGTTGAGAGTTTTTATATATTCAAATTCTCAATAAAGTGCCCCAAAAAAACTTAAGGTTAGATTTAATCAAGAATCATCGCTAATGAGCTTGGATGACCTTCTCAATATTCCATTTGAATCGATTTCGTAATATTTTTTTAAAGTTAAGCTGCCGTTTTGATGGCTCTCAATTATCTATTTGCATCGAAGGCAACTAATGCTGCATGCCAGGGTATTAAATTAGACATATAAGTGGGGGTCTTCCAACTCAAACGATAGAAGCTTTTCTCCCAATGCGACCGATGACTGAATAACCGAAAAAATGAAAGATCAAACCTCTAAAAAAACATTGCCAAATAAGGTTTTGGAATCCAAAAAGCCCAAGTACCCTGGCATACCAGTTACTTGTAGTGGGAACAAGCTAGTTACCCAATGGGTAGAAGTTCGAATAACCGAAGGAGGAGTTTATTATCCAATCACTCCTTCAACAGAAGGAGGTGAAATTTATCAACAGGCTTTTTCTGAAGGAGTTCTAGACGTCTGGGGAAATCAAAAATTATCAGTAGAAGCAGAAGGTGAGCATGCGGCCCAGGGTGGAGCAATTGCTGTATCCCTTACTGGGAAGCGCATAGTTAATTTTACCTCTGGTCAAGGAATTGTTTATGCAATGGAGCAGTACTACCACGCTCCAGCAAAGTTTTCAACAATGGTATTAGAAGTAGGCGCTAGAGCCCTTACCAAACATGCCTTGAATGTGCATTGTGGACATGATGACTTCAATGCTGCATTAGATACAGGGTGGACAATGTTAGTTGCTCGAGATGCACAGCAAGCCGCTGATCAAGCAATCATTCTTCGCAGATGTAATGAAATAACCTTAAATCCTGGAATGAATATTCAGGATGGGATGTTAACTACCCACTCTGAACGTACATACCGTGCTCCAGAAGCTGATTTGTTACGAGAATATCTAGGAGCTCCAGATGATGAAATAATTTGTCCAACTGATGCACAAAAAGATCTTTTTGGAACACATCGAAGACGTGTTCCAAAAATGTTGGATTTAAAGAATCCTGTTCTTCTTGGTCCTGTCCAAAATCAGGAGCACTATATGAATGGTGTTATTGCTCGGCGTAATAATTTTAACGAGCCAATTCTTACTTGTCTTAAGCAATGTTATGAAGAGTTTGCAGAGCTAACAGGTAGAGATTATGGCCTAATACAACAATATAAAACCAAAGATGCTGATACAGTTTTTGTATCACTTGGCTCAGCAACTGAAAATATTGAAGCGGCATGTGATTATATGCGTAAACATAACAATCACAAGGTTGGTTCTATACATATAAATGTCATTCGTCCTTTCCCTGAAGCCGAAATAATTGAGGCTTTAAAAGGCAAGAAAAGGGTGATTATTCTGGAGCGAACAGATGAAGGTATGTCTGGAGACAATCCTTTAGGAAGAGACATAAGAACAGCTATTAGCAAAGGACAGGAATCCGAGAGATTTGGAAGTAGCTTACCTTCAATTAAGTACGATCAAACACCACGCATATTTCGTGGCACTTATGGTCTAGGTTCAAGAGATTTTCGGCCAGAACATATTATTGGAGCATATGAATATTCAACCGGGAAGAGTTCAAGAAAGGATGGTAAAAAAGCTCAAGATGGTGAAACTTATTTTACCTTAGGCATAGATCACCCATATAGTGTTATATCCAAAGAAAAACCTTCATTACTTCCTGAAGGTGCAATTGCCGTTCGTTTTCATTCAATTGGAGGATGGGGAATGATAACAACCGGTAAAAACCTAGGTGAGATAATAGGTAAGTTTGGACAAATTATTTCAAAACGAGAGCCAACATATAACAAGCTTGGGCAATTAGAAGAGAAGCTTTTTATCATGGCAAACCCTAAATATGGCTCAGAAAAAAAAGGAGCTCCGACTAATTACTTCCTGACAGTTGCAAGTCAACGAATTCAGGTAAACTGCGAATTAAATCATGTAGATGTTGTTCTCTGCTGCGACCCGAAAGCCTTTACACATACAAATCCACTTGAAGGCTTAAATAAAGGAGGTAGCTTAGTATGGGAATCTGAGGAGAATCCATCAACAGCTTGGGAAAGAATTCCAAGGCATCATCGTGAGTTTATAAAGAAAAATAATATCAGAGTTTTTATTCTTCCTGGTTTTCAAATTGCACGTGAGGCAACTAGTCGACCTGACTTGCAATTGCGTATGCAAGGGAATACATTTCTTGGTGCCTTTTTTAAAGTTTCCAGTTTTCTGCAAGATCATCATATTCAAGAAAATGAATATAGGGATGTTGTGTATAAACAATACCAAAGGAAGTTTGGTCGATTTGGTGAAGCTGTTGTTGAATCCAATATGAAAGTTATGGATGGAGGTTTTGAGCGTGTAAAAGAAATAAAGTATGGAGATATTGAAGATAAAGATACTTCTAGTATGCGCAATTTACTTCTTGCGCCAGTATCTTCCTCACCGATGCCTGCAACAGCCGGATGCGAATCAAGTGGATGTGGGACTTGTAGTGCGCCTATGGGGCAAAGCAGAGCACCTTTCCAAACAATACAAAAATTCAATTCAGAGTTTAGAAATGGCCTTGGATATCATCAACCTTCCAGTGCTTTTGCAAGTCTCTCAGTAATGGGTGCTGCAAGCGGCGCAACACAAAGTAAATATGTCGCGAGAAGAGAAACACCAGTTTTTATTGCTGAAAATTGCACACAGTGCATGCAATGTATTACCGCGTGTCCTGACACAGCAATGCCTAATTCGGCGCATGATCTTCAAACCATTATATCCACCGCTATTCGCAACTATATTACTGATAAATCTATGGCAAATAAGTTACTTAAGGAGTTGCCAATAATAGATGAGCGTTGTCGTGAAAAAATGAACAAAAATATTGCAAGCAAGGTTAAAGAGCCTTTCAAAGTGATTCTAAAAGAAGAAGTAGATCAACTTAATTCAATCAATCAAAAAACAAAGGATGAATTAATAGAAATTGTCAGCAAACTTCCCTTAGCGTATACTAACGTCACATCTATTTATAAATCCTTAGAGAAAAAGAATCCTGGGAGTGGAGGTTTCTTTTCTATTTTTATCAGTGATCTATGTAAAGGGTGCGGTGAATGTGTTGAAGTATGTGGTGAGCATAATGCTCTCAAGATGACACAAGAGACTCCTGAATTAAATGCAGATCTAAGCACAGCCCAGGTATTTAGTCGATTATTACCTGACACGAATCAAAAGTTTCTTGGTGCTTATCAAACTGAAAACCCTGAAGAGGCTCGAGAATCAATCCTCCGTAATCATTTAATGATACGACGGAACTATGAGGCTCTCGTCTCAGGGGATGGAGCCTGTGCTGGGTGTGGTGAAAAAACTGTTTTAAGAGCTGCTGCTTCTATAACTGAAGCTTATATGCGACCGATTTATCATAAAAAAGCAAATCGATTAAAGAAGAAAGCCAAATCTTTAAAAGAAATTGGATTAGAGAAATTAAAATATTTCTCCTTAAATAATCTTGAAGAATATAAATGGTTTAAAAAAAGTGTCGCTCACGTAGTAATGGGTCTAGGTGGTGAAAATGATGAAGATACTAACCATCGCTTGAAGAAGAATGGTCTTATTAATGACCAAGAAATTATTGAAGCATTAGTTGCCATTTTAGAGCAAGATGTCTTCAATCATAAAGATCTGCAGGCGATTGATGGTTCCATCGCAAATGGAATGAGCACTATGTATATGGGAGCTCATACTGGATGTAATACGGTATACGGCTCAACTCCACCTTCAAACCCTCATCCATACCCATGGATGAATTCTTTATTCCAAGACGGCGCAACAATTAGTTGGCTAATAGGTGAATCTGCTCTTCTAAATCACGCTCGTCGGTCTGTCACCCCAGAACGCTTAGCTACAGCACTTCTTGAACGCGAGGTAGATTTAAGTAGCGAAAGTGAATATTTTGAACTTACCCATTTAGATGACTCTTTGATGACAGAAGAAGAAATTAGAGAGTTACCAAAAGTATGGGCTATCGGCGGAGATGGTGCAATGGGAGATATTGGTTTTCAAAATGTATCAAAAGTCGTACTACAAAACCGTCCAAATATCAATTTATTAATGCTAGATACACAAGTTTATTCTAACACTGGCGGACAAAATTCAGACAGTTCAAATATGCTTGGCGGATACGATATGAATCAATACGGAATAGCTACTCAAGGGAAATTAACAGAGAAAAAGAGTGTTGCAGAAGCCTTTACTTCTGGACACGGTTCACCATTCATTGCACAAGTCTCTATGGCTAATTCAGCAAAAATGTACAAGGCAATGATTGATGGACTTGAGTATCGTGGGACTGCCTTCTTTCAATGCTACACCTCATGCCAACCCGAGCATGGAGTAGGAGATAATATGAGTGCAAACCAAGCGAAACTAGTTAGAGATAGCAGGGGAATGCCAGAGTTTATCTTTAATCCAAGAGCAGGCGAGACAATCCAAGAGAGTTTCAACTTAAAAAGCAACCCTTCGCTAAAACGCGATTGGTTTGAGAGCAAATATCCATCAAACAGGGAAAGTTACTACATGACAGTTGCCCATTGGGCCGTTACTGAAGCACGCTTTAGACGACATTTAAAAGAGATATCTGAAGTAGAGGCAAATGAATTGATTAATATTGATAATATGTTGACATTAGTTATACAGCAAGATGTGATTTACAGACGAGTATTTGACAAGAAAAGCCATGCCTACATTCCTGATTGGGGAGTATACTTTAAGGCTGAGATTAAAGGGAAACTTAAGTTTTTCAAAGTAAGCCGACAGATGGTACTTTTCCATGTAGAAAGACGTAAATCATGGAGAATGTTACAAAGCCGTGCTGGAATAGATAACCAAGATTATCTAGCTCAAAAATTACTACTTGACAAGCTTAAAGATGGAGAACTAAGTCGTTCAGACTTTATTTCTAAGGGTGCGAAACTTATAAACGAGACTATAGATAAAACATATGGCTCCAAAAGCTAAATTCACTTCCAAAGATAACACAAGTAAACAAAGTAGATTTCTAAACTTTAGTGTATGGAGCTGATAAGCCAAACAATTAAATTAATTATATTCTCCTGGCACATCATTTTTCTTTACAGTTACTCGCCCCACTTTTTTGCCTGAAAATCTAAGCAATTCATCGCCTGAGAATTCAAATCCAAGTTTTAAGGCAATTTGCGCTACATCATCCGCTGTTGATGCATCTAAGACTTCTTGCTTAAGTGCAGTATTTGATTGCATCTTTTGCAGAAAAGCTTTTAGCTGATCAATTGCCATAAAGTCACCATAGTGTCTTTTAACTAATAGTTAACCATAAATCAAGTATTCAGTTCATCTAATTCTTCATGTCAATATTTACATTAAATCTGACCTGCACAAAAATAATAGTCAGGTTCTAATCAGAAAGTCTTTCCTCCTATTGTTTTTAGACTTTTTCATCTGTTAGATCGTTACCTGTCAAGAAAACCCTTCGCTTACCCTCCGATGTCTCATAAACCCTTTCAACTATCTCACCCTTTCGCATGATATTTGTCACAAGGCGTGAGTCTCTAGGCAAATCAATTTCTCTTCTATATTTATTATGAGCATCAGCTATACGTTCTTTTATAGTTTTTTCCATCATTAGATAAAGTATCTTATTCAAGAATTTAACGCTTATCACAGATTAAACAAGAACATGTTGTGCACAATAGCTGAGGTGTTCAATCTATTTTAGGCCAATCCTTCTTATCGTTTTTATGGCTTTCTTTAATCACTTTTTTGACCTTATTGTAAAAAGCGACCTCATCTGGCTCATTTGAACCAAGTCCAAAACCCATAGTTGCTACAAGATATATTTTGTGCTGTCTATGTGCAGTTAGCTTCATCAATAATGAGGCGGCTTTGACTCTTCAAAAGGGAAGTAAGAAGCACCTTCTTTATCAGTATATATAACCCTTAGGCTTTCTTCTGCCTCGTCATAGGATTCATCATCAAAATCCCTATCTAAACTTTGCATAAGGTCAGGCATCCTCCTTTGAGATCAAATCCGCATCAACTACATCTTTCATATCAACAAAATCTTTCTTTTTCTTATCTATCCAGCTAATAATTCGCACCACAAGTGGCTGAGATGCTTGGAATATAAATAATCCAGTGGGCAGCACACTAATAATTCCAACGATAGGGTTTCTAAAAAGCAATCGACCAGCTTTCGCATTGAAGAGAACGATCAATATAGATGGAATTAAAACACTCACAATCGTCTTAATTGCTTCCAGCCAACCAACACGAAAGATCCACCAGATAGAGGCTATTCCAGCGACGTATAAAATTAGGTATATCATAAAAACCTTACAAGAAATGCCAAGTTAGTAAAAGGGAGAGGACTCATCCGATAACCTCAACTATTTCATAGTAAGGGCGTTCTTCATAGTCAGCATCCGAACAGCACATATCCCCATAGACCTCCTCTAATAAACCATAAGCTTCGTCATATTTTTGGAATTCTTGAGCTGTGATGTCGTCTTGCTCACCGTCATGCCTAGTGATGCAGTATTTCATTACTAATAGTTGTATGTTATACCTTTAAAATTAAAGTTTTGATTGGATCAAAGCAACTGCAATGAGAGATATTTCTATACATTAAATAAGAATTCCATTACGTCACCTTCGTTGACAACATATTCTTTACCCTCGCTACGAAGCCAACCCTTATTTCGTGCTTCAGTCAAAGAGCCAGCCTCGAGAAGTTTTTCATATCCAATAGTTTGTGCTCGAATAAACCCTCTTTCAAAATCGGTATGTATAACACCAGCAGCTTGTGGGGCCATCATGCCAGCCTTAATTGTCCATGCTCGAGTTTCTTTCTCTCCAGTCGTAAAGTAAGTGCGAAGGCCTAAAAGGGTATAAGTTGCATTTATCAGGCTATTTAATCCCCCCTCATTAACTCCTAAACTTTCCAAATAAGCAAGCCTTTCCTCATCGCCAAGATCTATCAGTTCCGATTCGACTTGAGCAGATACTCGAACAACCTCAGCTCCTTCATCTAATGCCAATCTGCAGACTTCTTCGCAATATTTATTACCTTTAGCAAGATCCGTTTCGCTCACATTAGTGGCATAGATAATTGGCTTTGCAGTTAATAAACCCAGTGGTTTCAATAGTCTTTTTGCCTCATCACTTATCTCAATACTACTTGCTGAATTTCCACTCTCAATGGCAATTTGTATTTGAGCAAGGGCTTCATATTCTATATTTGCATCCTTACTTGTACGCAATTGCTTCTTCAATCGATCCCGACGTTTTTCAATTTGATTAAGGTCCGACAACCCAAGTTCTAAATTAATAATCTCAGCGTCCCTAGCTGGACCGACTGATCCTGATACATGTATAACATCTTGGTCTTCAAAGCATCTAACCACATGCACAATTGCATCAACTTCTCGAATATTGGCTAAAAATTGATTACCTAACCCCTCTCCCTTACTTGCACCTTTAACTAAACCCGCAATATCAACAAACTCGATCCTTGTGGGTATTACATCCTTGCTACAACTGAGTTCAGCTAAACAGTTCAAACGATTATCAGGGACAGCAACTGAACCCACATTCGGTTCAATTGTGCAAAAAGGAAAATTCGCAGCTGGCGCTTGCGCATTTGCCACTAGTGCATTGAACAAAGTGGACTTTCCAACATTTGGGAGTCCAACAATTCCGGCTTTAAGCATGGAGGATAATTTAACCCAACAACAAAAAGAAAAAAATTGCTTGCTAAACAAGCCACACTTTGGGGCCCCTACCAGCGAGACTAGGGTAAATTGCGCGGCCCAATGGCCAGAACAGATCTGACAACTGAAACCACCAAGTCTTCTAAGGGGCTGACTCTTCTCCAGAAAATGAAGAGATTTCCAGCCAATAAGAGGTCTTGGGTTGGCTTACTCTCATTTTTAATTCTCATGAGTGCTGGTGGCCTGGCATCGAAACTCGCACCTGGCCAACGCAAAGACCGTGATCTAAGTAATTACACCATCAAAGCGGAAAGTGGTCGGCTCCCAGGCCTAATCACCTCTAGCGGCGAGTTAAAAGCAAAGCGCACTGTAAACGTAAGTCCAGAAAAACAAGGTTTATTAGAAAGTCTATTTGTCAAAGAAGGAGAGAACGTACAAAAAGGACAACTAATAGCAAGAATGAAAAGCGGAGATTTTCTATATCGACTAAATGAATTAAAAGCCGAATACGAAAAACAAAAAGCTGCATATGAGAGGCGCAAGGAACTTTTTACCCAAGGAGCTATTAGTGCCGAAGACAATGAGGACTATCGCAACCGCTACCTCACAACCAAAGCACGAGTCAATCAAATAGAGGTAGAAGGTGAAGAATTGAATATTCTTGCTCCTTTTGATGGAGTCATTACAAGTCGTTATGCTGAACCTGGAGCATTTGTTACGCCGACCACAAGAGCCTCCTCAAATGCCGGCTCTACAAGCACTTCAATTGTGGAGTTGTCTCAAGGCCTTGAGGTGATAGCAAAAGTTCCAGAAAGTGATATCGGGCGTATCCAAATCGACCAAGATGCAAATATTCGAGTTGATGCATTCCCTGATCAACGTTTTAAAGCAAAAGTTAGTGAAATTGCTCCTAGAGCCATTAAGACAAACAACGTCACCTCATTCGAGGTGACGTTGTTATTAATCAACCCACCTGACAAGCTAAGAATAGGAATGACTGTAGATATCGAGTTTCAAAGTGATGCGACTGACATCAGCACTTTAGTTCCAACTGTGGCAATTGTGACGGAAGATGGTAAACCTGGTGTTCTAATAGTAGGAAAAAAACAACAACCTCAATTCCAAAAAGTTGATCTTGGGATTAGTAGCGGTAGCAAAACAGTAATTATCAACGGTATAAGTCCAGGCGATCAAATCTTTGTAGATATACCTCCATGGGCTTCTAAAAGAACAAACTAATGCTCTCCACCAAATAGCAATCTCATTTGTATCCATGCATGAATCAACCGAAAAGCCCATATTGCTTCTCGTTGATGGTCATTCACTGGCCTTCAGAAGCTTTTATGCCTTTAGCAAAGGAGGAGAAGGTGGTTTAGCAACTAAAGAAGGAGTCCCTACAAGTGTGACATATGGATTTCTAAAAGCTTTATTAGATAACTGTAAAGTGCTTTGCCCTCAAGGGGTAACAATTGCATTTGACACTGCAGAGCCGACATTTAGGCATAAAGCAGATCCCAATTACAAAGCAAATAGAGATGTTGCCCCGGAAATATTCTTTCAAGACCTAACACAACTACAACTAATACTGAAAGAACAACTCAATCTTCCCTTATGCATGGCTCCTGGCTATGAAGCAGATGATGTTCTTGGAACACTAGCCAACGAAGCTTCTAAAGATGGCTGGCGAGTGCGTATCCTTTCAGGTGACCGAGACCTCTTTCAGCTCGTAGACGATGAAAAAGATATTGCTGTGTTGTATATGGGTGGTGGTGGACCATATGCCAAAAGCAATGGTCCAGTCCTGATCAACGAAGCTGGTGTAGAGGTAAAGCTTGGAGTCACCCCTAAAAAGGTTGTAGATTTAAAAGCTCTTACAGGAGACAGCTCTGACAATATTCCTGGAGTCAAAGGCGTTGGACCCAAGACGGCCATAAACCTGCTTAAGGAAAATGGAGATCTTGATGGTGTCTACAATGCTCTTGCAGAGATTGACAACGAAGGAGAAAAGGCCTGCAGAGGCGCAATTAAAGGTGCAGTCAAATCCAAACTTCGTAATGACAAAAAAAATGCATATCTCTCAAGGGAATTAGCACAAATCTTAGTCAGAGTACCTCTTCAAAAAAAACCAAGTTTTCACCTTGGTAAGGTTTCTCACGAAGGTCTTAAACAACAACTAGAACTACTTGAACTCAATAGTTTAGTTCGCCAAGTCCCTTCTTTTGTCGCAACATTTTCAACTGGTGGCTTTCTCAAAAACCAAAAGAACCTAAAGTCAGAGCCTCCAAAAGATGACCTAAAAGCAAAGCAACTATCCACAAAACACACTGCAAAGAAAGAAAACACACCCCCTAATTTAAAACCTTGCCTAATTACAAAGAATCATGAGTTAGAAGAATTAGTCAAACAACTAATGAGCTGCAAGGATCCGCTCAAACCAGTTGCTTTAGATACCGAAACAACTCATCTCAATCCATTCAAAGCGGAACTTGTGGGTATAGGAGTTTGTTGGGATGAAACCGAAAATGGTCTAGCTTATGTACCCATTGGACATAACGACGAAACAGATCTTTTAGAGAACAAATCTCTAACTCAGCTTCCTCTCGAAACTGTTCTCTCAGCTTTAGGCCCATGGCTTGCAAGCGAAAGCCACCCTAAGACATTGCAAAACGCTAAATATGACAGATTAATTCTTCTTCGCCATGGACTACAGCTAAAAGGAGTAGTCATGGACACACTGCTCGGAGATTATCTTCGCGATTCAAATGATAAGCACGGGCTAGACATCATGTCCAAAAGAGAATTTAACTTTGCCCCTATTCCATTCAATGAGCTTGTAGCCAAAGGGAAGACGTTTGCTGATGTTGATATCGATACTGCAAGTCAATATTGCGGCATGGATGTGCATCTAACCAGAAGACTTGCCACAAGGCTCAGGCAAAAATTAACAACAATGGGACCTGAGCTCATTGAGCTTCTAGAGAAAGTTGAGCAGCCACTAGAGCCAGTTCTTGCAGATATGGAGTCCAATGGAATTCGAATAGATATCCCATATCTCAACAAACTCTCTAACGAATTAAGCAACGCCCTCAAACAACTCGAGCAAAAGGCATACACTTCAGCCGGCATTAACTTCAATTTGGCCTCACCAAAACAACTTGGGGAAATTCTTTTTGACAACCTTGGATTAGATAGAAAAAAATCTAGACGCACTAAAACTGGATGGAGCACTGATGCCAATGTCCTAGAAAAACTTGAAGCAGATCATCCTGTGGTTGGACAAGTTATAGAGCATCGTGTTCTAAGCAAGCTTCTCAGTACTTATGTAGATGCCCTCCCACAACTTGTTGAAAAAGAGACCGGTCGAGTGCATACAGATTTCAATCAAGCAGTAACAGCCACTGGTCGACTAAGTAGCAGCAATCCAAACCTACAAAATATTCCTATCCGGACTGAATTTAGTAGGAGAATTCGAAAAGCTTTTCTGCCTCAAGAAAATTGGAAACTACTAAGTGCAGACTATTCTCAAATAGAGCTACGTATCCTTGCCCACTTATCTGAAGAAGAGATGCTACGAGACGCCTACCGAAAACAAGAAGACGTACACACTCTTACTGCAAAGCTTTTACTTGAAAAAGATTCAATTAGCCCTGATGAACGTCGGGTGGGAAAAACAATCAACTTTGGAGTTATCTATGGAATGGGTGCTCAACGATTAGCAAGGTCAACAGGTTTAAGCCAAACAGAAGCCAAGGAATTCCTTAATCGCTATAGGAAGCGTTACCCCAAAATTTTCTCTTTCCTTGAACTTCAAGAACGACTTGCTCTTAGCAAAGGCTATGTCAAGACATTATTAGGAAGACGTCGCCTCTTTAACTTCAATCAGCATGGGTTAGGACGCCTACTAGGTAAAGATCCTTATGAGATAGACCTGAATTTAGCCCGCCGTGGCGGGCTGGAAGCGCAACAATTAAGAGCTGCTGCAAATGCTCCAATTCAAGGTTCGAGTGCCGATATCATAAAAATCGCAATGGTAAGACTACAAGAAAAGCTCAATCAGACATCCTTGCCAGCACGTCTTCTGCTACAAGTTCATGATGAACTTGTACTTGAAGTGGATCCTGTCTCACTTGAGGAAGTCAAACAACTCGTAAAAACAACAATGGAGCACGCTGTAAGTCTTAGTGTTCCTCTACTTGTGGATATAGGAATAGGTGACAATTGGATGGAAGCAAAATAATGCAACTAAGAGTCAACTCCCTACCCTTCCAACTCTTTCACTAAGCGTGTGTCACTCCATTTAACAAACACTCTGACTGGACGAAAGGAACACTTTCAGCCAATTCTTCAAGGTCAAGTAAGCATCTATTGCTGTGGCGTAACTGTCTATGACCTCTGTCATCTTGGACACGCTCGAAGCTACATAATTTGGGATGTATTGCGTCGATTTCTGTTATCGCAAGGATACAAAGTAACTTTTGTCCAAAACTTTACTGATATCGACGACAAAATATTAAATCGTGCAAAAAGAGAAAGGTGCACAATGAGCCAAATCAGCGAGCGAAACATAGCTGATTTTTTCAAAGACATGGATGCACTTGGGATCCTTAGAGCCGACCGAATGCCACGTGCCACAAAATGTCTAGATGAAATTCGGTCACTAATTAAGCAACTAGAATCAAAGGGAGCAGCCTACTCAGTTGATGGTGATGTCTATTTTTCTGTGATGAAATATTCAAATTATGGAAAATTAAGTAGACGTAATCTCAAAGATCAGCGATTTAACTCTGAAGGGCGTGTGACAACAGCAGAAGAAGCTCGCAAACAAGATGTTTTTGACTTTGCTCTATGGAAAGGCGCAAAAGAAGGTGAGCCTAGCTTCCCCTCTCCATGGGGCGATGGAAGGCCTGGTTGGCATATTGAGTGCTCTGCAATGGTGAGACAAGAGCTTGGAGAGACTATCGACATACATTTAGGTGGTGCCGACTTAATCTTCCCTCACCATGAAAATGAAATAGCCCAATCCGAAATAGCAACAGGCAAACAACTTTCTCGCTTTTGGCTACATAACGGAATGGTCAATGTAGAAGGCCAAAAAATGAGCAAATCACTAGGAAATTTTA
>MDTE01010107.1_pt1 | contig 13117 bp, 7 predicted proteins | sample 811231 | NCBI WGS metagenome assembly MDTE01 (sample SAMN05326651, study PRJNA326480) | marine metagenome | isolation source: seawater | place: Indian Ocean: Red Sea | collected 2010
GTAATTGCTTCCCGCCGGGTCTGCCGGAGGTGGAGTGCCCGCTATGTTTTTTATCGTAGCCGTCAAGTTGCCCACACCCGCTGCCTTTCCCGAAAAATTTAGTTTCAGCGTGCCGTCCGGGTTTACGGTTGCCGTTGCAGCCAAGCTTCCCTTGTCCGCGCCGTCAATGATGACTGCCGGGGCAGGCTCGGCGGGATCGTAGCCGGACCCAATGCCGTCAGTGACTGCCGGGTTGTTGATGTAGTCATAAACGGAAATGGCGAAGAAATCTCCGTTTGTGTTTCCGATGTATACGTTTCCATTGGCGTCTAGTGCGGGGGACGCGATGACGGCGGACCCCGTACTGTAGGTCCACTCTACCGTTCCCGCAGGTGACCCTCCTCCCGTTGCGTCAAGGGCAATGATTTCTCCCGTGGTGATGTTTGCAACGTAAACCAAGTTCCTTGCCGGATCGAAGGCGGGCGTTACCGTCTGAGCGTTGAATCCGGCGGAGTAGTTCCACAATACATTCGGAGTGTTTGTTCCATTTGGCTGAAGAGCCACGACACCGTTATCGTTAGCGATGAAAACGTTCCCCGTCGCGGGATCTATGGTTGGACCCCCAAAAATCTCGCCTCCACTCGAGTAAGTCCACTTGTCCGTTCCATCGGGATTGAAAGCTCTGGTAATACCACCGGCTCGGCTATTTATAACAACCGATTGATCGGGGGCAACCGCTGCGGCGCGCATCACTCTATTAATCTCGGTATGAGTTTTAGACCATTTGATTGCGCCGCTTGTCGGATCAATTGCCATAAGGGATTTAGAAGCGCCGAAGTTACGCATGCTTGTTAGGTACAAGGTGCCGTCCGCAGCCTCTGCAAAACCTCCTCGAAAAATTCCGTGTTCCTGCTTGGGCCAGCCTGGCAAGGACGTCCCGTCCGGTTGATAGGCATGGATTTCGCCCTGAGTAAAAAAACCTGTAGAGTCGCATGCTACGTAGATATTTCCGTTGGAGGCGACAAAGGGTGGATCTTGAATCGTGCCGGATAGAGTCTTGGTCCATTTTTGCGCCCCGGTAACCTTGTCGAAGGCAAAAAGAGTGTCGCCGTTTCCGTTGGCGGCGTAAACGGTATCGGCGGTCACGGCACTTTTCCATGAAAAGTTTCCTCCGCTGCCCATGTCGTAAGTGGTCAGTATTCGACCATCGTTCGGGTCCAACCTGTAAAGTTCATTATCTTGCATTGTTCCCACGATGATGTCTCCGTTGGTGTCGAAAACCGGGGAAAGGCGATGAAATCCACTGCTTACGTTATTGAAACTCTCTTGCCACAATGCTTGTGGAGCATTGCCGATCGTCGCGTTCAAGATCAAGGGGGCGGGAGGAGTTCCGTTTAGCTTCGCCGAAATCGTAAGCCCGTTCACAGTACCCTGAGTCGCCTTCAGGTCGTTTTTGACGGGAGTTGCTCCTTGCAAGGCGTTTACGGTTTGGTCGGGCGTGGTTCCCCCCACGGCGCCGTTTACCGTTTGGACAGTCGTGGTGCCTTGAAGTCCCTTCAACAGCAGCGCCGAGGTGCTGCCGCCGGCGCCGTTTACGGTTTGGTCCGGGGTGGTGCCGCCCGTTGGGGTTATCGTACTGCTGAACGAACCGAATGCCCCTTGCGTGACTTTGGTTGCACCGATGGGCCCTCCGCTGGACTTGGTTTCCAGAATCGACTTGAAGAATAGGTTTCGAGTGATTGAGCTGGAACTGTTTTTTCCATCTTCCGAGGTGTTTACGATCAGCTGGCTCTTGTCGTCGTTCTCATTGGAAAACAGGCTTATGCCGTTGAATTTCTTGTTTGCTATGGATTTGACCTCTTCCTTAAGTTCCTTGAACTCCCAGTTGTAGACCGTCACGTCTTGGGAATTCCGGATTGTGTCGTCGAAGCGTTGGCGAAGTTCCGCCATCCGGGTTATGATCTCCCCTAGTCGATTCTGTGCTGCGTCTTGTGCTTCCAGAAACGAGAGCCCATTTTGGACGTTTGCGCCCAAGGCGAGAGAACGGCCAATGGCAGAGTCTAATTTGGCGGAAACGGCGAGTCTTCCTGCATCGCCTGCACCCTCAATCTTTATACCCGTTGAAAGCCGCTTCAAGCTTTGGGACAAATTAGCCCCCGTGCTTTCCAGATAGCCGACGCTTTGCCTGGCATCCACAAACGAATGCATGTTCATACGCTCAATGTCTCCAATTAGAACATGCTTCCAAATCGATTGTATTTTTGTATGCTCATGAGTATGGATTTACAGGGAATCCGTGTTACAAAATCGACTGAAACTCATCGAACTTTAGCAAGTATTACAAATGAGATAAAAATATCATCCGGTTTCCTTGGTCATTCATTTGATCCAGCCAGAATGAATGGCTTGACCTCACCTCATGACGAAGGGAAAAACGTACGGTTTCCTTTTCATTCCGGCTTATTCATGACTTTGAAAATAACTCCATCTCTCCTGGGCTTCCTCCACTCAGTTTCCCCAAACTCAATCTTGGCCTTTTTTTGCCTATGCTTCATTTGCATCCCGGTCTTTGGCGGATCAAAACCCAACGTTCTCTTGAAGACATATTTGTTGGGATATTTTTAATATTCTGTTTGATTATTCAACTTCATTGACTGTTTTACAATACCTTGAAATATGTTCGCTTCATCCACTTTATTAAAGAATTCCACCCAAAGCAGTTATAAACTTAAACTGCCTACGAACTTGAGGATTGTTTCACTGAACGTTCCCAACTTCCAAAGATATAGCATTTGGTTCAGTTGTCTCCGTCTTGCAAGACCTTGGATACATTATTGGGTCGGCCGATAAAGATACTGGTTTGATTTCAGCTTCTAGTCCCACGAAAAACATAACTTTTTTTGGAAGTCATATGTCTAACACAAGTGTCAACGCATTTGTTGAATCCTTTGGTCCCCAAAGAACAGCAATACGACTAAATTTTGTTGAGGTTAATGAAAGTTCTTCTGGGTATGGAATGAAGTCAAAAAGAGACACCCCCATTTACGATCCTAAGGTTTATGAAAATGCTTTTGAGAAAATAAGCGAAGGCATTTTCATTAGAGAAAAAGCGCAAGGCCAAAAATAACTCATAAGAAAAGAAAAGCTCACCAAAGGGAAGAAGGTACTGTTTTTCTATGGTCTTCTTTATCCTTCAATCCCCTAATACGATTGTCTTGTTTAAGAAATTGGTAACTGAAGGTTGAACCTTTACAAAGGTATTTTTCGAAATTGAGTTCTCATACGCCTCTTTCTCAATAAGGCAGTATTTTAAAGTTTCACTTTAAATGGTTAAATAGTTGAAAAAATTGATTTTCAATTTAAAGATTTCCTCTTAATCATTATTTTGGATAACAAGGAATGTGAAATCTTTACATAAGATTTTTGGGCTTTTTATAATTCAATATGTGGATAACTAGGTATAAGCTTAAAATATTATTCATTAACGCTCTGATACCTTTTTATTTATCTTCAAAAAGTCCAAATATCCTCTTCATTGCAATCGACGATTTGAACGACTGGGTCGGTTGCCTCGACGGTCACCCACAGACCAGGACTCCAAACCTGGACAGGTTGGCGGCCTCCGGCGTACTTTTCGATAACGCTCATTGTCCGGCTCCCGCATGCAACCCTTCGCGCACCGCGGTGTTCACGGGAATCTCGCCCCACGTTTCGGGACTTTACAGGAACGAGCAAAGGATGAGAGACGCTCTTCCTCGAGCCGAGTTGTTGCCCAAGAGCTTTTCCAAGGCAGGGTACTGGTCGGGTGGTTCGGGCAAGATGCTCCACTATTTCATCGACGCCCCCTCCTGGGACGAGTACTTCCCTCCCAAGGAAACGGAAAACCCTTTTCCGAAGACCCTTGGACCGCCCAAGCGTCCGGTCAGTTTGCCGAGGGGCGGTCCCTGGCAATACTATGAAACCGACTGGGGGCCGATCGATGGCACCGATGAGGAATATGGAGGAGATTATGCGGTTGCCGAATGGGTGGGCGAACGCCTTTCGGAAAAGAGAGAGCAACCGTTTTTTCTGGCGTGCGGCATTTATCGCCCGCACGAGCCCTGGTTCGTTCCTCGGAAATATTTCGAGGCCTTTCCCTTGGATGAGATTCAATTACCGCCGGGTTACCGCCCGGATGATCTCAATGATTTAACCCCTCGGGGAAAGGCCCTGGCCCGCAATCGCTATTTTGAGCACATTCAGGCGCATAAGCAATGGAAGCCCGCTATCCAGGGCTATCTGGCCTCGATTCATTTTGCCGATGCCATGCTGGGCCGGATTTTGGATGCGCTTGAAAAAGGCCCCCATGCGGAGAACACGATCGTGGTTCTTTGGTCCGATCATGGTTGGCATTTGGGGGAAAAGGAACATTGGCAAAAGTTCACCTTATGGCGGGTCTGTACCCGCGTGCCTCTGGTTGTCCGGGTACCGAAGGGTACCCCCGGTTTACCGGCCGGAACCATACCTTCAGTCTGTTCCAAACCGGTCAACCTTCTCAGTCTCGCACCCACCTTGTTCGAGTTGTGCGAACTGGCACCGTCTCCCTTGCACGACGGTCCCAGCCTCGTGCCTCTATTGGGCGCGGGAGATTCGGATTGGCCTCATCCATCGGTTACTCATTTGCATGATCCGGGAAGTTTTGGACTGAGTGATGAAAGCTGGCGATATATACGGTATTCGAACGGAGAGGAGGAATTGTATGATCTGAAAAAGGATCCTTACGAATGGAATAACCTGGCGATGGATGACGGAAGCGAAAGTCAATTGCAGCGCCTTCGGGAAAAAGCTCCTTCGAAGTTCGCCAAACTCTTCGAACCCAATCTTAGCGAACTCACCAACCTGAGGTGGGAAGCTTTGGACCCTCACGAGAATCCCCCTTCTTCGAGCCCTCAGGGAACGTCTTTTGCGGTTCGATTTGCGAATCGGAGCAAACGCATGGTCGAGCTTTTTTGGATTGATCCTCAAGGAAATCCGAAACCCTATGGGCGGATCAAGCCCGGAGAAGTGAAAAACCAAAGGACTCGAATCGGGGCCGTTTGGATGGTTGCTCAGGCAAACGGACTTAAGGAAAAAAGAGCCAAAGGCTTTTTTAGGATTGAGCATGCCTGGGCAAAAGCGGAGATTCCATCCTTCTGAATCTTAGGATACCTTGAGACCCATGACGGCCGTTCCCTTCAAACCCGGACTTTTGAAACGCCTTTTCCCGGCGCTTCTTTTGATTCCGCCGAACCCATCTTCCGGCCAGGATTGGCCGACCTACAACCAGTCGGTGGAGGGATGGAGGCACAATGCCGCCGAACGGGTTCTGACAACACGAAACGTCTCCCGCCTTTCCTTGAAATGGCGGTACCCGGGCAAGGATTCCAAGAAAAGAATCGGGATGATCTGCGCCACGCCCTCGGTGGTGGATGGATACGTATACTTCGGCACCGCCACTTTCCCGGCCTTTTACAAGCTCAGGCCGAATGGAGAATTGGCTTGGAAATTTCAACTCGGATCGGAGGACGAAAAAATAAGATTTCAGGAAATGGAGAGCCAGGGATTGATTCCGCGAGGCGGAGTTTACAGTTCGGCTCTGGTGACGGAGGATGCGGTTTTTTTCGGAAGCGTTCGGGGAACCGCCTACTGCCTTGACCGAAAGACGGGGAAGGAAAGATGGCGGATCGATTCACGGGCCGAGGGTTTTCCGGGAAAGCACCATGCCAACGTCATCATGGCTTCTCCCATTCTCTGCCGGGACCAGGTGATTTTCTCGGGAGGAGCGCTGGAGCATGCCCAACCCAAGGATCCCAAGTACGATTGCTGTTACGGGCGGGGATTCGTGATGGCCCTGAATCCAAGGAATGGAGAGATTTTCTGGAAGTACGACGTCGGACCGCCACCCCGAAGGTTCGATCCTCCGATCGTGATGAAATCATGGGTGGGCACTCATACCTTCAAGTACGGTCCATCGACCAGTTCGGTTTGGAGCACCCCTTCCTACGATCAGGAAAGTGGGCTTTTGTTTTTCGGGACCGATATCCACAACTCTCCCCGTCAACCGACCCCCGAAGACCCCCGGAACTACACCGAGCACTCCGCTGCGATCATCGCCTTGGACGCTTATACGGGGATGGAAAAGTGGGTTACCCAAATCAATCCCAATGACGTGTGGAACCACACCATGTCGGGATACGATCCAAAGACCGGATACAAGGACCAATCCATCGGTGACACGCCCAAGGTGGTCACGGTCGAGTTTGATGGAAGAAAAGTCACGGCGGTCGGAGCGGGGTGTAAGAACGGGGGCTTTTATCTCCTCCGGGCAAGTGACGGAGAAATTCTCAACCATACCCCGATCTACACCGGTCCGCCGATGGACAATCCCAAGGTAGATCCACGAACCCTCGCGCTTCCCAGTACCATCGGCGGCTTGCAGACGGGTTGCGCCACCGATGGAAAATCCTTCTTCGCCAATGGGGTGGATTGCATCTTCAAGGTCAGGCATCCGGTCCGTCGATTGGAGCCTCCCAGTGGGGGACGGGTGACTTCGGTGAGTCTCGATTTGAAAACCGAGAACTGGAGGCACGAGCGCCCCTTGGTTCCATGGGTCGGGGGAACCCGGGAAAATCCTCTTTTCAGAAACACCGGAGACCCGGTGGCCTCGGGCATCGCTCTGGCCAATGGGGTCGGTTACTTTACCACCTTTTCAAGCAACAAATTGGTTGCGGTCGATTTGAGCACCGGGTCTTCCCTTAAGGAAATTTATTTGGGTCCGGTGCTGGCGGGTCCCTCGGTTTCGCGCGGTCGGATTTATCAGGGCACCGGAAACACTCATTTCACCAACAGCCCCAAGGAAGCCTATTTCCCCAAAACCCCCTACGGCGTACTTTATTCCTTTGGCCTTCCTGAGCTTGACGAAGTTGACCGGATGGGCTCGGGTAAGGAATGAATCCCCAACGCCTCAATTTATATGAAAACACCGCTCCACCCATCCGTCCTTATCAAAACCCTCCTCCCACTCATTCTGCTTGGAAGTTTCTCTGCCTATGCCCAGAAGTCGGAATCCGCTCCGGAGGAATCCGGTTTCGTCAAGCGGGAGGTGACCATCTGGAGTGACGGTACTCGTATGTATGGCGATCTATACGAACCTAAGAATCTCAGGGAAGGGCAGAAACTGCCCGCGGTTGTCTTCGTGAACGGAACGGGGGGGACCAAAGGCAAGTTGCCTACGAGGATTGCTCCAGGGTTCGTGGAAAGGGGATTTGTCTTTCTCGCGTTCGATTACCGGGGTTGGGGTAAGAGCGAGAGCAAGCTGATGATGCCTGAAATCATGCCGAAACCCAATGCGGAGGGATTGGTGGAGGTCAAGGCTCGGGCCATCCGCTGGCAAATGGATTTTCCCGATCAGGTGATGGATATCCGTAGCGCCATATCCTTTTTGGAAGGGGAGAAATCGGTCGATCCGAGGCGCATCGGACTCTACGGAACCAGTTACGGTGGAGGCTTGGTGGTCTGGACGGCGGCCCACGAACCGAGGGTTCGGGCGATCGTGGCTCAGGTTCCGGGCATGGGAGTTTTCAAATATCGCGAGTCTTGGATCAGAAAAGCCCATCAGCAAATGATCCGCCAAGCTCGCGGAGAGACTGAACCGGTTCCATTCAAGGAAGGGGCACCTGGGGGAAAGATGTCCGCTTATTCGCATATGCGTCACAACCATGGCAAGAACATCGGATACAATCCGATTGATGCGGCGGATCGCTTGAAGGTACCCACCCTGATCATCGATGCGGAAAAGGAAGAATTGATGGACATCCGTGAAAATGGGGGGAAAGTGGCCCAAATCCTCCGATTCCGTGGAGTGAAGATGGATTACCGCATCCTCAAGGGGATCAGCCACTACGGGGTCTACCGCGAAAAATTTCAGGAATGCATCGATCTTGCCACCGATTGGTTGAGCAAGAATATGTGAATCCGCCTTACTTTCCGCTCGGCTTTTGCCAGGGCACGTTGCCCGATTTTTGCAGGTGAAGCATGAGTTTCCCAATTAGCTTGCGAGCCATCGGGTGAGTGGATGGAAGCGGATTTTGCTCGGCGGGATCCTTGCTTAGGTTGACCAGTTGCATCGGCTCGAAGGGATGATTCTGAAGGAGTTTCCAGTCTCCCTCCCGTATCGCGTAGTAGGCCCGCCCCTGATAGCGGAAGTTCCCTTCGCGTCGGATCCAAATGAGGGTGCGCTCAGGGTCTCCCTTTTTTCCCTGAAGCCAGATCGGAACCAGGCTTTTTCCCTCGATTTCGTTTTCCACGGGAACTCCGGCGATTTCAGCGAAGGTGGGCAGCAGATCCATGGTAATGCCCAGTTCGTCGCTTTGTCCGACGGGAATGGTTCCCGGCCAGACCGCGCAAGTGGGTACGCGGATTCCTCCCTCCCAATGCTCCTGCTTTCCGCCTCGCCAGGGTTCGTTGGTGGCGGCATGGGGAACGGAGCCTCCGTTGTCCGAGGAAAAGGTGATCAGGGTATCCCGGGCGATACCGAGTTCCTCGACCGCATCCAGAACCTTGCCGATCTCATGGTCCATGTGTTCGACGAACGCCACGTTGGTGGCCCGCTTCAGGTCTAGCTGTGGTTCCCTTTTTTGTACTTTCCTTAACCAGTCTTCGGGGGGCTGAATGGGGAAGTGCGGGGCGTTGTAGGCGAGGTAGAGGAAGAAAGGCTTGGTCTTGTCCTTGGCCTGCTTTCTCAGGTATTCGATGGCCCATCGGCTGAAGATCTCGGTGGCGTGCCCCTTGGGAGTGATCGTTTTCTTGTTGAGGCGCATCCAGTTCACTCCCCCGCGCAAGTGAGTCCAGTAGTCATCCATCATGTCGCCGAGGAAACCATGGAAAAAAGTAAATCCGCGATCATTGGGCAGGTTGGGTTCCTCATAACCGAGGTGCCATTTCCCAATCATTCCAGTGTGATAGCCCGCCCGGTTCATCAGCTCGGGCAGGGTAGGGCCGGTGGGGTTGAAATACCCCCAGTTGCTTTCCGGGTTCTGACGAATCACTCCGGGCGCGCCCACCAGATCGGGATAGCGACCGGTCATCAGCGAAGCCCGGGTGGGGGTGCAGACGGTACAGTTGGCGTAGAACTGGTTCAGGCGCAGGCCCGAGTTCATCAAGTTGTCAATGGCGGGGGTTCGGATGTCCTTGCCTCCGAAGGAGGAAAGATCGCTGTAACCCAAGTCATCGACGAGGATGCAGAGGATGTTGGGTTTCTTGCCCGAAAGCGGGCCGGATAGGCAAAATCCCAAGGCCAAAAGGAAAGGAGTGAGCATCGATTTCATGGATTTACCTTATGCCTGTTTAGAGTTTTCACCGCAAGCGTGACCGATCCTTCCATGGATAATCTTCTTAGGCGAAGATTTCGTTGACCGCTTTTCCGATTCCGTCCTTGGTCGCATAGAAGGGGCGCTTCTCCACCTCATAGGCGGTTTTCGGATTGATTCCCATCGCGGTGAAGATCGTGGCATGCAGATCCTCAATGGGAACCGGGTTTTCCACCGCCATCAGGGGACGCTCGTCCGCGGTCTTTCCGTAGACGAATCCTTGCTTCACACCGCCTCCCCACATCATAACACTAGTCCCTCCGGTAAAGTGCCGGTGCAAGCCGTAATGCTTCATTTCCTGCAGTTTGTCGGTTTTTGCCCGGGACTGATCCCTGGCATTCGATCCGGGTACCCCTTCGATCATCATGTCCCGGCTGAATTCACTGGCCAGAACCACGAGGGTCCGGCCGAGCAGTCCGCGTTCTTCCAAATCAAGGATCAACTGGGCTACGGGTTGATCAATTTCTTTCTTCATGCGGGCAGAGGTCGTGTGTCCGTTCTCATGGTGATCCCAATGAAGGAAGGGAACGTACTCGGTGGTTACTTCGATAAAGCGTGAACCCTCCTCCGCCAGTCGGCGGGCAAGCAGGCATCCTCTGCCAAACCGGGTATTTCCGTATTTTTCGTAGGATTCTTTGGGCTCCAGGGTTAGATCAAAGGCTTGCTTCTCCTTGGACTGAAGCAAGCGGTGAGCGGATTCCATGGAACGGAGCATCGATTCGCGCTGAAAGTCGCTCATCCGCTCACGGTTCGGGTTTTGATCGAGCAAGTTTCTGAAGTGCTTGTAACGGTTGGAAAAGCGGCCCGGTTCCATTCCCTTCGGCGGTTTCACCGATTGCACCGCCTGTTCGGGGTAGGGCAGGTTCATCGGTCCGTACTCCGACCCGAAGAAGCCGGCGGTGGTGAAGGCCTTGAGCTCCTCCTTTTCCCCCACTCCTTCGAGCCGTTGCCCGACGTTGATGAAGGGAGGGATGACCTCGTTCTTGGGACCCAGCGCTTTGGCCATCCATGCACCGATGTGAGGGGCGGCCACGGTCAGGGGAGGAACGTAACCGGTGTGCCAGTGATACTGGTGCCGGGAATGAAGGATCGAGCCCAAGTCCGGTTGCACGGCCGAACGGATCAGCGTACCCCGGTCCATGACTTGGGCGATGTTTTCCAAGCCTTCGGTAATTTGTAAGCCGTCCACATTCGTATCAATTGCAGGAAAGGTGCTGAGAATCTTTTCCACCTCCAGTCCCTTTTCAAAAGGCAGGTATCTCTTTGGGTCGAAGGTATCGGGAGCGGCCATACCTCCAGCCATCCAGATCAGGATGCAGCTGTCGGCGCGAGCCTCGGGATGCGAAATGCCTTCCTCTCCCCAAAGTCTCGTACCTGTGGAGCCGAGGGCGGCGGTTGAAGCAAGCCCGAGTTGCCTGATGAAATCGCGTCGTTGAATGGATTCGGGAGGATTCATAAGCTATTTGTCCTTTGTACCTGAGTCTTGAAGAAATGGAAATCACTTTTCCCCACCGAGGCTCTTCTCCCAGCCAACCGGTTGAGTCCATGCCATGCGTGGGATTGGCCCAGCGTCGATCAAAGGAAGGTTCGGAGCATCGCAGGAAACAACCGCCCGCACGAAAAGTTCGCTCCCATTCAAACGGTAGGACGCTTTTGTTCCATCGACCGTTTTCAGCACTCCTCCCAATCGCTCGTCCGCATAGATTCCGGACATGGGTCGCATGACTCGCTTCCAGTCGCGAAAGGGTTTGGGCATGGTGTGATCGAGTGAAACGTCGATGGGAGAGCCTATGAAACGGATTTGGTAATTCCGGTCGGGTCGCGGATCGACCTCCAGGGAAAGTTCTCTTCTTTCTTCGTCGTATTCCAATCTTCTGAGGGTAATCCCCGTTGAGGAATAGAAGTCTCCTTGCCGCATCGCCGAGGTAATGGAGTCCTTGTCCAGGGAGTCGCTTCTCACCATGACCCAGGCCAAGCCGGGTGCGTTTTTGAGTTCCTTGTCCGAATGGTAATGCTCCTCGGGTGTGTGGTAGTTGTGCGTGTCATCGGTGGCGCATCCGAAAATGGGAGGAAGTTTGTGCTTTTTGATTCGGAGGGTGTTTGCGATGTCCCAAATCCGTTCGACGCTTGGGACATGTTCGTCTCCGAGGCTTTTGCATCCCGTACTCGCATTGAAAATCTCCACGCCATCGATGTCCGGGGCGGCGGCCATGATCTCTGCGGTGACCGCATAATGGAAGTTGGGATGATTGAGGTGCCAAAAGACCTCTTCCCTTTTCCCGACCGTATGCGAGTGGAGCAAATGAGCCTGGTGTTCGAGCATTTCATGGACCGAGCCTTTTGCTTGCGGGACAAAGAGCCGGTCGACGTTGATGGCATTGCTGTGAACCGGAAATTCCCTCTTCTTTTCGATCCTTCCCGCGGAGGCGGTCAGTTCGAAGCCTTCGATCATGATGAATGCGCCGGGTTCTTCGAATTGCCTGCGGATTTCCTCGAGAGTCTTAAGGCGGGCTTGGGTTTTGCCGTCTCTTGTCCTGATCTTCAGTCCGCTCTCTCCCCATCTCTCGCGATGTTTGGAAACCACCTTGTTTTCGCGTTCGTGTTTGCTTACGTCCTTCCATCTCTCTCCGCGCTGCAAAACGTTGTGATCGGAAAGCACCAGGAAATCATAACCCTTACTCTTATACCAATCGGCGGCGGTTTCGGGAAAATCGTTCCCATCCGACCAGAGCGTATGGGTGTGGGTATTTCCCTTGAACCATCGTTCGGAGGAATTTCCAGCCGTCTGCTTTAGAGCACAAACCAGCAGAACGAGGAAAAGGGGGGCACGTCGGAGGTTCACGCTTAGAGAATGATTTGGAAATCGGGTTGCATGAAAACCAGCCAAAGCAGGTCCTCGACTTGGCTCGGTTCCGGGGAATCCGTGAGCACGGCTTGCAAAACGGTTCTTTCACCTGAGGAAGGCGGACGGCTCAGGGAGTGTTGGTAAAGCCAGTCGACGAAACCCTGCTCGATGGAAGCCCGAGGAGCGAGGTTCTCCGCTCCCCGCTTGAGGTACTGGGAAAGGATTTCCCCATTGGCGAGATCGATGGCTTGCAGAGTGGTCAATTCCGCGGGCCGGGAGGTGACCACCTGATCACGGTGGGGGCGGCCAAGCGAGCGCATCAGGAAATCATTCTTGACGAGGGAGGCCCGAATGGGGGGCGCATTCTCTCTAACCCCGGGGGCGGTGGGATGGGCCTCATGCAAGATCCGTTTCCAGGGACCGGAACCATAGGTATGCCCTTCTTTGGCCGGTTGCCACTGACCCTGTTTTTGGACCTCCCAACTTCCGTCGGTTTCGATGATTCGCTCGGACCCTTTGCCGATTTTCAGGTGAGCGACGAAGCCTGAGGCTCCGCCATGCATCTCCGCGTCCACCTCGATGAGGTTTTCTCCCGCCTGAAGGAACGAGGAAATTTCATGGTAAACTGGTTTTTGCCAATTTTCGGAGGAGGTCAGGAAGGCTCCGTTAATCTTCATGGAAAAGGCATTGTCGCAAGTCGCGATCAGGCTGGCGAAAGCGGGTTGCTTTTCAAGGGTCACCGATTTTCGCAAGCGAACCTTGCGGGCGTTCGGGTTGGGTCCCCAAATCCAACGGGCGGTGATTTTTCCGGCTTTCCCGAGATCGGGAAGCTTGGGTCTCTCGGACTCGGGTAGTCGTTCGGAGCGGTCGACCTTGGCTTCGGCGTTGACCGGATAGGTCCGGGTGA
>MDTE01112802.1_pt1 | contig 13117 bp, 6 predicted proteins | sample 811231 | NCBI WGS metagenome assembly MDTE01 (sample SAMN05326651, study PRJNA326480) | marine metagenome | isolation source: seawater | place: Indian Ocean: Red Sea | collected 2010
CCCCCTCATGTAGCTGCGCTAACCCTAATTAAACTGAATTTTCAAGACGGCATCGACACCAGGCGCCGCGCTGGCAGTGTTCATCCTCGATTTCAAGTTCACTGGCCGCAGGCTTGACTCGGATGCAAGTGCTGCCCTTCATGAGATTCGGTCCAATACATGAGGTTCAAAAGAAAACTTGAATGCGTCATATGATGCAAATTCGATGCTCTGGCGGAGCTGATGCGAAAACCTGCATTCAAGGCACAGGTGGATACTTTTACAGCAAATGCTGAGGTGGTCGATCAACTTGAAGTAAGTAAGCAAGCACGGTGTTTCCGCTTTCTTAGGAAGCGAACCGCAGCCACTAACATCGCCCGCTAGTGCTAGTGACGTAAAAGCTCATGCAGCTAGAGCCAAAGTAGACTTCAAGTTCAAGTTGGAGTACAAAAGTACAGTGCAGAATTCTCAGGCTCTGGTCAACAGCCCTACAATCACTGGTGAACGCTGCTAGGGATCCTTCACGTCTTGCTGATGCCGTGGCCGATCTCAAAGACCCTGAGATGATAAAAAGTGCAAGGGAAATGATGGCTCAGGCTGAGCCGGCATTTCAGGTTGAGATGCAACGGATGATGGAACAGCCTGAAATGCGCAAAGTCGTGGAGGCGTCACGTTCCTTCGTGAGATGGCAGATATGAATGCCAGTGAGCGAATCGCAAGGGTTACTGGTGCTGCGTCACCTCTTGATGAGTCCTAATCCACAGTGTCACGGTGATCCGACCTGTCGCCTGTCTAAGCCCGAGAACCGCCTTGATCCCTGACGCTTCGAATGGACCAGTTGTTGCCCCACAAGCAAGAACATCCAATACTCCGGGCTAGAAGATTCAAGTTCAATCAACTTGCGTATGAATCAGTCAAAAGACTGACCATAGTCATGTTTAACATCCTATCGCCGACCCACGACAAACAACGCTATCGGCGAGTAAGACGACCAACTTTACTAGTATTCCTAGTTGCTCGTTCGAAAGTCCGAATTGGCTTTAGTTGTTCGTCTTGTCTCCACACCCTCCCCACCTAACGACGACGCGCGCTACGCGCTCCGAGCCGGGCTTGGGCCGCCTCGTATACTCGAAGCTGGTGCATCACTCGAGCTGCTCGAGCCCCTGGAAATGCGGGAGGGAGTACACTCCGAGTCTGTATTGGGGGGTCGCTGATCGCTTTTGCCCCGCATCGGACACGGTGTGAGTGAGTTTGGCTGTGCGTATGTGTGCCTTGCAACTGTGCAACTTGAATGGAAATAACTGAAAAGAAATATTATTAACTGAGCTATTTAGTATCCCAAGGGTACCGTGACTCCAATATCCCCTTGATAGGGAGCCCCGGGCCGGGAACTTGACTCGGACCCAACCAATCTACTTGACGCGGAAACCTTACTATAATCCGATGTTTCTCTCAACGTAGAACTGAATCGTCCGCCCCAAGATTACATTCAGAAGCACACGAGGACGACAGCACATGAGGACGAGATTAGGGGTTCTTATGATCCTGCACCTCCGCCTAGCCTACTTGAGGACAACTCGGACCTAAAACTAGGCTACTTGATATATTTGAACAGGCCGTCGACTTTGCTGTGCAAAGCGTTAAACTTTGCCGAAGCAAAGCGTAATGACGTTCCGTCAGCACGTTGCGCCGCGAGAAATTCAACGTTCCGTTTGGCGAATCGAATGCTCCTCTTCAAGTTGCAGCTTGAAACAACTCTACTGGCAGCCAGGTGTCTTTGCGATGCCGCCTCAATGAAGTGAATAGAATCAAGTCCATTTCATTGGGCATCAACAATTTTCAGCAAGCAGGGGGACTTTGATTTCATCATTGGGGTTTCGACGTGAGTGCGGTCCTAGCTCGTTCCTTCGCTTTGGCTGGGCCACCACGCAGGCAGGTACGAGGTGTAATTAAGAGGACAGGACTGCGCAACATCTGCCAGAAGACAAGAATATCGGACCTTTTGAATAGATCGCCATGCAGAAAAATCACCAATATGGATATATGTGTTTAAAATAGGACTCCAGTTGTGCAGCAAGATTCTATTGGAGTCATCCTCCGCGGGAGCAGGTTGACAGGTACCGTATTGTCCCATGTCGTGATCGAAATTGGCGCTGCTAGGATGAGAATTTGTTAAGAATAGACATGCCTTTCCGTGATTCTCATCATAAGTGAATGTTCGGGCGTTCAGAGTCCCGAGTACGTTGCGATGCTCAGGCTGCTGTTCAGGCTGATGCTCAGGGGACATGTTACCATCATCTATGCAATCTCTGAGCCCACCCACAGAGGTAGAAAACAAGTCTTGCTCTACCTGTGATTCTCCGTCAGCGCGGTGAGATGCAAATATATTCAATAGACCAATGCGATTCTTGTAGCTTGCGAAATGATTTTTCACTTGCGTGCCTACCTTCATAGGATTAAGATCTAGTCTAATTTTTTGTTTCGTTTGGTCTACGAGATGTCGAAATGCAGACTTTCCATTCGAGTTAGGGAGAGGCCTGAGCTCGACCACCGTCGCCGATTGGAGTCTTCTTGTCCTGGCTACACGCACGACTGAAATATTGGTTTTAGTATTCAAGGGTCTTGGTAATAATTTATCTCCACTTATTATTAGCTTGATGCCTGATCGAGAATACACCCGACTACTTCTCGGCACCAATTGGCACTCTTCAGGAGCTTCCGACGGCTGAACTTTATTCTCGTCGCAATTTCCTAATGCTTCGGGAGTGGTCTGAGTTTCAACAAATTTGCCATTGAAGACGACTGGTGTGTACATGGGCGAACAGTATTGCCTCGGTGCAGAGAAAAGTTCGCTAGGTGATGCTTCAAATCTATCATCAGTGTGAGTGCTGGCACAACGCCCCATAAGCGTGGTCTTTAGATTGCCCTCGGCAATCTGCTTGTGCGCCAAGGCGTGTAGACTTGCATGTTGTTCTAAAGTTGTACACGTCTCAAGCCCTCCCCAACTGGAACGACCATTGGCAGTTCGCTCTTGTTGAGGTTTGGGTGTTGGTCGGCCTCCAATCACATGCTTTCCAATGGGTTGAATGGAGAGATGATCGGCCGGCAGGCGGAAGCAGACAAGATTGCGCTGAAGGTCATATTGTAACTCACCGCCAAAAACTTGCACAGCCTTGGCTGTAACATCCCAGCAGATTCGAACGCCACGACGCCTTTGCTGATGCTCACGAAGTAGTGCTTTGTAATCTATAGCATACTTGGTGTCGTAGTAAAGCCGGGCACAGTCACACGCACGCTTGTGCATGAAGAAAGCGGCAATTTTTCCAAAGCTCTTGGGATACTGCAGAAATTTATCAACAAATATGCATTTCTCCAAGTCAGACCATTGGCGGCTCTGCGAAGAAGTAACTTCTTCAGCAAGTGGATCGGATATGTGACGGCAACTCAAGGCTGATTCGCGGAGGCGCGTGTCTTCTTGCACAACAACAGATATTGGGAGCGGGAGTGGTAGGTCGCTTTCATTAATCGAGCCACGCTCAAAACGCGCCTCCTTAGCAGAGGATGCTAAAATTTCAGACATTACACGTTCATGCTCTGAGGTTTCCTCACGTAGTGCCTTGCGAGCTCTTGTCGGTGCTCCAAGGCTGCCCGCTTCATCACTTTCTACACATGTTATTGTGTGGCCAGAAGCAGTCGACCGCAAAGAGTCGAGAGAAAAAAGGGATGAGCACGACTCCCCCCTGTGTCTAAACGTACGTTCGTTACGTTTTGCACCTTCAGGTTGGCGGGGAGGGCAAAGAGAAGTATGCCCCCTTTGATACTCCCGCGCACACAAATTTGCGCGCCATCTTGTCTCTGCATCCTTGTAGTCATTGGCTTGTTGATCCAGGTAGAAGCAGAGCCTTCGCGCACGTTTGTGTGCGGCTGCATGTAGAGCTGGGATGAGGGCGGCGTGACTCATTTCATTGGCATGCCAAAGAGGAGACTCGTGAGGCGTTCGGTAAAGGTGTTTTGGCTCCTGAGTATTCGAAGTAAGAATCCGTTTTTCTCTCACAATTTGCTTCAGGTCATGCACGACTGTTGGAGGAACACGTGAGCAATTTCCGTTGCTACAAGTAAGTTTGCTCTGCGAGGGGCCAAGAAACGGTTCAGTTTCGTCGGACATCATGCATCCAGGTGCCCTGCGCCAGAGATCCTGCATGTTAAAGAAAGCCTCCTGGATTAAGGCGTCGAGGCGGCCAAGGCCGTGCTCCAGCGGCATGGTATTGAGATCAACATCAATCATTTGGCTGAGAGCTATGCGCAGTTCCGCATCTTCTTTTTCGCGATCAGACCGCAGCTTTGTTACACGGCCTGTAAATTGCTGCTTGCCTGTGGCATGAGCAAAGCCGTATGCCGTCAGGTAGGAATTGTCAGCAGGCGTTGATGGCGTTGGGAGGCAGTCCATTAGGATGGCTACGGTACTAGTCTCCTCTTGGCTCTTGACTGGTATTAATGTCATGCCGTGAGCGTTATTGGGGACATTAGTGTTTGTCTCAGTTGTCATAGTTACTTGTTCATGAGCTTGCAGGTTGTATGAGGGAACCTTGGGAGGGCGGTCAGTTCCCCCATGAGGTCCACCCAGTGGTGCGTTCCATGTTTGCCGGCGGGCGGCACATTGCTGGTCTGTCCGCCGAATAAATGCAGAAGGTGTTTTTCCTTTAAGGAAGGCAGTCTGCGATTGCCATGCCTTGTTCGGAGACCCAGCAAGGGAGCCCTTGATTCCACCGGTGGACTGATGCCAGGACACGCTCCCTCCTGAAACATTAGGCGTAGGACGGATTTGACCCACATTTTTTACATTTTTTCGAGGTTGACCAGGGCCATTTTCTTCCCGCTGCCGCATCGTGCTACTGCAACTCTCCAAACCTACGAGCCCATACTACTCTCCCGTACTTAAGTATGAGCTTTGTAGACAATAAATAAATACATTAAAAATCGAGCACGGAGGACACGCAATGGTCCACATAAATAAATAACCATAAATTAGCCTGACTCGGAGAAATCGAGGGCGGGGGAGGCATGGGGCCTGACCCCGATACAACTTGAATGGGCCCGGGCTCAGGCGGCCGCCGCCGCGGCTGTAGTCACGGTAGCGCGGCCTCCCCATTAATAGCCCAATCCCGGAAACTAGCTGCGACTGATCCTTAGGGGGTGCCTCACATTCTGGCGGAGTGGGGGCGGCTAAAAAAGCGAAGGACCGGAAGGGCCCCCACGCGAACGTCGCGCCAGTGGCTCCCGGGCCTTGGCCCGGCGGCGTCACGGTCACGGTCACGGTTCAAGTTCAAGTTCGTGCCAATTCAGGCGACTATTTGGGCAACCATACAACAAAGGTCATCTTGTTTGCGTATCTTATCGAATCAGGGGGTGAAAATCACATCATGATCATATCGAGCAGCCTGAGGGAGAAGGCTCTTAGGAGCTTGTTCCTTTTTTTTAGGTCTTCCTTAATTAATTAATTAATTTATTTATTTATCTCACCAATTTGGGGTCAGGCCTGTCGAGTATAGACCACGACTCCTCCGCACCGAGAAATCCTGGGTAAACCCGAATTTACGTCGCAAAGGACCTAAACGTGTTAGCGGCTCGGGAGGCGTGGTCTAAACGCGACAGGGGTCAGGCCCCTTGAGGACTTCCTTAGGAGGCAGAGCTCTGGAGACATCTCGCTTGGCGGCCTTCGCTCCCGGACCGTGACCGCGCCGCGGCGGCCGCCGCGGCGCCCCCGAGACTTCCCGGGCGCGATAATTGGGGATTCATCCTTTGCAAACTTGTACCCCAACTCCCGGGGCGCGCGGGGACCTAAAAGCCCCGTCACCAAGCAGCGTCACCAAACAGGAGGGGGGGGGTTTCAAGTTACCTGTATCATGATTTTGGGGATCGCAAACCACACTCAAATTGGCTTTGTGGTCGGTAACGCAGACCTAACTCAGTGCCAGTGAGGCGAGCTAGAGACTAGTACAGTACCATTAGGGTAACTGTTCTGGCTGACTTCTAACCTCTCCTGGACTTCGATGCACTCAAAGAGATGCCCTGGGTTATGTGGGCAGCCATATTTTTGTACCGCCATCTTTTTTAAGCAGGCTCGAGCGTCCTGGCATAGTATGGAGAGGCGCCAGCAGAGGAGACGGAGACGAGAAGAGCTAGGGGCGTCAACGTGAAGTAAAACCCCGGGTGGCCTTTGGATGCGCCTTGGCTTCAATGGTGCCGTATTAGCGCCTCTTCTATGGCCCTCCCAGAAGCTGTTGGCCGCAAGCGACTCGGACCAAACAACAGTATCTAGGGGGAGGAAGAGTTCAAAGAAGGCAACCGCTCGTATTGAAACGGACTACCTTTCAGCCGTCGCCAGCGAGAGTACAGGAAGCAAGCTGCGATCGGCTGCTGCGCCATGTCTGGACTGGACCACTCAACACTAATTCCAGCCGGTCCGGTCGACTTGTGAAACTCGACAATGATGGAGTGCAAGGCACCTCTAACGAGATAGACAAATCCACTCCCCCGACGCTGGCCGGGACTGGTCTCTACGACTACTGTTTCGTCGATGAAAATGCGGGCAGCATCGTCCGGGTCTAGCAGTCCTAGCTCAAGACGGAACTGGGCGGACTCTGGCGACTCCAGCAAGCCTGTCCACCGTATCGACGTGTAGTCCGCAACACCAACAGCAATATCTTCTTGTGCCCAATCAAACCTACGGCGGAGCAAAGTGCAAATAGACCTGTCTTGGTATATATGTTGACTCACACCAGTGGGCCGAACTCCTCTCGGACAACAGAAGGAAGACCATTAAGACCGTCTGTAAAATAGTGGGCCATTAGGCTTCCACCGCCTCGTCCAATAGAGGGCTTGTGAGCCAAATCGATATGCATCAAGTGTGAGCCGGATCGATGGGGGTTCAAATCAAATGTGCTGTGGCGAATGAAATACGTTCCATCGTCGCTGTCATGTGCTATTCCAGTGGCCTAGAGCAAACTATGTGACGGAAAAATTGTTACGGAAACTCACCAGCCCGCTACCCTGGGCTCGAATTCGAACCGCTTCACCACCGACGGGTATGCTGTTACCAAACTCATCGCGAGCCTTGACGATATATCGACCGAGCGGCTCATCACGCACGCCACTCCAACTCGCACTCATGTGTCCCGAACGGCATTGCAATGCCACAGGGACGCCCAAAATTGAACCATTCAAGAAGACGCGGAGCTGATAGATTCCCGCCCTGCACAGGATGAATCTAATCATGAGACGACCCCGTCTCAAACTACGAGAGGCGCGAACGCTAGAATCGGCTACCCAGGCGCGGACGTTAGAAATGCCATGTGGTTGAACTAGTTTGAGGCTCACGGATATATTTTTGTTCCAATCAATATGAGACAAAGCAGCATGCTCACGGAGGATGAGGTGAGCTGGAGTCCCAGCTGTTACTCCCGCAACAAGGGCCGTCCCAACAAGCAGGGTCGAGTGCTTCGACGCCGCAGCGTGCACAAAATCTGCAGTCCAGGGGGCGTCTATTTGCGCCGACGACGAGGTCGCAGAGGACGACTGTGGTGACCAGGCATATGCAGTGATAGTATATTTTCGAACGGCTTTGACGTATACGAGTGCCTCGTAAAGACCACTTTTGAGGTCTGTGACCACCGTAGATATATCTTCACGGGGCGCATCGAGGTATATAGCTGGATGATCTCCTCCACGGGCCCGAAGGTTAGCACAAGAATCACGGATCTCAAAAACGGCTACAGGACTCCAGTTTGCAACTTGATACTCTTGCCTTCGGCGTATGATGCGGCTGGCCGAGCCATCTGGAAATCCAGGGATCACATCAAAAAGGATGGGAGAAGTCCCAACGAGAGCGGTACGCGAGAAGGACGCAGATGGGATGCGTGTGAGCTCTGGCCTTTCCTTTGACGCCCAGCTACATCGCACGAAAGCCATAGGACCACTTGCGTGCGCATACGTTAGCTCAAAAACATGGTCGCGTCTCAAAGACGATGGAGATGGAGAGAACACGCCCTCATACGTCGAACTACTACTAAAAATGACGCGACCATCAATCTTGAGTAATGCTCGGGCGTCCGGATCGGTGTCACAACGGAGAAGGAAATCTTCGGCGCTGCGCGGAAACTGGAGGAACGCCACAAAAATAGCAATAAACTTCGTATTCGCAAGCCTTCCGGCTGGTCTAAATGTGTCATTTTGCTGGACTACGCTCTCTTGGTAACGCCGGTTCCAATTGTAGTCGATTTCAGCAGCCGTCTCAACCAACAGTACCTGTCTAGGATCAAGCATATTGTGTACGCTTACATCTATACCTGGCTGGCGCAGAAACAGATGCAATCTGTGCGCCCCGGAGATTCGTGCGAAATAAGAGATGCCGTAGAGCCCCGGCCCGATGTGCATACCATTCACAAGTAGAGTCTCTTGTCGTTCTTCCTTCTTTGAGCCGTTGTCCCCGCCGCCGCCAACGAAAACAGCAAGGAGTTGGTGGACCTCATTGAAATGCAGATTTCCCCACGAATCCCGCGTACTGACGCGTATTTGAGCGACCTGGCATGCATGGACATGCATCGCTATTCCCAGACCCTCCACGGAACATTTGCTCGCATCAACATCCCCAGCAGTAACATACAGTGATAGACGGCTAATATTGCTCGCGGAAATTGTGTCCGTGATGAGGAGTGTATATTGACCGGCAAGAGTTGCGTTATATTCAAAATCGTATATCCCGTCGTGCGCACCTGTGGTGCGCAATCAATTAGTGAGTCGGGTGCACAATTTGAGTTACGCGCACTGGTCTCCGCGCCCGTGATTACTGCCCGTAAGAAAGGGGCCGCATAAGACTCGTGCGTCAACGTGGCATTGTATCTCGACTTGAGAGGCGGTTCGTCGATGATATTGATAGAAGTATCATGTGCAGCGAGCGTGAAAACCGAAGTCTTGCCGGCGACTGGACGCGTGAGGCCGTCACCAGCAACTGTTGAGCGGGTACTCGTGACGCCGTCCTCAACATGCACGAGAAAAGGAGACCCACGAATCATCTCCCCCGCATATGCAACCTCAAGGCGAAGGCTTCCACTGATTGTTGGAAAGTAAGTACACAAAACCGACCCATTCGTGAACTGTAAATTACACGCGCCATCGGCATTTAAATCAAGTTTGCAGGATAATAAAGACATGTCGATGTTCTCCACGCAGAGATTACCATACTGGTCACGGACATTAACAAGGAATCTTGCCAGTACATGAACGGTTGCAGTCTGGATCCCGAGACCATCCGCAGTACTCGCCTGGCCCCTCGCAGGTCCAGCCAGAACGTGAAGCGAAAACGGAGAGCCTCTGATAGCCTGGCCATTGATCATTACCGCAAGCTTATGAGTACCGGCAGTTACTGGTCGCACAGACGCATGATAGGTACCATTGCCTGCGTCGTAAATGTTCCCCGTCACAATCAGTCTGCGTGGTGACAATTTTCTTGAGGCCTCTAGGTCGCCGACGGGTCTTCGTACGTGTTTTGATACAACAGCTATCACATCGCCACCAGCATCAACTCTGTTACGAAATTCATCGAAAGATTGTATAGTGAATCTTGATTCGGCCCCCGCGGTACCCTGATGCAGACCCTGGCCGGTCGCAGAACATTGTCTGGCATGCGCACGAGCAGGCAAGATTTTGACCTGAAATGGGCTCCCGAAGACGTCGGCGTGTTCATGGATAGATACCCCGATCCAGCGTTGCGTCAAATTGGATTCATAGGATACAGCAAGCTGATAGGCCCCCGACTGGGTGGGGTGAGCACCACGTGCGTGACGTGTACGAGCAAGACCAGCATGCGTGGCAATAGAGAATGCCACTGGAAACATGCCGCCTCCGCGAGCAGCAGCTTCACTTCGTAGAAGAGAAGCGTTTGCTTTTAGGCCTAGGAAACTGCGGTGGCCTAATGCCCTCAGACGAGATGAAGCGGCGTCACACGGTCTTGCCGGCGCAGCTATTGGTAGGGAGAGACCGATATCGTCACAGCGATTGCCGAATAGATCAACAACTAAGACTTGAAAAGCAAGAGGGCGCCCAGCCTCGCCAAGAGACAGCCCGCTGCCAAAAGCGAACGTGTTGCCTGTGGATAGGGCACTCGAAGCTACTCTGACCAGAGACGGTGATCCTTTGAGCTCATTTGAATAATGCCTGCACATATCACATGTCACGAAGATTATGTTTTAAAAAATAGATTTCTTCTCGTGTGAGAAAATAGAGGACAGGTATTTTGGAGCAATGAGAGCCCGAGACATTGAAGGAGCGGACCATTCCAAGGAAACACCCTTGCCACGAGAAGCGGCGAAGTCGGAGTAGTAGTTGTTTGAAATTCGCAATTCAAGGGCAATTGAATGCAAGTGGTATGCAGTTAGGAGCGCGGGCGTGCTGATTTCACTATGACGCCGCGTCAAAGTCCGCCATCCATCGACAAGTACTCTGCCATCAAGCCATAGTCGCACACCCAGTCCGCTGCCATGCAAGACAACATGCAAATAATAAGCACCAGTTCGGCTGGGGCGGAGATGACCAGACCATCGCACAAAGTCAAGATCTACGCCAAATGTTGACGGGGGAAAATAAGCTTTTTGAAGAAGTGCGCTGTCCCACATGAAATGAACGTGCGAGTCAATACGGTCCACCACTCTCTTTGCCATAAGGTTCGAGCCATGATGGTATTCGCCCTTGAGGCCACCCGTTGCTAGCATCCACGCACGTTGCTTGTAAATACCGGTCCTTTTCGCAATCCATGAGCCGAAGTACGTGCCATTTCCCATGTCTGACATCGCACTGATCTCCCAGTTTGAGCCTTCTGTGTAGGGCAGCTTCAATGCTGGCGAATGGGTCAACGTGTGAGATGTGGTTGAAAAAAATATAGGCTCAAGTTCGACAAGAAAGACATCACCGCCCATTTGCATCTGTGTGCCCCTTCCGTTGTGGGCAAGGATGACGGTCGATGATGCATTACCTGCGGTGGCTATGCAATCACTCCTCAGTAGCGAAAAGAAAGCACTCGCGCGATTCATGTCGTCATCAATTACTGTTAGAAGAGCTCGTCGCTGGGAACCAAGAGAAGCTCCGCCTCTTGGCCTAATGAGTTCAATCATGGCCGTTTCATCCCCTTCACTCATACGGTCATCGTGTACCGCAAGAAGAAAGCTGAGCTCTGTCACTCCATCATCAAATTGCAGCATAGTAGATGAGGTGTATGGGGCAGACATAGCGATGTCGCTTTCTGCAGTCGTGATATGGTGGAGCATGTAGCGCACCTGGACGACTCCAATGCCCCCCCCACTTCTTTTTATCGCAACCCGTACCGTCTTTGCCCCCTCGGCAACAGAGTATTGTGAACTGGACCATGTGATCGTCCCCTCGTGTCCACAAGCACCAGGGGCCTGCTCACGAAGAGAATCGCCACAACTCCACGACGAATTACCAGACAAACCTTGCTCGCACAGCTGGGGAGGCTTGGAGTTGGGTAGTACACGAAACTGTTCATACTCATCGGAGCTGCCAATTTCGAAGGTGGCGTACACTGCGGCCGACCCAAAATTGCTTTCCAAGGTAGTTAGAAGGGGTTTTGCAGGCTGGAAGTGGGACCATACTGTTGTGTCAACGCATTTCAAACAAGAGTTTGAGTTACACACAGCACAACGCTGGCTGTGATGTGCACAAGTGTGGCACGAGCGGGAATTCTCATCCAAATAGTAGCCATCTACGCATCCCACGCAATAACTTTGGGTGCATGCAGTGCATAGTTTATCGAAACCCATGCACTCGGAGATTGAACAGTCACCCGTCCGAGTGCTGGAATGACATTGACACTTCCCGGTAGAATAATTGCATATCCCGGCCCCACTGCACTCTAATGAAAAGCGCCCCCCTATTGTACCGGGACAGGATCGTTTAGGGTAGCACAAATTCCCGTCCCTATAGTGCGTTGGCCCACAGGTGCTGCAATCCACCCCTTCGTAACCCGTATTGCAGTGGCATACCCCGGCGCGACGATCACAACTCCCGAACTCTTTAGCATGACAATAATAGGCATTCGCACCCAGTGGCCCTATCATACCAGGACATATTTGGCGACCAGATGCTGGGGCCCAATTACGGGGGTGTGTGCGCGTAGATGGTGCGCCTTCCAGTACATTTTCGAGAGTACTCACGTCTGGATTATTCGCCTGCCCCACGTAGGATATTTCATAGGATGTGAAGTCATCATAGAGATCTACACCACGATGAAGCAGGCGAAAAGCCAAAGTACTCCGAAACCAAAGCAAGAACACACTCGACAAAAGCGCAAAGTTCAGCCCCTTCATATGATAACTATTGCATTGTAGGACGTCGTCAGCTCATTGAGGCGTCAGCTCTTCTCCTCCATCATATGGATTAACATCCGACAATAATGACAGGGTACCAGCTTTGTACCTACGGTATATCTACGGCATTCGAATCCACATACCGTACGGTACCAGCCTGTACCCAGTACCGCATTGCCTCCCCGTTCCAGGGGAGGGGTTAAGACGCTCAATCCCACTTTTAGTAATCGGGCACCTACCGCAGCCCACACGCGGCATCCCAAGCCACCAAATTTTGCACGCGGTGCATTTACATAAATTTGGTAGGGTAGCCCGATTTTGAGCTGCAACGAAGCCCCTCGCGCTGCGCACGGACTCGATCATTTTTCGGCATGCCGCGATCTCGGCCTATACGCGCGCTCGAGGGACGGCGGCTGCTGCGCTGGGACGCTCGACTATGCATTTCCATAGGAAGTGGCCTTTGTTTCGACGCTGCGGGCCCAGATGGTGACCGGTCGCGTGACTTTGTCCAGCTCTTTCTCGGTGTCGCGGGTGTCGCGGTCCAGTCTGGTGCGTGCTGCGTCAACGACGCCTGCGTGGGTAACTTCTCACTTGTGGTGGAGGGTGGTGGACGCCTCTTCCACAGGTGGCCCAAGGCCACCGCCACCGGGGCCCGGCCCACCCTGCGTCGCGCGCGCCACCGGGCGCGAAGCAGTCCCCGCCAACCACGTCCGGCAGAGATGGGGGTTGGTGCGGATTTTACAACAAGCGAGAAGGGAAAG
>MDTE01043951.1_pt1 | contig 13115 bp, 10 predicted proteins | sample 811231 | NCBI WGS metagenome assembly MDTE01 (sample SAMN05326651, study PRJNA326480) | marine metagenome | isolation source: seawater | place: Indian Ocean: Red Sea | collected 2010
TCATTATTTTAAAGATTTAAAAATAATCTTTTTGGTTGTTCTAAAGAGTCTTTAACGATTTTTAAAAACGATACAGCCTCTTTTCCATCAATTATCCTATGATCGTAAGATAATGCAATATACATAATTGGCCTAATTTTTACTTCGCCATTTTCAACTACAGGCCTTTCAACTATATTATGCATACCTAGCACTGCTGACTGAGGGGGATTCAATATTGGTGTGGACAGCATTGAGCCATATATGCCGCCGTTTGTAATTGTAAAAGTTCCACCTTGTAAATCTTCAATCGTTATTTTGCCCTCTCTTGCTTTTTGACTTAAAGCATTGATATTTTTTTCTATATCTGCAAAAGATAATTCATCTGAATTTCTCACGACAGGCACCACTAAACCCCGGTCTGTTCCAACTGCAATGCTAATGTTATAATAGTTTTTATAAACAATTTCATCTCCTTGAATTTCTGCATTTATTGCCGGATAATTTTTTAGACCTAATATACAAGCTTTAACAAAAAAAGACATAAAACCTAGTTTTACAGAATATTTTTTTTGAAAATCATCTCTATAATCACTTCTCATCGAGATGATTTCTTGCATATTAACTTCATTAAAAGTTGTAAGCATAGCAGCATTTTCTTGGGCCTCTTTTAGTCTTTTAGCAATAGTCATCCTCAATCTAGTCATCTTAATTCTCTCTTCAGGTCCATGTGCAATTTTTCTTTCGGAAGGTTGTGGTTTCACTCCCATTAGTCTCATTACATCTTCTTTGAGAATAACACCATTTTTTCCTGAGCCAGATAATGTTTTCAAATCAATTTTTTTTTCAGCAGCAATTTTTCTTGCTGAAGGTGAGACTCTAAGATCAGTGCTGACATTTCTAACTTTTTCTTCTTTTTCTGTATAAGAATTATCTAGGATAAGAGGTTCTTCATTAAATATCTTTTGCTCTTTTACTTCTTCAAGAACCAAAGGTTGTTCCTCAACTTTTAAATCTTTTTTTTCTTTTATTGGATTTTCAATTTTATCTTGTTTAGGTGGAGAATATTTTTTTTCACTTGCTTTTTCAGAAGATTTTAATTTTGACTCTTTAATAGACCCTAGTAGAGACCCAACATTTACAGTTTCACCCTCCCTTACTGCAATATTCTCAAGAATTCCATTCATAGGAGATGGAACCTCAACATTTACTTTATCAGTTTCCAATTCAACGATAGGTTCATCTGAAGAAACTTTATCACCTTTATTCTTTAGCCATTTAGCAACTGTTGCCTCTGTTACTGATTCTCCAAGGGTTGGTACAATAATTTTTTCTGACATTAATTTGACTTTCTAGTTACCTTTTCCAATATTTTTTTTTGTTCTGCAAGATGTTTATTATAATTTCCAGTCGCAGTTGTGGATGAAGCATCTCTTCCTATGTATTTGACCTTATTATTTTTATAATTGATTATCTCAAGTATTCTGTCAATGTAATTTCTTACGGTATTCCAAGCTCCCATATTTTTAGGTTCTTCCTGGCACCAAAAGAAGTTCGCACTATTATATCTTTTTAAAATTTTAGCTAAAGTCTTTGCAGGAAAAGGGTATAATTGTTCGACTCTTATTAAAACAATACTATCATTTTTTGATTGTTCTCTTGCTTCAAGTAAATCAAAATAAATTTTTCCTGAGCACATAATAACTTTTTTAATTTTTTTATCATCTTTTAACTTTAAAAAATTTTCACCTTTCAAATATGAATGGTCCTCTAATATTCTATGAAAACTATTTTTTTTTGAAAAATCTTCTAACTTTGAAACACATTTTTTATTCCTTAATAAAGATTTTGGTGTCATTACTATTAAAGGTTTTCTAAAATCTCTGTGCATTTGTCTTCTAAGAGCATGGAAGTAATTAGCTGGAGTAGTACAATTCATTACTTGAATATTTTCACCAGCACACATTTGTAAAAATCTTTCTAATCTTGCAGAAGAGTGTTCAGGCCCTTGACCTTCGTATCCATGTGGTAATAACAAAACTAATCCACTAGCTCTTCCCCATTTCGACTCACTAGAAGTAATAAATTGATCAATTATAACTTGAGCTCCATTAGCAAAGTCTCCAAATTGAGCTTCCCATAAAACTAGGGTTTCTGGTTCAGATAAAGAGTAACCAAATTCAAATCCTAAAACTGCAAGTTCAGAAAGAAGGCTGTCAATGACTTCGAATTTTTTTTGAGTGTTATTTATATTATTTAAAGGAATATATCTATCGTGGTTATCTTGGTTTCTTAACACTGAATGTCTTTGACTAAAAGTTCCTCTTCCAGAGTCTTGTCCAGAAAGCCGAACTGAGAAACCGTCTGTTAATAAAGTTCCAAAAGCTAATAATTCAGCTGTTGCCCAATCAATCGGTGCGTTTGAATTAAACATTTTACTTCTTTGTTCAAACACTTTTCGTAATGTTTTATGAGCTGCAAATCCATTAGGTATTAATGATATTTTGGTCCCTACTTCAAGCAGCTTTTTAGTATCTACTCCGCTTACACCTCTCTTATCTTTACCAAGGCCGGGTTTAAATCTTGACCAAACTCCATCAAACCACTTTAATTCTGATTTATAATTTTTGGATGCTAAAAATTCTTTTTCTAAGAACTTTTTAAAATCTATTTTAATTTTCTCAATCTTATCGATGTTATAAAGACCACGGTTGATCATTTTTTTGCTATAAATGTTTAGTGTTGTAGGGTGTGACTTAATTTTTTTATACATAATCGGCTGAGTGAAAGACGGCTCATCTCCTTCATTGTGGCCAAACCTTCTATAACAAACCATATCAATCACAACATCTCTATTAAACTTTTGTCTATACTCAGTTGCAATTTTTGCACAATGAACAACAGCCTCTGGATCATCCCCATTTACGTGAAAAATTGGTGCTTGAGATAATTTAGCAACATCTGATGGATAAGGAGAGGATCTAGCAAATCGAGGTGCAGTAGTAAAACCAATTTGATTGTTAACAATCACATGAATTGTTCCTCCAATGTTATGACCGGGTAAACCTGACATAGCAAAACATTCAGCAACAACACCTTGCCCAGCAAACGCAGCATCTCCATGAATTAAAACTGGAATAACAGACTTTCGACTTGGATCTTTATGAAAAAATTGTTTAGCCCTTACCTGGCCTAATACCACTGGGTTAACTGCCTCTAGATGCGATGGATTATCTGTCAAACTTATATGAACTATATTGCCATCAAACTCTCTATTAGCAGAGGCGCCAAGATGATATTTCACATCTCCTTCAAAATCTTCCTTAGATGAAATACCTTTTCCAAAAAATTCACTAAATATTGCTTGATATGGTTTACCCATTACATTAGCTAAAACATTCAATCTTCCTCTATGAGGCATACCAATTTTAATTTCTTTAGCGCCTAGATTACCTCCTCTTTTAATTATTTGTTCTAAAGCGGGGATAAGAGCTTCACCGCCATCAAGACCAAATCTTTTTGTTCCAACAAATTTAACTTGTAAATATTTTTCAAATCCCTCGGCTTCTATGATCTTATTCAGAATCGCTTTTTTACCATTATCAGTAAAGCTAATATTTTTTTCAGGTCCTTCTATTCTATTTCTAATCCATGCTTTTTCATCTGGATCACTCATGTGCATAAATTCATATCCTATTGTTGAGCAATAAGTTTTTTTCAAAATTTTTAATATTTCATTTAAATTACCGTATTGTAAACCAAGTACTCCATCTAAAAATATTTTTCGATCATAATCTGTTTTTTTAAATCCATAGGTTTCTGGCTTTAATTCGGGATGTTCTTTTTGAACTTGTAGATTTAACGGATCCAAATTTGCAATTAAATGTCCTCTAATTCTATAAGCTCTAATTAACATTATAGCTCTGACAGAGTCAGTGGAGGCTTGCTTAATTGAGGCAATTTCTGTGACTTCTTGAATTTTTTGATTTTTATTATTTTGATCAAGTCTTATTTTTTTTATCTTTTTTGGACTCCAACTAGGTCCTTTAATATTTTGTATAATATTATTTGAATCTTCCTTTAAACCATCAAAGAACTCAATCCAGTCGTTAGTTAGTAATTTTGGATTTTGAAGATATAATGAATAATATTCCTCAATATAATTAATGTTGACTCCCGTTAAAAATGAAGTTTTTTTATATGTTTGATTATTCTTATCAACCGACATTTTTTATTAATAGTATCACAAATTCTATAAAATCAAGCCTTAAGTTTTTCAAAAAGTGTTTTACCTATATCTGCTGGAGATTTAGAAATAGTTATTCCTGCTGATTTCATCATTTCAATCTTATCATTAGCCCCTCCTTTGCCACCAGAAATTATGGCACCCGCATGACCCATTCTTCTTCCAGGAGGGGCTGTTAAGCCGGCAACAAAACCAACAATTGGTTTTTTTATTTTTGATTTTTTAATGAAATCTGATGCTTCTTCTTCAGCTGAACCTCCGATCTCCCCAATCATCACTATTGAATTAGTTTCTTTATCTTTGAGAAAAAGTTCTAAACAATCTATAAAGTTTGTTCCATTAACAGGGTCCCCGCCTATACCAATACAAGTGGACTGACCTAAATTGTTTGCGGTGGTTTGGGCAACGGCTTCATAAGTTAATGTGCCAGATCTAGATACAATACCTACAGATCCTTTTCTATGAATGTTTCCAGGCATAATTCCTATTTTGCATTCGTCAGGTGTTATAATACCAGGACAGTTAGGTCCTATTAACCTGCTATTGCTATTCTTTAGTATTTTTTTAACTTTAATCATATCAACCACAGGTATACCTTCGGTTATGCATACGATAAGCTCCATATTAGAATTTATTGCTTCTATAATTGCTGAGGCTGCAAATTTAGGTGGTACATAAATCATCGTTGCAGTAGCTTTAGTTTTTTCTTTGGCTTCTTCAACAGTATTAAAAACTGGTAGACCCAAATGCTTTTGTCCACCTTTTTTTGGTGTAACACCTCCAACTAATTTAGTTCCATATTTTAATGCTTGCTCTGAGTGAAAAGTTCCATGAGAGCCTGTAAAACCCTGACAAATAACTTTTGTTTGTTTATTTACTAAAATCGACATTTATTTAATAGCGTCAACAATTTTCTTTGCTGCATCATTTAAGTTTGATGCAGACAGAATCTTAAGTTTTGAATCTTCTAATATTTTTTTTCCTTCTACAAAATTTGTACCAGCTAATCGTACAACCAGAGGTACCGTTAACTTAGTCTCTTTAGCAGCATCAACAACACCTTGAGCAAGTATATCACATCTCATTATGCCACCAAAAATATTTATAAGGATACCTTTTACATTTTTATCTGAAAGTATAAGTTTGAAGGCGGCAGAAACTTTCTCTTTAGAGGCTCCACCTCCAACGTCTAAAAAATTAGCCGGCTCTTCTCCGTATAATTTAATTATATCCATTGTTGCCATAGCAAGTCCAGCACCATTTACCATACAGCCAATAGAGCCATTGAGTTTGATATATGCTAGATCAAATTTACTAGCTTCAATCTCAGTTGGATCCTCTTCATTCAGATCTCTCAATTTTAAAATTTCAGGCCTTCTGAATATTGCGTTATCATCAAAATTCATTTTTGCATCTAAACATATTAACTTTTCATTTTTATTTATTATCAAAGGATTGATTTCTATGAGACTTGCATCTTTTTCGATCAATATCTTGTATAAAGATTTTATTATTTTTTCAGCTTCTTTTTTTTGATCCTCCGTGAGTTTAAAGATTGAAATTATATCTTCTATTTCTTTTTTGCTTGGTCCTTCACTCTTAAAATCAATTTTTTTTGTAATAATTTTACTTGGATTTTCTTCTGCGACTTTTTCTATGTCCATTCCTCCCTCTGTACTGCTAATAAAAGCAATTTTAGAAGTTTCTCGATCTATTAAACAAGATAAATAAAATTCTTTTTTAATATCTGAGGCTTCCTCGATATATAGTCTTTTTACCTCTTTTCCATCTGGACCTGTTTGATGAGTTACTAAAACTTTTCCAAACATCTTTCTTGCTTCTTGTTCTAAATCTTTTCGATTTTTAATTAATTTGACTCCACCAGCTTTGCCTCTGCCTCCTGCATGAATCTGTGCTTTTAAAACAAATTTATCAGTTTTAAGCTTTGAAATTTTGTTATTGATCTCATCGACAGATAAAATTACAGTGCCATTAGAAACTGGAACTCCGAACTCTTTTAAAATATTTTTAGCCTGATACTCATGAATGTTCATATATTTTCTAAATCAAATACATCTTTTTAAAGTTAATTTAACGAATTTTTCTCCAATGATATTAGTTTGATCAAAACATCTTTCGCCAAAATAGTTTTTGATATTACTAAACTTCATCTCTTCTGTCTCGTTAATAAGATAAATTTTCTTAATATCTTTTCTTATTAAATTCTCTATCACAAAATTTTTATAATAAGAAAAATATTTATGATTTTCAGTTGGATGGCTATTATTGTCCCACATATACCATCTGTTTAAAATAAAAAAGTTCTTATCTAATATCGTTGAAAAAAAATTATAATGACTAATTATATATGATTTTTCATTTTCGTTATCAAGAGTATCAATTACTTTACTTATAAATAATTTGTCTTCCTCTGGGTCTGTGTAAGGCGAAACCCATTTTAAATTATTGAATTTTTTGTGAATTTCACTAGCATTTACTGATTTTTTTTTGTCAATATTTTCTAAATCAATAAATTTTCTATCAATATTAAATCTTATATGAAATTTAATACTTACAAACAGTATTAAAAAAATGGTTCCCAAACATACGAACTTTTTATAATTATCGTCAAATTTTAAATTTTTATGTAATAGAGATGCTAAAATAGGAATTAAGCTAAATATATAAATTTGATTTGCTTGCAATAGTTGATTGTAGATTAAGAGCATTGTACCAACTATAAAAAATATAGATATATAAAAAATGTAATCAATTTTTTTTTCTTTAAATTTCATGATTTGAATATAAATCAGGGGAATTAAAAAAAGATGTATGAATTTGAAATCTCCAAAAATTCTTTTAAAATTAAGTTGATCTATTAATTTAACATATGCTCCGGCATCGCTTGAAACTCTACTTTCAGCTATAGTTAAAGGAAATAAAAAATATTGATATAAAAAATCTATTAAATTTGTTTTAGATAGAAGTAGATAAAAAATTAATAAAATTATTACAATAAAAGTACCGATAACAAACTGTTTAAGTGTTGTATAATCTTTATCTCTAATAGTTGAATAAATGACAAAAACTATTGTCAAAAGAATAATATAAATAGTTGGGGTTTGCATTGAAAAGAAAGCTAAAAAAAAAATTAAGGGAACAAAAAATAAAAGCTTATTTTGTTTTGTATTATTCAATATGAAGAACAACATTATTCCAATTAAAGAAAATGTGTAAGCATGTAGGTAAGCATACGGTGTTCCACTTACTGGATAATGAAGTGTAGCAAATGAAAGACTATAAAATAAGCAAAAGTTTTTAGAAATTTTTAAATGTTTTAGGAAAAAGTAAAAAACTAATGTTGCTAGTACATTAATTATTGAGCCATGTATAACATAACTATTCCAGTTGCTGCCAAAAATTAGAAAGAAAAAAGATTGAAAATAATCAACAATTAAACCTGTGTAAGCCCAATAATCCCTGATTGGCAGTTGCCCGTTTAGAATGTTATATCCGGTGTCAAAAAAACCAAAAGTATCTATATGAAGAACTCCAATATTGGCGCTGTACCAATTTATAGAAAATGAGTAAAAAATAATTACAAAAATATAAATGTAGTTTTTAAAAAGCATATCACCTTTTTTTCTTTTCAATAATCAGTTTCATATAAGGAAAAGGTATCTTAAATATGTCAAAAATAATTTTGTCCAAATATAATGATTTAGCTATTTTGGCAAATATAGCGACAATCCCTTGTCTTTTTTTAAAATATAATGATTGATCATCATCAATTCTTTTAAAAAATCGCTCTTTTATACTCCCGTCAAATTTAAAATTGAAGTTATTGCTGTTTAAAAAATTTGATAATTTTTTTTTACTACAAAAATTTAAGCCATTCCACAAACCAATTTCTCCAGTTTTCTTTTCATGATTTAAAATTTTATTTTTAAAAAATTTAAATGTTGTTTCTTTATTTCGAATAATTGGAATTATAAAGTGTGGTTCATAAGGAAAATCATAATTTGGACAAAGGATAACACTTTTTCCATTTACACTTAGTAAGTTATCAATTCTTTTTATATAATCATGTTGATCTTGCAAGTGTTCAAAAACGTTAAATGAAAAAATGAGATCAAATGGATATTCTGGTTTAAATTTTGTAAGATCATCGTGAATTATAGAAAGATTTTTTGAACTTTCAATTTTTTTTGATATTTCTTCATAACCGCTGTAACCTCTTTTGTGTGGATCTAATCCGAAAAATTTCTTCTCAGGAAACAATTTGCTTAGCTCATTTAATAAAATACTTGTGCCAGATCCAATTTCTAAGACAGTATTAACTTCTTCATCTTTTATAATTGAATAAATTTCATTGAATGCAAATAATACATCTGTAAGAACAAAATCACATTTCTCTTTATCCTTAAACAAACCAATATATTCATTTTTCAAATTTTTATAATTTAGGATCATTAGAAAAGGTAATAATTTTATACATTATAATAATAAAACAATATATAAATAATATTTGATATAAAATAAAACATTTAATTTTTCGAAATGATAAAACTAAAAAAAATAGCAACTTTTGATCCTAATTCTAACCGTATGAAAGTAATTGCAGATGTTGAAAAAGCAATAAAAGAATTTAAAAATAAAAAAAATAAAAATTTAGACTATCTTCTTAAAAATCGTTTTTCTTGGATGAAAAAATTTATCAACACTGAAGATAAAGGATTAGAAGTTGGAGCTGGTGCAGGATTTTCAAAAAATTATATAAAAAACAAAAATTTTAAAATAAGTGACTTTGCTATGCATGATCATCTTGACCTGAAAAACCTTGATGCTCAAAATACAAAGTTCGATGCAAATAGTTATGATTTTGTTATTGCAGTAAATATGCTTCATCATGTTCCTTATCCGATGAAATTCTTAAATGAGATGTTCAAAATTTTAAAACCCGGTGGAAAATTAATTATTCAGGAAGCCCATTGCTCTGTGGTCTTTCAAATTATTACAATAATAATGCGTCATGAAGGATTTGATTTTACAAAAAATGTTTGGGATGAAAAAGTTGCAATGTCAAAAGAGGACGACATATGGTCTGGTAATATTGCCATTTCCCATTTAATTTTTGATGATTTAGAACAATTTAATACTAAATTTGGAAACAAATTTAGTATTATTCATCAAAAGTTTTTTGAATGTTTTGTCTTTTTGAATTCGGGTGGAGTTACATCAAAAACTTTTTACATTCCATTGAATTATTTTTTTCTAAAAGTTCTTAATTGCATTGACAATTTATTGATAAAGTTTTTTCCAAACTTTTTTGCTATGGGTAGACAGATTGTTTTAAAAAAAATCTAATCTTTTAAACTATTGTCAATTTTTTTTGCTGCATCAAATAAATCTTTCACAGCATTGATCGATTTATTAAATTGACTTTTTTCATCAGATGAAAGTTTTATTTCAATAACTTTTTCAACTCCTTTTTTTCCAATTATAACAGGAACTCCTGCATATATTCCTTTAACACCATATTCTCCGTCCAAGTAAGCCGCACAAGGGATTTCTTTTTTAAAATCCTTTAAATAACTTTCAGCCATCTCTACGCCTGCTGATGCAGGAGCGTAAAAAGCTGATCCTTTTTCTAAGTATTTAACTATTTCAGCTCCACCTTTTTTTGTTCTTTCTATTATTTTATTAAGATCATCTTCAGATAATTTACCAGCTTTTACCAAATTTAAAATTGGTTCCCCTTTTACTTTAGTATGATTTAACATCGCTACCATTGTGTCTCCATGGCCTCCTAGTACAAAAGATTTAATATCATCAACCTTAACATTTAATTTTTCTGACAAAAAATAAATAAATCTAGATGAGTCTAATATACCAGCCATGCCAACAACTTTATTTTTTGGTAATCCAGAGTATTTTTGGAGTGCCATTACTATAACATCTAGAGGATTGGTTATACAAATCACAAAGGCTTTTGGTGATGTATTTTTTATACCTATAGCAACTTGTTTAATAATTTTAAGATTTATTTCAAGCAAATCATCTCTGGACATTCCTGGCTTTCTGGGAACGCCAGCGGTAATTATTATAACATCAGAGTTTTCAGTATCCTTATAATTGTTTGTTCCTTTTAGACTTATATTAAAACCTTCAACTGGGGACGACTGAGCAATATCTAATGCTTTACCTTTAGCTATGCCTTCAGCAACATCAAATAATACTATATCTGCTAATCCTTTCAGGGCAATTAAATGAGCAAGGGTACCTCCTATTTGACCAGCCCCAATTAGAGTAATTTTTTTTTTCATATTTATTTCATTGTCGGCATCACGAATTCTGGATCAGATCTTAATCCATCTGGCCAACGTGATGTGATTGTTTTAAGCTTTGTATAAAATCTTACACCTTCAGGACCATGCATATGTTGGTCTCCAAATAATGATCTTTTCCAACCACCAAAACTGTGAAACGCCATGGGAACTGGGATGGGTATGTTTATTCCAACCATTCCAATTTTTGCTTTACTTGAAAAAGATCTGCCTACATCTCCATCTCTTGTAAAAATACTTACTCCATTACCATACTCATGATCATTGACTAAAGTGAGAGCTTCTTCATAATTTTTTGCTCTCACAACTGAGAGAACGGGTCCAAATATTTCTTCTTTATAAATTTTCATGTTTTTATTTACCTTATCGAATAAGCAGCCACCCATAAAATAACCTTTTTCATATCCCTGTAATTTTAAATCTCTACCATCTACTACTAATTCTGCCCCTTCTTGAACACCAATATCTACGTAACCTTTAACTTTTTTAAGATGCTCTTTAGTAACCAAAGGACCCATCTGAGAATTTTTATCCATTCCTGGACCAACTTTTAAATTTTCTACTTTTATTTTTAGATTTTGAACGAGCTTATCACCTATATTTCCAACAGCAACAGCAACAGATTGGGCCATGCATCTTTCACCAGCAGACCCATAGGCCGCACCCATCAAGCCATTTACTGCTTGGTCTAAATCACAATCCGGCATTACAACACAGTGATTCTTTGCACCCCCTAAAGCCTGGACTCTTTTTTCGTTTTTTGCGCAGTTTTCATAGATATATTTTGCTATAGGAGTGGAACCTACGAAACTAACCGCTGAAATATTTTTGTTATTTACAATTGCATCTACTACCTCTTTGTCACCATTAACTATATTAAAAACTCCGTCGGGTAATCCTGCCTCTTTAAAAATTTCTGCGAGTCTCATTGAACAAGAAGGGTCCTTTTCTGATGGTTTTAAAATAAAAGTATTTCCACAAGCTATAGCCATCGGAAACATCCACATTGGAACCATTGCCGGAAAATTAAATGGTGTTATACCTGCGCAAATACCTAAAGGTTGTCTTAATGACCAGCTATCTACATTTTTCCCAACGTTTTCAGTAAATTCACCTTTAAGCATTTGTGGTATTCCACATGCATACTCTACTACTTCTAATCCTCTTGTGAGAGAACCTTTAGCATCTTCATAAACTTTTCCGTGTTCAGAAACAATTATCTTTGTTAACTCGTCAGAATTTTTTTCGATAAGCTCTTTAAATTTAAACATTACTCTAGCTCTTTGTAAGGGTGGTGTGCTTGACCATTTAAAAAAAGCTGATTTAGAGCTTTCCACAGCTTTATTAAGATCTTCAATAGTGCCAAGTTTAACTTTGTTTGTTTCTTCCCCTGTTGCTGGATTATAAATAGAGGATAACCTTTTTGAATTACCTGAATATTTTTTTCCGTCTATGAAATGTTCAATTGTTGCCATAGCCTTTGATTAAATAAGGTTTTAGTTTGTTGCAAGCATTTTTTTGATAGAACCTATAGCTTTTGCAGGATTAAGTCCTTTAGGGCAGGAATTTGTGCAATTCATTATTGTATGGCATCTATAAAGCTTTAATTCGTCAGCTACTTTTTTTAACCTTTCTTTTTTTTCTTCATCTCTACTATCACTTATCCATCTATAAGCTTGTAATAATACAGCCGGGCCTAAATATTTATCTCCATTCCACCAATAACTAGGACATGAAGTTGAGCAGCAAGCACACAATATACATTCATAATATCCATCAAGTTTAGATCTATCCTTTTGGGACTGAAGGATTTCATGTTTTTCTGTGTCTGTTTTGGATGTTTTAAGCCATGGCTGAATTGACTCATATTGTTTATATAAATTACTTAAATCTCCTATAAGGTCTTTGACAACTTTTAAATGGGGTAGTGGATAAATGTTTAATTCCCCTTTAATATCACTATGTGCTTTTATACATGAAAGTGTATTCACCCCATCTATATTCATAGCACAGGATCCACAAACACCATGTGCACATGATCTTCTAAAAGTTAATGAGGAGTCGATCTCATTTTTAATTTTAAAAAGAATATCTAAAACTTTTGGTCCACAATTATCCATATCAACTTCAAAAGTATCTATTCTTGGGTTTTTTCCATCGTCAGGATTCCATCTGTACACGTTGACTTTTTTTATGTTGTTAGAGCCAGTTTTATCTTTGTAATATTCTCCCTTGACTATTTTTGAGTTACTCGGAAGGGAAAACTCAGCCATTAATAAACTCTTTCTTTAGGTGGAAAATATTGAACATCATTGGTTAACGTTCTTGCATGAACATCCCTGTATTTTACTTTTACTTCTTTACCATCTTGCCATGCTAAAGTGTGTTTCATAAATTTTTTGTCGTCTCTTTTTGAAAAGTCTTCTCTAGCGTGAGCTCCTCGACTTTCTTTTCTATGATAAGCTGAGTCCATGGTAGTCATGGCTTGTCTAATCAAATTATCAAATTCTAAAGACTCTACAAGATCTGTGTTAAATAAAAGA
>MDTE01079866.1_pt1 | contig 13115 bp, 13 predicted proteins | sample 811231 | NCBI WGS metagenome assembly MDTE01 (sample SAMN05326651, study PRJNA326480) | marine metagenome | isolation source: seawater | place: Indian Ocean: Red Sea | collected 2010
ACAATAAAATTTTGTAGAAAAAGTGGTTATGTAAATAATATTTTTGGAAGAAGATCTCATTTTATTAATATTAATGACAAGAACTATAATATAAGAAATTTTCAAGAACGTGCTGCAATAAATGCTCCAATTCAAGGTTCTGCATCAGAAATTATGAGGCTAGCAATGATAAGATTATCAAAAAGATTTAATGAAGAAAATTTTAAGAAAACTAAGATGTTATTACAAATTCATGATGAGTTAATCTTTGAAACCTCAAAAGTTGAAGCAAAAAGAATCAGCAAAGTTATAATTGATGAAATGTCTAGCGTTACAGATAGTGACATCCACTCCTTTTCAATTCCTTTGACAGTAGATATTAATATAGGCGATAATTGGGGGGGGCTACATTAATTTAATGATATTGCCCAAATTAGAACAATTTAGTATTTTTATAATTAAAGTATGCATAAACAAACTATTGCTTTAATTGATGATGATAGAAATATCTTAACAAGTTTAAGTATTGCATTAGAAAAAGAAGGATTTAAAGTTCAAACGTACATTGATGGTGAAAGTGCTTTAATTGGTCTTACAAGAACTCCACCTGATTTGGCAATTATAGATATTAAGATGCCAAAAATGGATGGTGAAGAATTATTAAAAAAATTAAGAAAAAAAACTTCCCTGCCAGTGATTTTCTTGACCTCAAAAGATGATGAAATTGATGAGCTACTTGGTTTAAAGTTAGGAGCTGATGATTTTGTTAAAAAATCTGGAGGTTTTTCCATAAAAGTCCTTATTGAAAGGATAAGAGTTCAATTGAGAAAAAAAGATACTAAGGAAACAATAGAGGAAAACAAAAGTATTATATCTCACGGAAGACTTAAGTTAGATCCTTCTCAACTAGAATGTGAATGGAATGGCAAACAGTTACCAGATAAATTAACAACAACAGAATTTTTATTAGTTAAAGAGTTGGCTAAACGCCCAGGCATTATTAAAGAAAGGGCTCAATTAATGGATATTGCTTATAGAGAAGACACTGATATTGAAGATAGAACTATAGATAGTCATGTTAAAAGAATAAGAAAAAAATTTAAAAAAGTTGATCCTGAATTTTCAGCAATAGAAACCAGATACGGAAGTGGATATAGGTGGAATGTTAGCTAATGTTGAACAATTTTTTAAAAAATTTATCTATTTTAAAAAAATTCTTGTTCATTAATTTTTTATTTTTCACAATTATAGGATTGTTCACATTCCTATATCTTAAAAATGTTCAACCAAACTTAATTAAAAAAAAATCCTCAAATCATATAGAGGTTATTAATAATACAATTGATAATCTGACAAGATTAGATGTTAAATTCGTTGAGGAAGACATAAGAAGATTTTTATTTTCAACTAGATTTCTATTCCAAAATTTAGATAGGGTAATCTTTTTTGACAATAAGCTTAACTTAGTGGGTGATACTGATACATTAGATCTTGACCCAAGATCATTCACAAAAAGACTTGATACAATTGAATTAGAAATTTTAAGTGAAAAAAAAACAAAAGAGATAGTTGAAAAAAAAAATATAGATATGGGAAATGACAATGTTGTTTCTTTAAAAGATATTTTATTCAACTACGCTGGTTCAAAAAATTTTGGGATACCATTTACTTTTACTCAAGAGGAATTTAATAAATTTAAATTAACAACAATTAAAAATGTAATGAAAAATGGTGAAAATGTCGGCTATTTAGCAATTACTGAAAATGCAAATGATATTAAAGCAGCAATAAATGAGAGAAAAACTTTCATAATACGTACAGCGATTGCAGTAGGTATTGTTATATTAATTTTTTCATTTGTTTTAAACAGATATTTTCTTAAACCTATAAAAAATTTAGTTAGTTATACAAAAACTATTCGAGAAAAGAATTTAAAGATAGCTAACATTACAGATTTAAAATTGAGAAATGATGAATTAGGTCTACTTTCAAATTCATTGGATGACATGACTTTAGAATTACAAAAAAGGATTACATTAGCAGAAAATTTTTCTACAGATCTCGTTCACGAGATAAGAAATCCATTAGCGTCTTTAAAAAGTGCATCAGAGATACTTCATGATACAAATGATATCGAGCAACGAGTCAAACTTATCGACATATTAAGTCATGATGTTCAACGAATAGAAAGATTGATTACCGATTATTCTCAAATGTTAAAAGATGAAGTTGCTTTAAGTAAAGAAAAAATTAAGAAGTTAGATGTTGAACCGATTATCAAATCTGTAGTAGATGATTTTAATAACATTTATAAGCTTAAACGTGGTATCGAAATTTTATATGAGAATGACGGAAAGAGTAAATATTTTATTAACGGAATTGAAAATAGAATCGAACAAATAATTGCAAACTTGTTAGATAACGCAATTTCTTTTAGTGAAAATAATAGTGTTGTTAAGGTCAAAGTATCCAAATTAGATAATGACAAAATTAATGTAAATATATTGGATGAGGGACAAGGCTTTAAAGAAAAGGATACAAATAAAATATTTAAAAGATTTTACAGTAATAGACCAGATAAATTTGGCCAACATTCTGGATTAGGTTTAAACATTGTTAAAAATTTAGTTGATTTACACAACGCTACCATTAAAGCATCAAATAGACTTGATCAAAAAGGTGCGAGTATGGAAATTATATTTCCAAAAGTATAAAGAGTTCTATTGATTAATTAATCCTTTATTGTTAGAAAACTCAACATGAATGATTTCAAAGTAAAAGATATTTCACAAGCAGAATTTGGACGTAAAGAAATTTCAATAGCCGAAAGTGAAATGCCAGGATTAATGGCTTTAAGAGAAGAATACTCAGGTAAAACTCCTTTAAAAGGTGCGAAAATTATTGGGTGTTTACATATGACTATTCAAACAGCGGTATTGATTGAAACTTTGGTAGATTTGGGTGCTGAAGTCAGATGGTCCTCTTGCAATATTTTTTCAACACAAGACCATGCAGCCGCTGCAATAGCTAAAGCGGGTATACCTGTTTATGCATGGAAGGGAGAGACAGAAGAAGAATATATTTGGTGCATTAAACAAACAATCATAGGGAAAAAAAATTGGAAACCAAATATGCTTTTAGATGATGGTGGCGATCTTACCGCGATCATGCATAAAGAATACAAAGACTTACTAAAAGAAGTAAAAGGCGTTTCTGAAGAAACAACCACTGGTATTAAAGCACTTAATAAAATGGAAAAAGATAACTCATTATTAGTACCTGCTATTAATGTAAATGACTCAGTCACAAAATCTAAGTTTGATAATCTTTATGGATGTAGAGAAAGTTTAGTTGACGGAATTAGAAGAGCTACTGATGTTATGATGTCAGGAAAGATTGCTATTGTTGCTGGATTTGGAGACGTTGGGAAAGGAAGCGCTGCATCTTTAAGACAAAGTGGTGCAAGAGTTTTAATTACTGAAGCTGATCCGATTTGTGCATTACAAGCTGCCATGGAAGGATATGAGGTTGTTTTAATGGACGAAGCTATAAGTAAAGCTGATATTGTTGTTACTGCAACTGGCAATAAAGACATTGTGACAGCAGATCATATGCGAGATATGAAAGACCGAGCAATATTATGTAATATTGGTCATTTTGATAATGAAATTCAAGTTGAAGCGTTGAAAAACTACAAATGGACTGAGGTAAAACCACAGGTTCATGAAATTGAACTTCCAAGTAAAAAAAGAATAATTCTTCTGGCAGAGGGTAGATTGGTTAATTTGGGATGTGCAACTGGACACCCAAGCTTTGTGATGAGTGCATCTTTTACCAATCAAGTTATAGCACAAATAGAATTGTGGAATAATTATAAAAATTATGAAAATAAGGTTTATGTTCTGCCAAAACACTTAGATGAAAAAGTAGCAACATTACATTTAAAAAAAGTTGGTGCAAAATTAACAAAGCTTTCAAAAGAACAAGCTGATTACATCAGTGTCGGAGTAGAAGGACCTTTTAAACCTAATGCTTATCGCTACTAAAAGTGATAAAATCGATTTATCTTCGGAAGAAAAAACACAAAATTTAGCAATTAAATTTTCAAAAAAGCTCAAATTAGGCGATATAGTTTTCTTATATGGTGAAATTGGAGTAGGTAAAACTACTTTTATAAAATATTTAATAAATGAATTTCAAAAAAGAAATAAGTTAAAAATAACTGAGATCACAAGCCCAACATTTAATCTTTTGAATGAATATCAAATTGGCAAAATTAAATTGAATCATTATGATCTATTTAGATTAAAATCGCCGAATGAAGCAGAGAATCTAAATATATTTGATAATAAACTGAATGTGATTACTCTCATAGAATGGCCACAAATGATAAAGAAAAGACCTGAAAATTTAATAGAGATAAATTTAGATTATGAAAGTGATCACCAAAGAAGATCTGCAAAAGTAAAAGGTATAAATCTATAATTTTCATGAAAAATTTGAAACAATTGAAAGGAGATGCGTCTACTAGAAAATTCTTCAGAAAAAAGAGTACAAATATCACTTCAATTATTATTTTTTCAAAAAAAGAAAAGATTAAAAATCTATTAGTTTATGATGCGATTAATAAAATTTTGATTAAGAATAAAATTTTAGCACCTATCTTATATACAGAAAATTATAAAAAAAATTTTATTGAAGTAGAAGACTTTGGTAATAGAACAATTTTACAAATTCTTAAAAAAAGCAAAAATAGATTTTTTTATTTTAAAAGAGTAATTAAATTATTAAATCAAATTCAGTCAATTAAAGATAAAAGTGTTAAAAATTTCAAAAATAAAAACTATAAAATTCCAAACTATGGAAGAAGAGAATTAATTAAAGAAGCAAATTTGTTTTGTGAATGGTATGTAAAAAAGGAATTATCTAAAAAAGAGGGAGATAAATTTACAAAAAAATATAAAAAAATTATAAAAAGATTATTATCTAGCCTGAAAATGAAAAATAATGTTTTTGTTCATAGAGATTTTCATGTTTCAAATTTAATGTTTTTTAAGAATCAAATAGGAGTTATTGATAGTCAAGATGCTTTAATAGGAAATAAAGCTTATGATTTATCCTCCTTAATAGATGATGTACGATTAGAAACTTCGACATCATTTAAAAAGAAAATTTATAATTTTTATGTAAAAGATCAAAAAAAACATGAAATAGATAAATTTAAAAATGATTTTGAAATATTATCGGTTTTAAGAAATTTGAAAATAATAGGAATTTTTACAAGACTAGCAGTAAGAGATAAAAAAAAGAGTTATATGAAATTAATTCCTTATGCTTGGAGCTTGATTGCTTTAAGAATCAATGGAAATGAAGTATTTCAAGAATTAAAAAATCTTTTAAATGAAAGCTTTAAAAAAAAGTTGAATGAAAATTAAAACATCATTAATTTTGTGTGCAGGATTTGGTAAGAGATTAAAACCACTAACCTTGAAAACACCAAAGCCACTTTTGCTTTTAAAAAAATCAACCATGCTCGAGAAATGTATTAATATGAACATTAAATTAGGAGTAAAAAAAATTATAATAAATACTTTTTATCTAAGTGACCAAATTTTAGAATTTATAAAAAATAAAAACTTTTCTATTGATATACAAATTATAAATGATGGTGAGAAAATTTTAGACACTGGTGGTGGTATACTTAATATGATGAAAAGTTCTTTAGAAAATGATTTTTTTATATTTAATCCTGATACTTTGTGGAATGAAAATTATTTAGAGGAAATTAAGAAAATGGAAGAATTCTATTTTTTGAAGAAATTAAATAATATTTTATTATTAACAAATAAAAAACTTAGTTTTGATAATAGCCTTATTGGAGATTTTGAATTAAAAAATAATTTATTAAAAAAAGATAATAACAAAAATTTCATATATATTGGATGTCAAATATTGAGTAAAGATTTATTTATAAATTGCAAAGTTGAAAGTTTTTCAGTTTCAAGAATTTGGAATGAATTATCGAAGAAAAATAAACTTAATGGTTTTGAAAGTCTAAATAAATTTTATCATTTAACTAATTTAGAAACTTTTAAAAAACTAGAAGATCTTTAGCTCTATCACTATCAAGATATTTACATTTAATAATCTCAAATTTTTTATCAATCTTAATCATAAGAGGGTTTCCAGTTGGTATTTCAAGTGAAGAAATTTGGTCATTATCTAAATCTAACAAATATTTACACAATGCCCTGATAGAGTTTCCGTGTGCGGAAATCAGTATATTATTATTGATTAACTTTTTTTTAATTTCTTTTTCAAAATAGTTAATAACTCTTAGATAGGTATCTTTTAATGACTCTGTATCAGGAATAAATTCAATTGGCACATCTTTATAAGTGTCAATATTAACTGGATGATAAGGACTTGTTTTACTTAATATTGCTGGTTTTACATCCCAAGATCTACGGAACTCGTGTACCTTCTCTTTACCAATTTTTTCACTCATTTCTATTTTATTTAAACCTGTTAAGGCTCCATAATGTCTCTCATTAAGTTGCCACGCTTTAGTAAAATTTTTATTATCATTTAAGACTTTTTGAATTATCTTTAGTGTGTTTTTTGCTCTTAATTGAAATGAAGAGTAATAATATTCAATATTTATCTTTTCATTTTTTATTAATGATCCTGCTTTTTCTGCCTCTAATTTTCCATTTTCAGTTAGATCGATGTCTACCCATCCAGTAAATTTTTGTTTAAGATTCCATTCACTTTGACCGTGTCTTACTAATATTAAAAAACTCATATTGTCATTTGTAAAATATATTTATAAATAAAACTATAAAATTAAATGATTAAATTTTTTTCAAATTATAGAATATTTTTTTACCTTATGAACCTATTGTTAATTTTCTTATATCTTTTTCCAGGTAGTATTCTTGGATGGATTATTTACAGTGATAAAAGGATTCAACCACAATTAACGCCAGACTTTATAATTTCATCGAATCATTTTTACGTATTTTTTTTACTTTCAATAATTGGGTTTTTTACTTTTATTAAAACTAAAATAATGAATTATCTGATTATATATTTGATATCATTGTCAACAATATTAGAGATTTTTCATTTATTTATACCTCAAAGAAGTTTTCAATGGTCAGACTTATTTGGAAATTTATTTGGTGTGATTGTTGTAATTGTTCTTTATATATTAATAAATAAATATGAACATTTTAAAAAGTAATTTTTTTTTAATTATTTTCTTCTTATTATATTCATGTTCATCTATTCCCTCAAATACTTCTAATAGTTGTTCAATATTTGATGAAAGGTATCTATGGTATAAACACACAAAAAAAGTTGAGCAAAAATGGGGGACTCCAATTTATATTCAATTAGCAATAATTAAAATGGAGTCGGATTTTGATTGGCTAGCTAAGCCACCAAGACAAAAGATTTTTAAAATTATACCTTTTAAAAGACCTTCAAGTTCCCTAGGGTACTCTCAAGCAGTAAAGGGAACGTGGGAACAATACAAAAAAGAAACAGGTAACAAATTAGCAACAAGAATTAGATTCAAAGACAGTGTTGATTTTATAGGTTGGTACACAAATAAAACTGAGAAAATTTTGAAAATTTCTAAGAAAGATGTATTTAGACAGTATCTTGCTTATCATGAGGGCTGGGGAAACTTTAAAAATTACAAAGAAAATGCAAAGGTAATTAAATTGGCGAAAAAAGTAGAGAAACAATCAAAAATCTATAAAAAACAACTGAAAGATTGTAGCGAGTCCATCACAAAAAAAAAATATATTATTTTTTAGACAATTCTTTTCTTAGCTCTAAATCTACGACATCAATTCTTTTAGTATTTTTAGCCAGGGCAAAATACATTGACGGGGTAACATACAAAGTAAAAAAAGTTGATATGATCATGCCCCCGAGAATAGTTGAGCCTACTGCTAATCTTGATCCTTCACCAGCACCAGGGCCAATATTTCCAATTACTAAAGGCATCATCGCAATCATTGTGCTTAAAGATGTCATAATGATAGGCCGGAACCTTACTGCACAGGCTTCTTTAACAGCGGTTTCAATATCTTTTCCAGTAGCCCTAATTTGGTTAGCATAATCTACAATTAAGATACTATTTTTTGTGGATATACCTATAAGAATTATCAATGCTATTTGAGAAAAAATATTTACTGAGCTATTTAAAAACAGAATAAACACAAGTCCACCAAAAATTGCCAAAGGAACTGTCAAAATAATTACAAAAGGATGAATAAAAGAGTTAAATGTTGCAGCCATAACTAAATATGCAGTTAACAATGCTAGAATAAATATTATGAATAATTCATTACTTGTCTCTTTTATTTCCTCAGATTTACCTTTCCAAGTAATTTGTTTTTCAGGAGCTATATCTAACATAACACTCTCAAAGTATTTAATAGCTTCAGTTAAAGTGTAATTCTCATTTATATTTGCAGAGATGGTTACTGCTCTCTGTCTGTTATATCGTGACAGTTCTTTTGCCGAGCCTTCCTCTTTGAAACTAACTAAATTGGCAAGCGATATTAGTTTTTTGTTTGTTTCTGATCTCACAAATATTTTTGAAATGCCATCTTTATTTCTCCTATCTGATAAATATTGTTGAACAATAATAGGATATTCTTTTCCAAGTTTATTGAAGGATGTAATTCTTTTTCCACCGTATAGAGTTTCAAGTGTCTCCCCTATAGTTTTCGTTGAAATACCTAAATCTTTTGCCTTATTTTTGTTGATTATTAATTTCATCTCTGGTTTATTTCTATTGTAATCAGATCCAATTCTTGAAAGATTTTTGTTAAGTCTTAACTCTTTAATTATTTGTTTTTGAATTTCTTCAAGTTCTTCATAGGTATTTCCATATATAACCATTTGAACAGGCTTATTATAATTTGATACTCTTATTGACTGTGGAGATATTGGAAAAGCCACAGCTTGAGGTAGAGAAACAATTTTACCTATTGCTTCTCTTAAAACTGTTTGTTGTCCTTTTTTCCTATTTTTCCAGTCATCAAGAAGTGCAATTATGATAAAGCTATTGTATGAATTTGCAGAACTTCCAAACCCTGGCACTCTCATTATAAATCTAGAGTAAGGACTATCTTCTTTTTGCAGTAATGGAATTAATCTTTCTTCAACTTTCTGAGCTTGTTGTTGAGTATATTCAAAAGAACTACCCTCGTCTGTTGCTCCAATAATTAAATATGCACCTCGATCTTCCATAGGCAAGAGTTCTTTTTTTGAAAAATTGAATAATAACGTAGATGCAATGATTATAAAAATTATAAAAAAACTTATAATTTTAGTTTTTTTTACAGTTATATTTAAAGTTTCTTTATAGAAATAAGAAAAACTTAGAAAAATTTTTTGGAATTTTTTGACAAAAGTTTTTTTATCATTCTTTTTTTCTAAAAATTTACTGGCAAGCATTGGTGATAATGTCAAAGCTACAAAAGAGGAAATAATAATTGAAAATGACAATGCGATAGCTGTTTCTCTGAACAAAGTGCCTGAAATTCCTTCTATAAAAATAAGTGGAAGAAATACTGCTACTAATATTAAAGTCGTAGCTATAATTGCAAAAGAAATTTGTTTTGAACCTTTGTATGCTGCAATTAATGGACTTTCTCCATTTTCAATTCTTCTGTATATTGCATCAGTCATTATAACTGAGTCATCAGTGATAATACCAATAGCCAATATAAAACTTAGCAGAACAAAAATATTTATTGATAGTCCAAAAATATAGAGACCTAAAAAAGATGCTATTAAACTTACAGGTAATGCAATCGCTGGCACAATTACTGCTTTGAGGTTCCCGAGAAACAAATAGATGATCAAAACAACTAAAACAAATGCAATTAATAAAGTTTTATAAACCTCTTCAATTGCAGCTTCTACATAATTTGCTCGATTAAAAGAGACTCTCAAATCTAATTCACTGGGAAGAGATTTTTTGATTTCAGATAATTTTTTCTTGATATCTTTTGATAGCTCTACTGTAGAAGCACCACTTCTAGCATAAATTCCAATTCCAACAGTTTTTAAATTAATTTGGTCTTTTGTTTGCGCTTTAAATAAAGTTTTTTCTGAGACTGGTCCAAATTCAATATTCGCAATATCTGATAATAAAATTACTTTATTTTTTGTTTTTTTTACTGGTAATTGTTTAATTGTTTTTATGTCGTTATATGATTTATCTAAATTTAGTGTAAGGTCTATATTGTCTGCCTCAAGAGTACCAGCTGGAAGACTTACATTTTCTCCCCGCAGAGCAATTTCAACCTCTTGAATTGTTAAATCATTGGCTGCAAGTTTGATTGGATCAATCCAAACTCTAATACTTAATTCTCTCAGGCCACCTACTCTTATTCTACCAACGTTTTTAACACTCGAAAACTGATCAACCAAATATCTTTCAGCATAATCTCCTAGTTCTAAGTCATTCCATGTTGATGAAGATAAAGACAACCACATTGTAGTAGTGAAACCTGCCGCTCTTTTAAGAATTTGAGGGGGATCTGACTCTGTAGGTAAGTTATCAACAACTCTAGCAACTCTTTCCCTTATATCGTTTGCAGCGTTATCTAAATTAATACTTGTATCAAACTCAATATTTATAGTGCTTCTTCCGTTTTCAGATTTAGAGTCAATATTCTTAATACCTTCTGCACCTCCTATAACATCCTCAACAACTTGAGTAACTTCCTGATCAACGATTGAAGCTGAAGCAGATTTATAATCTACTTGAATTTGTACAACAGGTGGCTGGATACCATTAGGCAATTCTCTAACAGGCAATTTCCAAAAAACAAATAATCCAAAAATTATTAGAATTAAAGACATTACCCATGAGACTGTTGGTCTTTTAATACTTAATTCTGAAATAAACATTTATTTTTCAATAGGTTTAATTTTTCCTTGAGGCCTTACCTTTTTCAACCCTTCGGCTACAATAACATCTCCCTCACTTAATCCTGATGTAATTTCAATATTCTCATTTTCTCTTAGGCCTGTGCTTACCTCTACTTTAGAAGCAATATTTTCAGTATCGATTTTATAAACATATGATTTATCTCCCTCGATTATTACACTAGTGTCTGGAACACTTAATGACTGTCTTAAGTTAAATTTTATTGATACCTCAAGCAATGAACCAGAAATTAAATTTAAATCTTTATTATTTATTTTAATTCTTGACAATAAACTTCTTGTATCCGCATTTATTCTACTTGAAACAAAATCTATCTCACCAAAAAAAATTTTTTCTTTATGACTGGATAGCTTTACTTCAATTGGAAGTCCTTTTTTAATAAATGTAGAATAGCTTTCAGGGATTTTTATATCTGAGTAGATAATTGAATTATCATCTAAAGTGATAATAAAGATATTATTAGAAACTAGTATATCTTCAGTAAGGCCAGTGTATCCAAGAACTCCACTAAACGGAGCTATGATATTTCCACTTTTTAATTTTATCAATATCTCTCCTTTTTTTACATAATCTTTTAATTTCAAATCTTCAAATAAATCATCTTTTTTAATTTTAAAAGTTTCTGATTTTTTTGAAATGGCGGTGCCAAATGTTTCAATTTTTTCTGAAAATTCTTTTTTTACAACTTTAGTAACTATTATTCCTGGAGGAGGGATTTTGCTAAATTTTTTTTTAAAGTGATTTTCAATCATTGTTCTTCCAATCACAACCGTAGCAATGATTAAAAAAAACACCAATATTATTGAAATAATTTTTGTAGATTTTTTCATAATTAAATTTTTATTTTTCCGTATTCAGCCCATGAACCATCATAAATACAAGGGAGATATTTATCATTAATTAGAGAATAAGCTAGTGCCAAAACACATGCCGTAACACCAGAACCACACGAAAAAACAATATTTTTTTCTTCTAAATTATTTAAGTGACTCTTAAATATGTCATTCAATTCATTTTGATTTTTAAATGTTTTATCTTTATTTAAACATTCACTAAATGGAATACAAAGAGAGTTTTTTATATTACCACTTCTCAAACCTTTTCTTGGTTCAGGCATTTTTCCTTCGAATCTTTCTTTACTTCTGGCATCAATGACCTTAAATTTTTGTAAATCAATATTTTCATCTATAGATTTTTTGTCTTTAACCAATTCTTTTTTTTCAAAACTTTTATATTGAGATAGTTGAATAATTGGTTTAATTTTTGTAACTTCTTTTTTTTCTTTAATCCATTTTTGGAAACCTCCATTTAACACATGGACTAATTTTGGGTCATGACCGAAATAAATGAAGTTAAACCAACAACGACAAGAACTTATTACATCAGAATTGTCATAAATTATTATGTTATCATCTTTTCTTATACCAATTCTTGATACTATTTTTTCCCAAGCATTGGAATCTACTAACATATGAGGCAAATCAATATCTTTTTTAGAGTTATCATCTAGATCAAAAAAAACTGCATTTGGTATATGATTTCTATTATATTCTTCAATACCACTTCTTTTAGTTTGTGGCATATGCCAAGAACAATCAATTATTTTGACATTATTCACATTTTTTTCTAACCAATTTGTTTCAACGAGTGACATTCTTATCTTTTTTCTAAATATTTCTGATGATATTCCTCAGCTTGGCAATAGTTTTTTAGTAAAGAGATTTTAGTAACTACTTTGCCAGACAATCTTTCATTTACATCTCTAAGAACTTTTTCGGCAATTTTCTTTTGATTTTCATTTAAATAAAATATTTCACTTCTATATTGAGTACCAAAATCTGGCCCTTGAGAATTTAAGGTTGTTGGATCATGAATCTCAAAAAAGATTTTTAAAATTTTTTCAAAAGATATAACTTTTTCATCGAAATCTAGTTTGACCACTTCGGCATGATTAGTATTACCTGTACAAACTTCTTTATAGGTTGTTGTGGGGGAGTTACCTCCACAATAACCAACCTCTGTTTTGATAATACCATTAATTTTACTGAATTTAATTTCAGGTCCCCAGAAACATCCTAAAGCTAAAACTGCTATTTCCATTGATTATGATTTAAATTAATCTACAAATTATTCATATGCTTAGTAAAAATCA